>Ga0181532_10000913_pt1 | contig 29540 bp, 26 predicted proteins | sample PEATcosm2014_Bin_33_FD_119768 | JGI IMG/M metagenome (GOLD analysis project Ga0181532, IMG submission 119768) | Peatland microbial communities from MTU Mesocosm Facility, Houghton, MI, USA - PEATcosm2014_Bin11_30_metaG | ecosystem: Environmental > Terrestrial > Soil > Wetlands > Peat | place...
CAAAATACGCCGTTCACATGAACAGACACGGACTCTCGGGAGCCGGAAGATTGCTCCCCTCCAGTTAAGCATCTGCTTCTTCCCGCTTCAGCAAAAGTGCACATGTCACACCAGGCTGTGAGCGGACGCACCTATTTTGACAAGGGACAGATCGTTACGAGCCAATCGCCTTCGTCCAGCCAACCGGGTTCAACGTTGTCTTCGTCCGACCTGTGGTTTTTCCCTAAGCTACCGCAATCTGCTCTCGAAGGGGCGCACTGAATAAACTCTTAGGGATCAGGGCATGGACACCGCGAACGATGTCCACAACTTGGGTAACCCGAAAGCTCACTGCAATGCTGCACAAAGCATAGGCGTCAAGCTGGCTGAGACGGGCACGCGTTGCCAGAAAGTCAATAGCGTTGCGGGCCGCCAAACTCATGGCCACACTCAGGTCTTTGTCCATACCCAGGGTGATCCAGTGCGTAGAGGTCTCCGCCACGGGCCAACTGAAGTTCTTTTGCTTGTGCAGCACGACCTGCACGCGCATTTCCTGCATTCCCGTTTCCAGGGCGGTAAGGCAGATTTCGCCGTCACCCTGCACTGCGTGGGAGTCCCCGGTGAAAATAAGCGCGCCAGGCTTCCAGACGGGAATGAACATCGTGGAGCCTTCTGACATCTCGCTCAAATCCACGTTGCCACCATGCGGTCCCGGAGGAACGGAGCTGGTAACTCCCGGGCTGACCGGAGGGTAGTAGCCATCCGGCGGTGCCACGCCCAGCGTTCCCTGGAAAGGTTTGAGTGGGATATTGATATTGGGCAGAAACTCCACTTTCATATTCTTGAGATCAAGCTCCACATATTTCACCTGTCCCTGTGAATATTCCTTGGCCAGCAGGCCGGTCCCCAAGGAACCCGGATTATTAAAAACGCCTCCCCACGCGAGAGGACGCAGGCGCTTGTAGCGGACCTCCAGCACATCGCCAGGTTCGGCATTGTTCACGAAGATCGGGCCGATGATGGAATGCGGTCCCCGTCCCGGATTGCTTTTCCTGAGTTCTGCCAGCTTGTCGATGGGGACGCCCGGCTGCATCTGGTTCAAAAAATGTGTCCAGGTATTGGGAAAACTCACGAGATCGCCTGAATCAATCTTAAGAATAGGAGGCAGGGTGGCATCAAAGACGCCCAAATGAACGGTCTCGTTGTTGGACTCCACCACGTGTATCCGGCCTTCATCGCCGCCCCCGACGCCGTGGTCAGAACCTGCGCGTTTCTGGCCGCCACCACCTCCGCCTTCCGCATAGGCAAGTTTGGCGAACCATGGTTCCACTGCCGCCAGTAGACCCATAAAACTGCTGGCTCGCAGCAGCTTGCGGCGAAAACGCCCGCGAACTGTAAGATAGCCGTCTAAATTCTCCTGGTTCAGCTCATCCATGTGCAGGATACGGTCTGACTCACGTTGGGTAAGCGCATGGTCCTTGATGTCCTCCCGAAGGACACCCGTGCCAGTCTCATCTCCGCATCCAAACAGGTTTCCACAATTGTGGTGATGGCGGGTAGTCTGGTTTTCCTGATCGTACTGGTCCGACATGTCGCATCTCCTCTCAGTCAACAGTTGCAAGCAGATGATGCCAACGTCAAGACCGTGCCCGTCGGGGCTCGGAGTTGAGAATATTAGCGAGCGTCTCCGTTTTCATCTCTGGAATCGCTCGCATTGTACGCTTGTGAGCGGTGTTGCGAAACCAAAGTTCCATTTGGGAATAAAACCGGATTGCGAGTGACCTTGCTTTGCCCAGGTTTCTTCGTGATGACTTGCCAGAACGCAGAAGCTTGTACTTTTTGACCAATTCTGGCTTGACTTTGCTATCGCCGGGAGTATTGTAGTTGCGTTCAGCCCAGCCCAAGCTCAGTGCTGCTGATTGAAGATCCGACTGAGCGGCGGCGGTTCCTATTCCCAAGAACGTGCGAAGGAGGCCCTGTCATGGCTGCGAACCCTAATCCTATCCCAAACCCGGAATTGAATCTGGAAACGGTAAGAACTCCAGAGGAAACCATCGTGCATTGCACCGGCAGAATCACATCAAGCACTTCCACCCTGCTGCAGACGACAGTCCGCGGTCTCATCCCGGAGACCAAATGTGTCGTGCTGGACTTGACGAACGTGAGCCATATGGACAGTTCTGGCCTTGGTACAATCGTCGGTCTCTACCTGTCGGCTAAGAGGCAGCATTGCGGGCTGAAACTCATCAATCTGAACCAACGCCTGAAGGACCTGTTCCGCATTACAAAACTGGCTTCGGTGTTCGAGGGGCACGAAGACTTTCTTGGCTGGACTCCTGATTAGTACCGCGGGGCCAGCGCAAAGCCACAAGTCACTGATGGTCACCGAGGGCCAGCCCAACTGCTGGTGACTCACGTTCCTCTTTTGATCCTTATCGTGTTGGCGCGCGCCAATCCTGGCGCTGTGGGCCAACCCGATATAGGATAGGGGTCTTCTTGAGGTCCGGATTAACCCGCCGGAGGGGGCGAGCTCATCGGAGTGTCGTTACAGTTGCACATAACCCAGGCGATCTTCTTGTTTCTCGCTGCAATAATTGCCGGCACGCTAAACGCGGTGGCGGGCGGCGGCACTTTCATTTCGTTCCCAGCACTCTTGACTACGGGCATGCCGGCCGTGGAGGCCAACGCGACTAACACGGTCGCATTGTGGCCTGGGTTGGCAGCCAGCACAGGCGCATACCTGAAACGGCTAAGCGTGCCGCGACGCCTGTTGGTCCCATTGCTGCTGACCAGCGTTGCCGGAGGGCTGGCCGGCTCGCTCCTGCTGCTCAAGACGCCACAACATGTCTTCCTGCATCTTGTCCCCTGGCTGCTGCTAGGGGGGACCTTGCTGTTCGCCTTTGGCAACAACATCCGCGCCGTGGTCGGGAAGTCTCATGTTGTTAATGATCTGGGGAAGATGTCATGGCGAGCCATCACGTTGGCCTCGATCGTTGTCCTGCTTGTCGCAATCTATGGCGGGTATTTTGGCGCGGGGATCGGGTTCATGCTTTTGGGAATGTTGGCGGCAATGGGCGTACATGACATCCATGCCATGGGCGCGATCAGGACATTGCTTTCGGTCGTGATTAATGCCGTGGCCGTGCTGACATTCGTTTTGGCCCGCGCGGTGTTTTGGCCGCATTGCCTGGTGATGATTGCGGGTTCTATGTTGGGCGGCTGGCTTGGCGCACACTACGCGCAAAAAGCCGATCCCCGAAAGGTGCGGCGGGTTGTGATCTCCATCGGCGTGGCGATGACCGCGTACTACTTTGTGACTCTGCGCTAGAGCTGAAGTGTGCGAAAACCGGCCCAGCCGATCGCAGTTGCTACGCTCGCTAAACGGCAGTTCGTACGCTCTCGGCCTTAGACAAGCCGGGGCCGTTCAGTCCCCTTTCCGAATCCCGAACGACGCGACTCGCCAGAGGCTTCAGCCACAGCAAAGCCATGAACGCAGCCACCAGATCGCACACAATCATCGCCCAGAAGACCTTCGTCCAAGAGCCGGTTTTGGCAAACATCCAGGCGGCGCCAGGCCCGGCAAAGCCTGCCGCTACCCCCTTGGCGGTGTACACGATCCCATAGTTGGTGGTGGCCCATTTGTTCCCGTACAGGTCGCCGGTGATCGAGGGGAACAACGAGAAGATATTGCCCCACGCAAAGAAGCACAGGCCTGACAAGACAACGAACCAGACCGGGTGGCCGATCAGTTGGAGCAGAGCATACACTGCGAGTGCCTCCAGGATGAAGGCAATGAAGATGGCATTCTCCCGACCGATATTGTCCGACACCCATCCCCAGAAGGGGCGGGTAAACCCATTCAAGAGCCGGTCGACAGTGATAGCTAGCACCAAGGCGGTCATTCCGAAGGCCACGACGATGTTGTCTACATGGTACGAGGAAGCCATGGGGTTGAGTTGTGCGGTGACAACCAAACCACCGAAGGCTAGCATTGTCATCATCAGATAGATGACGTAGAAAGACGGCTGGTGTAGCATCTGCCACGGCGTCATGTCGAGAGCCGAGGTGTTCACTTTGGCTTTGATCTTCGCCTCTTTCTTTTTCCAGTCTGGTGGCGTCCATCCCGCCGGCGGCCTGGCCAGAAAGAGGGCAGCAACCAATACAACGAATCCTTGGACGATGCCCCAGACGATGAACGTGTGCTGGTAGCCCGAGGTTTTCATCATGGCAGCAATGGGAGCGATCGTCGTCGCAGTGCCCACGCCGTAAGCTCCGGCAGTGAAGCCGACGCAGAGACCGCGGTGGTCGGGAAACCATTTCAGCGCATTTCCAATTGTGCCGCCGTAAACGATCCCGGCGCCGATACCGCCCAACCCGTACCAGAAATACAGGCTGTTGATCGTTTCAGCCCGGCCGGAACCGATCCACCCCAGCGCGACCGCGATCGAACCAATACCCAGCATCAATCGGGGTCCGATTCGATCGACCAGATATCCTTCAAACGGCACGAGCCAGGTTTCTAGGGCAATGAACAAAGTAAACGTCCATTGAACGGCAACCAGCGAAACGTGCAGATGCGCCTGTATGGGTTTGGTAAACAGCGTCCAGGCGTACTGCAGGTTGGCGACAGCCATCATCGCCACGATGCCGGCTATGAGCTGGACCCAACGATTGGGAATACGCGAGGGGTGAATAAGAGCGGCCGGAGATGCGGCCATAAATCTACCTCCTTGACGGCGCGTTAGACGTTAACAGCCCTACCTTCAGTAGATAATCGCCGGATCTCTTGCGCGGCGCTTCGTTGCGTCCTGCTGGTTAGTCTCAGCACCCCAGGGCTTCAGTGCGCAGAGCGGCCAAAGCCCGATAATCACAGCCACTTCACCCCGTGTAGCCGTAAACTCCAGAATCTCTTGTTGATAGCGAGCTTTGATATACTGGTCCGGTCATCGAACCACTTGCGGCAGGAAATTTAACATTGCTTGCAGCGGACTGTCAATGCCGCACGAATCTCAGTGGCGGCTCATGTCCGTGACGTCGGCAAAAGATATGAGACGCGACCGATGGATGAGAGCCTGCGAGAGCAGATCGACACATACCTGTCCCAGCTCAATCGCCTGATCCAGCGCGGGTGTCAGCTTCGCGACACCTTGCCGACAGATCCCTCCGACAAATCGGCGATCGCCGCGACTCGCGTCTGGCAGGAAGAATGTGGGGTAACGGTCAATCAATTGTCCGGCGGCAGCAAGGCCCATTGGCTTGCCCGGTCGTTTAGCGGAGCCTTCCTGATGCGCTCAGCCGCCGGCCGTGCCGTCGAAGGGACGCCGTCGGTCGAGATCGTCAAGCGACTGCTCGGCGTCCTTGAGCAGGCCGTTGACTCGCTCTCCCGAATGGGCGATGGCCCGGGCATCTCTGCATCATCGGAGGCGCCGCCTCCTCACCGGTTCGATTTTGTTCACAACTCCGAGCTCCGGCCTGTTGTCGAGCAGGCCTACAGCGACGGCCGGAGCGCCCTCGCGCAAGGGGACTATGACCTGGCGCTACTCACATTTTGCGGAATCCTGGAGGCCATCGTGACTGACGCACTGGAACACAAGGGGTTGAGTACGCTTGCCGCCTCGGGCGCTCCCGCGGGAAAGATTTCCGATTGGTCATTCGAGACGCGGCTCGCCGTCGCAGAGAGGACCGGACTCATTGGCAGGGGGTGCGCCCGCCTGCCGGCGATCGCGCGGACGTATCGAGATCTCAGCAATGCCGACGGCGAGAGCGGCCGCAAGGGAACGGTTTCCGAACGCGATGCGCGCCAGGCCGGGCAGGTGCTTCATGTCGTGATGAGAGATCTGGATCCCGGCCGGTAGAAACCCAGTACTATCCGATGCGCGGTCAAATGCTCGCGGACGCGCCATCAGGTTGGCAATCGCCCCGGTCATCGCAGGTCGCCGAACGCTCTCATCACCGTCAATCTTCCAGGTCCTGGCGGAACACGGGTTGAGATGGATCGAGGCTACCATCGATGACGGCAATGAGCAGGTCTTCGTAGGCGCTCGTCGCCTCTGATAGTAAGGCGTAGCCGCGTTCCCGCTGTAGCGCTCCACTGGCCGAGTAGATGAGCGTGAAAATACCGGCCTGATGAATACTGAAGTTCGAGCCCCTTGTTCGGCATGTCGGGATCGCCTTCCTGTCCCAGCACATCCATGAGCGCTACCGTCCACTGCTTACCCTTCGGGTCGGTGACGACCTCGCGCTCGACGTATTGCCACTCGTCCATGCTCCACACAGGCATATTTATCCAAGCAGCTCCTCGAGCGCTCGTGCGACCTGCGCCCCGGTGAACGGTTTCTTGACCAGCAAGACCCTTCGGGCGTTCCGGGAACGAAGGCTCGCGTCAGCCACCTCCGGCGTGTCACTGATGATGACGATGGGAAGCTCGGCGTGATTCGGATGGTAACGCACACTGTCGAAGAGCGACTCGCTCATGTCGAAGGCGGAACAGTCGAGCACCAGTGCATCGGCTCGGTGCTCCAGAACCAGCTCGTTGACGGCGTCGGTATATCCCGTTGCGAAAACCTCGTAGCCGAGGTCACGCAGCGCAAAAGTCAGAAGGTCGGCAATCTCCGGCGTGTCGTCGATGAGCAGGACGCGGGGCAACCGTACCTACTTCTTGCCAGCTCCGGCGCCAGGCAGCCGCTTTTTCTTGCCTTCGGAAGGCTCCAGATCCATGACCCACACTCGCCCGCCGGCTGTGTAGTAGGCGCGATGGTCGTTCTCGATCATCGCGCCCCAGGCTTCCAGCGTGCGCATCGCGAACGTGTATCCCTCGAAGTTGTTACGCGCGTGGTCCAGCACTTCATTGGTGTGCCAGTTGTCAGTGAGGATGGCGTCGCCCGCGTGCACGCGCAGGACGGTGTAGTAGCGGTCGAACGCCGCTTCCGGCCGTACTTCGCGCGTCGCACCGCGCTTTTTGCCTTCGCTGACGACATAGCTTTCCTGCGCTTCGGGAGCGGCAGGCGGAGGGGTTGCTTTGGTATTCATAGAGTTTCCGCCATCGCCGCAGCCTCGACCGCGGACGCCATATTGACCAGGTTCTTGGCATCGGCGGCCTGGATCAAGGCCTTGGGCAGCTCGACACCCATCATTCGCCATTGCTCGTTGGCAAACTTCTGCAACTTAGCGATGTGCTCGGCGTGGAGGTGGCCGAAGCGTCCTTGCAACTTCAAGTACTCTGACACCGGCCGCATGTTCTGCGGGCGGAAGCTGTAATCAAACGCACGCTTCTCGGGATTCCACTCCCAGATCGGGTAGAGCCCGCATTCGACGACAAGCCGACCAAGATCGATTGAGCGCGGTGTCTCGTACACGAAGCCCTTCTGGCAGGGGGTGTAGACCATCAGATACGCCGCCCCCTTGTGATTGAGTCCCTTGCGCACCTTGTTCATCAAGTCGATGGGGTAGCCCACGCTCGCCGTCGCCACGTAGCAGTGGGGGTGGCCAGCCGCCATCATGCGGGCGAGGTCCTTGGGAAACAGCGTCTTTGCCTCCGGAACGTTCGGGCCGGGAGGGGAAAAGGTAGTCATGCCGCCGTAGGGCGTGCGCGACGACGCCTGGATGCCGGTGTTCGCGTACTGCTCGTTGTCGTAGCAGATAATCAGGCAGTCGTGATTCCGATAGAGCGCGCCTGAAATCGAGGCGAGGCCGATGTCGGAGGCGCTGCCGTCCCCCGCCTCGCAAATAATATTGGGAAAGGCGCCCTTCCACTTGCCCTTTCGGATCATGGCTTCATAGGCGGCGGCCACGCCCGCGGTGAAGCTGCCCGCGCTGCCAATCTGCGTATGCGCCCAGGGCACGTTATAAGGCGTACACAAATACGAACTGTTCGCGACATACATGCAGCCCGTCGGTCCGACCAGGATCGTGTTGTCGCCCGCCGCCTTGCTCGTCATCCGGTATTGAATGGAGGGCCCACAACCGGCACACGTGCGGTGGCCGGGGACGAACGGTTCGCTCGACGGTAAATCCGGGTTGTAGAAACGCGCCCCCTGGTTCGGGCTGTCGAGAATCGGCAGTATCTGCCGCTCAACTTCAATTGCTGCCATGTCATTCCTCCAATGGCAGGGCCCCAAGACCCTGCGTCACCCACTGTCGCGGTAACTTACTTTACTACTCTTCGAATCCAACCCAATGCGTGCGCTTCTCGATTTTCCCGCGTTTCTGCGCCTCAGTCATTTTTTGAGTCATCCAGTAGAACTCCTTCAGCACGATCGCCTCGCCGCCCATACCAGCCATGAACGAGACGACCAGCGGGCGCTGTTGGCTTTCGTAGAGAGCCGCGCAGGCCTCGGCATAGAGCGATCCGCCGCTGCTCACGCTGCCGAGTCCCATGTTGGTCTCGATCACGCCGACAACTTTGAACTTACTAAGGACCTCCTTCACGCGATCAGTCGGGTATGGCCTGATGGTTCGCAACCTTACAAGACCGACTTTTGCGCCTTGATCGCGCATGTGCTGAATCGCGTAGCGCGCCGTCACCGCGTGGCCGCCCTGCATGAAAAAGACGACGTCGGCGCCATCGGTCATGAACTCTTCGACCCAGGGATCGTATCGTCGCCCGAAGATGTTGGCGAACTCGTCGTGGACCTCCTCAATGACCGACATCGACTCTTCCATGGCGCGCGCACGCTCCAACTGAAGGGGCGGCCCCTGCTCGGGCATGATCTGCGGGCCGTGCGACACGGGATGCCGCGGATCGAGTGGATACGGATGCTTGTAGGGCGGCAGGAATTCCTTCACCTGGCCCGGGTCGGGCAAATCGACGTCACATGTGATGTGAGAGACAAAGAAACCATCCTGGCAGACCATCTGGGGCAAGAGCACGCGCGGGTCCTCACCGATTCGATAGGCCATCAGGTGATTGTCGAATGCCTCCTGGGCGTCGCACGACCAGCCCATCAGCCATCCCATGTCGCGCGTCGACAGCGCGTCAGTATGCTCTGAGCCGAAATCGCCGGGCGGATCGAGCGTGCGGTCGGCGATCATCATCTGCACCGGCATGCGACTGCCCGAGATCGGCGAATAAAGCTCGTAGGCAAACTGCACGCCGACACCCGAGCTGCCAGTGAAAACGCGCGCACCGCTCGAGGAGGCGCCGTGTGCGATGCTTAATTGCGAGTGCTCGCTGTCGGCCACGATGTACTCGGCGTCGAGTTCCCCATTGGCCACCATTTGCGCGAGCGCCATCATCGTCGCAGTGTAAGGCCGGATGGGGTAGGCGGTAATCACATCGACATCGGCGTACTTGGCGGCCTGCGCCGACGCGACGCAGCCGTTTATCCGAACCGTTTTCTTTTTCGTTACCGTAGCTGTTGCCATCATTTACTCCGCACGGTCCGCCTAAGGGCGAACACTACCACAGGATTCTTACGTCGTGCTCTCGTCCAGCTTTACTCAACTCCGATTCTAAATATTCTTCGCCGGCCGGTCTGCCAGATGCCTCAACTCTTCCGCCTGCCGCCCGTGTAGCCCAGGCGAGATGGCGAAGGCGGTGTCCATTCGCACGACGCCGGTGTCGAAATCGAGCTCGGGTACGCCTTCGAGACAGCCCGTCGGACATTCCTCAATGCACACGCGGCAGCCTTTGCAGTAGTCAACAAGAATCTTATAGAGGCCGTTCGAACGCACGCTACGCACGATGCAGGGCTCAGGACAGACCAGATAACAGTTGTCGCAGGCGTTACAGGTGCCGCAGCTGAAACAACGGCTGGCCTCCTCGACCGCCTGTTCTTCCGAGAAGGCCTGAATCACCTCTTCCTGCGTTCTGCGCCGGCCTGCCGGCGGCAGCATTGCCTGCGGGACGCGCGGAAAGTGAGGGAAATACGTCATGTTCATGCGGTTCAAATCGAAGATGACATCGACCGGAATCGTGCGCGGCTGCAAAGGCTCCCCGCGCAATACCTTGTCCAGATTGAAGGCAACCCGCTTCCCATCGCCAACGGCATTCACCACCATCAGCGGCTGACCCGAACCCAGTTGCACTACGTCGCCTGCGGCAAAAAAGTTCGTGTCGCCGAGCCGTCCGAACCCATCGATCTTGATCGTGCCGCGTTCGGTCTTAAACTCGTCCGGCAACCAACCGAGCGACGCCCGCTGTCCCACCGCGATGATCACGTTGTCGACGGCGAAGCGCTCGGCGGCGGCTTCGCGATCGATGTTGATGGGCGAGGCGTTGATGGCGCCGGAAAAACGAGCCGAGTGCAGTTGCAAGGCCTCGACCCTGCCATTGCCGAGCACAGCGGTCATCGCCCGCCCGTGCAATAGTTCCACCCCTTCTTCGAGCATGTCGTGCAAGTCTTCCGGCACGGCCGGCATCTCCTGGAGGTTGGACTCTACTGTGATCATGGTCACTTCTGCGGCGCCTTGCCGCAGCGCTTCGCGGGCGCAATCAATCGCGGTGTTTCCTCCGCCAATGACGGCGACCCGGGAACCCAGCTTGACCTGTGATGTGCCCATGCCGATATCGCGGAGGAACGGAAGTCCGTAGTGCACGCCATCCTTGTCCTCACCCTCGGCTCGTACGCTATTGGGTTCGATAAGGCCCACAGCCAGCACGCAAGCGTCGTAGTTCTTTTTCAGATCGTCCCAGCTGACGTCCTTCCCCACTTCGACGTTGGTCTTGATCGTCACACCGAGCTCGACGAGGCGCTCGATCTCACGATCAAGCACGTGTTGCGGGAGCACCCAGTCCGGAATGCCGCCACGATTGAGTCCGCCTGCTTTCGGCGATTTCTCAAGGATCGTCACCTCGTAGCCGAGGCGCGCAAGTTGGTAGGCGGCGCTGTGGCCGGCGGGACCCGACCCGACAACGGCGATTTTCTTGCCGTTCGGCGTCCCGGCCTTGACCACGTCACGCACCAGTGACTGTCCGAGATCGCCGAGAAACCGCTCGACCGCGCGAATCGAGATGGCCTCATCATACTGTCCACGGTTGCAGGCCTGCTCGCACGGGTGGTAGCACACCCGGCCGGTGACCGACGGAAAGGGCATGTCTTCCTTGATTAGCGCATAGGCGTCCAGATACCTGCCGCGCTTCACGAGGTCGAGATAGCCCTGGATCTTCTCGTTGGTTCCGCAAGCGTTGTTGCAAGGCGGCAACTTGTCGCGATACACCGGCCTGATCGAACGCCAGTTGCCGGTGGGGAACAGGTCCTGCCCTTTGTCCTGCGATGGCGCAGGTGTGATGCCGGCGAACGTGATCGTGAGCCGCTCGGGGATGCGTGTGCCTTTGGTCGACATGTGTCCTTCCCTACGCCGCCACTGGGTTCAGCGGCATGATGTGCAACTCGTCGAGTGCCATTTGGAATGCCTTTTTGTTCGCAATCATTGGCTCAATCGTCTCCATTTTTACGATGCCCGTAGTCTTGACCACGGCTGCAATGAGCGGAGCGGCGATATCGGGTGCGATCGCTTTGTTTCGCTCGGCGGCGCCCTCTGTCGAAAGGCGGTCGAGACCAAGCTCGCCCAGTCGGTAGTAGAGCCATTTGTGATCTGCCAGCTTGGCGGCATCAACACAGACGAGTTGGGCCAGCCGTTCGGAGCCCGGCACGAAACGAATCATGTACTCCGGGGTATAGTGCGTGTTGATCACCAGCGTTCCGCCCGGGGGCATGCCGAGCATATAGTCCCAACCCTTGACCATCGTCCCCTCGACCAGTACGACGATGTTGGGGTGGTCGTTTTCATAGGTGAGCGCGTTCTCAATCACCCTGTCGCTCACCCGACAGTACTTGCGTGTCGGGGCGTTCGTGCGATCGGGATTGTCGACGTAGTTCTCCATCGCCTGCGCGAACTTGCCCTCGATGCGGGCGGCAGCGGAGACGGAATTGACGATGTCGCGCCCCTCTTTGTCCATAATGATGCCGCGCGTCCAAACCGTGAGTTCCGTGTAACTCATGATCACCCCTCGTTATCAATCGCTAATCGCCGACCCTTGGCCAAAATCCTTCGTTGGTCAAAACTGGTTAAGTACGATCTCTTCGACGTCTTCAATGTGCCGGCGCATGGCAGACTTTGCGCCTTCGGCATCGCGACGCTTGATGGCAGTTAGAATCCTCCGGTGCCCGGCGAGCGATTTCTGCTGGCGCCCCGGTGCCTGCAAAGAGCGTTCACGCGTGTCGCGCAGCAGGTCCATGAGGATGTCGAGCACTTTCAGCACGACACTGTTACCCGAAGCCAGAGCAATGCTGTAGTGGAATTCCGCGTCTTCGTCAATGGCGGCTTCCAAATGAGACAGCTTCTCTTCCTGCCGCTGCAGAATTTCTTCCATCTCTGAAAGTTCGTCGGGTGAAGCGTGCGTGGCGGCGCGTGCCGCCAACGGCGGTTCGAGCATCTTGCGAAAATCCAGAAGCTCGCCGACCAGTTTCTGCCGGCGCTTTAGAGCGTTGGCAAAAGGATTTACTGACGACTCGGATGATCGTTCGCGAACGATTGTCCCAGCGCCCTGACGCGGTTCAACCAAGCCCGTCAGTTCCAAGCCTCGAATCGCGTCTCGAATGGAACTGCGACTCACTTGAAGCATCTCCGCCAGTTCGCGTTCCGAGGGCAGTTTGTCACCAGGTTTCAGTTTCTCCAGAATCAGACGTTCGATCTGCTCCGCGACCGCTTCGTAGACCTTGTGTCTGCGGACAACCTCAAAGTCGGATTTGATCGCTGGTGACATAGACAAGTGGTCCGATAAGTGGACCAGCTGACCAAGGGAGTATACCCCGCTTGTTTTGCCCTCTGCAAGTATTTGTTATGAATTTTCTTGTCGGCGGATGAAAAAAGGCGATGGAAGCTTGCCGACAGTCAAACAGGCGACTGCCTGGCAGCAACGAAATTGGTCAGTCGGAGCCGGGATGGCGAATCGGCAAACGGAAGCTAGACCGAACGTCTCTCTGCCGTGCGCTCATGCGTCTGGTGAATCGCTCATTTTGGTTGCTGCCGAGCTGCACACTCCGCCAATAGCTTCGTGCAGTTGTACACTGTCCGCGTATAGGGCATGGGGAGACCCACACGCTCGCCCAGCTCCACGACCGCACCTACCAACGCTTCCAGCTCCATCGGCCGACCCGCTTCGAGATCTTGCAGCATTGAGGTTTTGTGCTCCCCAACTTTTTCTGCGCCTGCAATTCGCTGTTCGATGGAAATAGGCAGCTCCATGCCCAACTTGAGGGAGACTGCTTCCACTTCCAGCATGATGTTTCGGATCACCGAACAAACTCCCGGATCTCGCACCATCTGAACCAGCGTGGCGCGCGTCAGCGCGCTGACCGGATTCAAGGAAGCGTTGCCCAGGACCTTTACCCAGATCTCGTGCCGGATACGAGTGGTGACAGGGCAGCGCAAGCCGGACGCGATCAGCGCCTCCGCAATTCGGCGGCAACGATCGGAGCGCGTGCCATCCGGTTCGCCGAGAGAAATGCGATTCCCCTCGATGTGTTGAATCACTCCCGGTGCGGTAATCTCGGTCGAAAAGTAGACGATGGACCCAACCACGCGGTGCGCTTCGATGGCCGAGGAAATCACACCGCCGGGATCGACGCGCTCCAGACGTAATCCTTCCCAATCACCGCCGAAACCCTGGAAGTACCACCATGGAATTCCATTCTGCGTGCTGACGACTGTGGTATGCGGTCCCAACACCGGCCTCAACTGAGGCGCAAGTTGCGGCAGCCCGTGCGCCTTTACCCCCAGAAAGACAACGTCCACCGGTCCCACTTCTTCGAGGGAACTGGCGAGTGTGGGCCGCGCCACGAAATCTCCCTCGACACTTTTCACCTGCACTCCGCGCTGCTGCATGGCGCGAAGATGCGGCCCTCGCGCGAAGAGTGTGACGTCGAACCCGGCCTGCGCCATGCGCGCCCCGATGTAGGCTCCGATTGCGCCCGCCCCCGCGATCAGGAATCTCATCGTTGGTCATCCACGAGCGCGGCGGCGACTGCGCGGCGGCGAATTTTTCCGGTCGCGGTGGTTGGGATACTTTTCACCAGATAGATCTTCTTTGGACATTTGTACTCTGCCAGCGACTCACGGCTGTACTTGATTAACGCCGCTTCGGTCGCGGCATGCGGTTCGTGCAAAACCACGGCCGCGGCCACTTCCTCGCCCAGTGTGGGATGCGCATAGCCAAACGTGACCGCCGCTGCGACCGCGGGATGCTTTAGCAAAACCTCATCAACTTCATGAGGGGCGACATTCTCGCCGCCGCGAATGATGATGTCCTTAATTCGGCCGGTCAAGTGCAAATAGCAGTCTGCGTCGAGCAATCCTTCGTCGCCGGTACGAAACCATCCATTTACAAAAGCGCGAGCGTTGGCTTCGGGATTGTTTTCATACCCACGGAACACATTAGCTCCCTGAATGGCGACTTCGCCCCGATGGTTGGTGCCGAGGTGATTGCCCTCCTTGTCCATAATGCTGATGCGCAGCCCGGCGCCCACTCCGACAGAACCTGCTTTGCGATGTCGCGGGGGCAGAGGATTCGAGGTCATCTGGTGGGCGGCTTCGGTCATTCCGTAGGCTTCAACGAAGGGCACGCCAAAAAGTCCCTCGATCTTGTGAATGAGCTCTGGCGACAGGGGCGCACTGCAGGAACGGATGAAACGCAGAGACGCAGCTTCTGCCGGTTTGTGGTGAGTCCGGGCCAGCAGGAGCTGATGCATCGTGGGCACTCCCGAATACCATGTCACGCGATGCTCCTTTACCGTCCGCCAAAAGGAAAGTGCGTTGAACTTGGTGGGAACAACGACGGTCCCCCCGGAAAGCAGAGTTGCCATGGTTGAGCCAATTAACCCATGAACGTGGAACAGCGGCATGATGCACAGCGAAACGTCTTCCTCAGTGAGAGCGTAGGTGTTCGCGATATTCGCCGACGAGACCGCGAGGTTGAAATGCCGCAAGGGCACACGCTTGGGCCGCCCCGTGCTTCCGCTCGTGTGCAGAATCAGGGCAATGTCTTCAGCTGTGGGCTCGGTCACCGAACCTTCCGTAGCAATACCCGCCAAGTGAACGTTGCCCTGGTCGTTCATTTCCACCGAGAACACAGGGATCTTGCGGTCCGCGGCTGCGCTGCGCGCGAATTCCGCGCCCACGGCGGGGCAAAGCAAGATACGGGCATCGGTGTCACCGAGAAAAAACAGAAACTCCTCATAGGGGTACGCCGGGTTCAACGGAGCTGCTGTTCCGGCAATGGAGGCAGCTAGAAAGCTCACAATTGCAGGCAATCCATTCGGCAAGGCGATCGCTACAGCATCCCCACGGCGAATGCCGACGGAGGCCAAAGCGCTCGCCATGGCCAGAACCTGCTGCCGGAGCGAATCGTAGGTGACACGGAGTCCAATCTCGGGAACGACAATTGCGGTGTGACTATCTGCGAAATGTAATACGTCAAGAAGCGTGTCTACCGATTTCAGGGTCATCCCTTCTCCTTCGGCGTCCTTTGGCGCCGGTCGTTCGATACTTGGCCGACTTCGCCGGTCGTCCGTGAATCAACAGCATCGCAATTCGTGGTGTTCGGAGCGCTCCCGAGGAATCTCATTTTGAGCTCCCAGTCTGGCATCAGGACATCATTGCAGGGCGTTACTACGGAGTCAAAGTCAAGCCTCACGCCGGGGGCGAAAGTCATACGATGGTTGTGCACGTTTTGCAACGCGAGTCCGCGGGGGCTTGGCAGTTTCCGAGCGCATTAGTCAGGGGTCCAGCCAAGAAACTCTTCGTGCCCCTCGAAGATCGCAATCATTAAATCTCGAACCCGTTGTTTCAGGCTTACCGGCTTCGGCTCAGAAACCCGCATGGGTTTCTTCTCGACCGGCGCCTCCACTTCGGGCGCGACCATAGTAGTTGCCATAGGATTTCTCCTTTCAATCAGCGGTTCCAGTTCGGCATACGAGGTCCCCTCCCTGGGCCTGTCTCCGAAGAGAGGAGGATTCCGAACCTCAGACTAAAGTTAACCACTTTGGCTGCGGCTTCCAATGACCGGCATCACGGTTCAGTGTGATGAAATGGCGAGAATCCGGTGACGTTACCGGCAAATTTTGTCCGTCAAGTGCCTTCAGCGTTTGGTTATGAACAGAGAAGCATTCGCCTGGCATTAGCTTCGCAGTGCGGAGTTATCGGGGTGCAGTGCTAACAAACGGCTATACTGAGCGTCTGGACTCCCGCAGCGCGAATCACGCTGCGCACGCGTGCGTCTGGTTGGTGAAGAGCACGCTGCGGAAGGCGAACCACTCTATGTCGCACAGTGAGGTCGAAACTCTGGCGCGTGAACTGCTGGCCGCGTACGAAATGGGCCAGACGGTGCCTGCCCTTCCTTCCGCGCGCCCGGGTTTCGATCTCAACACGGCTTATGAGGTTGAAGCAGCACTCAAGCGGTTTCGCGAAGCTGGCGGCTCCAGGGCTGTTGGCCGCAAGGTTGGGTATGCCAATAAGGCCATGTGGCGTGTACTTAAGCTCGAAACTCTGGTTTGGGCCCACATGTATGACGATACTGTGCAGCACAGCGACAGCAACTCCGCCGCTCTGACGCTCGCACATCGCCGTTCGCTGAAGATCGAGCCTGAGATTGTTTTCGGCTTGAAACAAGCGATCGTTGCCGAGGGCCTCGATGCTGCCGCTGCGCTCGAATCCACGGAATGGTTGGCGATGGGATTCGAGATCATTGATTGCCCCTTTCCGGAATGGCAGTTTCAGCCGAGTGATTTCGTTGCATCTTTTGGACTTCATGCTGCACTTGTGATCGGTGAGCGGGTGCAGGTAAGGCCCGACGTCATTGCCACGCTCGTGGACGAGTTACCGCGATTCAAAGTGCGCATGTTGAAGAACGGAGAGTTCGTGGAAGAAGGATCCGGCAGGAACTGCCTGCGAAGTCCCGCCTTGTGCCTGGCGGAACTCGGCGCAGCCATCGCACGGCGTTTCCCAACCGAGCCATTGAGTGCTGGGGAAATCGTGAGCTCGGGAACGCTCACGTCCGGACATCCGACCCACAGAGGCGATCTCTGGAAAGTTGAGGTCGAGGGGCTGTCTCTGCCGCCCCTGACAGTGCACCTGGCTTGACCGCTTGTTGAGCCCGTGTGACTCGCCACGGCTCTGTAGGTTGACGAACTTAGCGACTTGGCAGTCTACCTATGCCGCTCGGTCTTCGCTAGAACAGCCCCAGCTTCTTCTTCTTTTTCGGCTTCGACGAGTTATTGTCACTGGCAGCCGTAGTGTAAACCGGCTTGGTTTCATTGGGGCTGGCGCCCGAGTCGATGTTTGGAGGTTTGACGTCGATATAGGCATCCTCACGTAACTTGGTGAGGTACTCGCGCAAGGCGGGTTGCATCTTGGTCATGTAGATCTGTTCCTGGACCCTGCCCTCAACGTCCTTCAGCGGAGGAACACCGGCTGCAGTGTGTTCCGTGACCTTCAGGATCACAAAGCCCTGATTGGTTCGGACGGGCTGCGTGTATTCGCCGGTCTTCATCGCGAACACCTGCTGCTCCAGTTCCTTGGAGAGCGTACCGCGCTTGAAGTATTCCAGATCGCCGCCCGCGGACGCCGTCGGTCCATCCGAATACTGCTTGGCCAAATCGTCGAAGTTGCCGCCTTTCTGCAACAACGCGCAGACCTGGTTGGCCTTGGCTTGGGCCTTGGCAACGGTTTCCGGGCTGGGCGCTGCGGGCAGCACCTCTTTTCCTTTTTCCGTCTTCACCGGCGCCGCCGTCTGGGTCGAAATCAGGATCTCGCTTAATCGCACCTGTTCCGGGCGCTCCAACTCAGCTTTGTGCTGGTCGTATTCCTGCTGGATTTCCTGCTGAGTCACGCTGATGTGACCGCCAACTTCCTGGGCAATCACGCGTTGCGTAATGAGGTTGTTCTTCATGTTCTGTTTGAACTCTTCGAACGAGACCCCTTGCGCCTGCGCGGCCTTCTCCAGGTCTTCCATCGACTCGGCGTGCATCTGCTTGCGCAAGTCATCGAGCCGCTTGACCACCTCGGTGTCCACATTGATGCCGAGCTCTTCGCCTTTTTGCAGCAGCAGTTGCTGGTCGATGAGGTCGCGCAGCAGGTCTTTCTCGCGATCTTTCTCTTCCAGGGCGGTGGCATTCGGTTCATTCTGATGCATTTCCGACAGCAGTTGTTCACGGGCGCGCCGCAGGTCGGCACGCGTGATAATGCTGTTGTTGATGCGGCAGATGATCTCCTCGACCACCGTGTCTTCCTGGGCCAGAAGCAGGGGGGCGCCAAGGAGTATCGCGAGCAAAAGGACAGCAAATTTCTTCATGAAAAGCCTGATCAGGAGAACTGTGGTGCGGAGTTCAACCTGACATCCAACCTGGGTCATGCCTTCGGTCATTTTACCGCGTCGAGCGAGCTTGTGCCGGACAAAGCGGCGCTTCACGCGCAATTCGACACAACGACATCGGCGGATCGAGGTCTGTGTGGCTCCGGGAAGCTCGCCTCTCACCTCTGTTTTCCCCATAACAGGAATCTGACGAGCGCCATGTGCGTTTCGTCACAGACGGCGACTGGCAAGAGGAATAACGTCATCGTGGGGGTGAATCATGGTCACCGATCTCTCACCTCATGGTCGTGTGCACGTCGTGTTGATCCCTGGATTCGCGGGGTTCGATGCGCTTGGCCAGATTGAATACTATGCGGGCTTGACGCCGCAATTCGCTGCCTGGAAAAAGACCGGGAGCCAGCGCCGCGAACATGCCGTGTTGCACTACTTCGACAACTTTCCCACCGCAGCCGTCGCGACGCGGGCCGCGCGATTTCGCGACTATCTTGCCAAGCGCATTGCACGTGGCGAGTTCTTGCCAGGCGACTCCCTCGCCTTGGTCGGCCACTCCACCGGCGGTCTCGATATTCGCTACTTGCTTTGCGAACTGGCCCACTCTCTCGACAAAAGCTATCCGGTCGATGGGATGACTGTACCCGCCAAGGCCATCCTAGAGTCTATTCAACGCGTCGTATTCCTTTCTGTTCCTCAGTGGGGCACCAATATTGCCAATTGGGTACGCGACCACGCTCCCGGCCGCACACTGGTCGTTGCCGAAATGCGGGCCTCGGTCGCGGCTTCGCAGGTGCCTCTGGTGGATAAAATCCAGGAGTGCATCGCAAGCTTTGCAGCGACAACCAAAGTCAACCTGGTTTATGCGCTACGAGACGCGTTGGACGAAGCCGAAGCACGTCCCTGTCAAGACCCAACACAAACTGCACTGGCACAAGAGGCAGCGTCGGAAATCGCGCTATGGCTTCGTCACATCGCAACGGATTTCCAAGTCATCAACGACCTCTCCTGGCAACCCCCAGGAGTCGACAAGGGCAGCCCGGCGCATTTTGGCTCCGGCATGCGCGCTGAAGAGATCGCCGGGTGGAAGAAATTCGGCATCAAAACGCGTTCATATGCGACCGTTGGCAGGCGTGCTTTTCGTTTTGAGGCAGGCCATCCTGCGCCGCGCTGGGACCTGCTGAATCCACTCACCTATCCGGAATGCACTCCGCGAGCAGGCCGCAACGGTCATACCGACATTGTTTATCGCTATTGCTACCGGGCCTGCGCCGGTGGACCATTCCAATACCCTGATCCCAACAAAGTGCCGGTGCCACGGCCGTTCGCGCTCGCCACGCACCTGCCGCGTCCCATCGAACTATGGGATAACGATGGCATCGTCAACACGGCTTCGATGCTGTGGCCGGATGGCGAAAGAACGCTCCTGGTGGAATGCGATCACATGGATATCGTGGGGCACTATAAGCTGGTGCGGGCGCCGGATGATGAGAGCATGCGGAAGTACCAGGCTTACGATCTTTTCAAGTCGGACTCAGGCTTCCACTCCGAGGCTTTCCAGAAGGTGTGGAACGACGTGTTCGACTTCTGCATTTCTTAGCTTCTGCGAATTGCCATGAGCTCAGGCCATCCGCCGTGAAAATTACAGAACTACCCACCCAAGCACAAAAGCTTGGGCCGGGCACTCTCAAGATGAGTGTCTGGGCCCCGCCCTCGTGAGTAGCGTGTCGAGCTGCTACTTCTATTCGTATGCAGTGGCGGCGTGAAGCAGTTCCATTTCTTCCGCCACGCACATTTCCGGTACACGCGCTGGAATAATCAGTTTGGCCTCGGTTGCGGCTACCACCTGCTGCACAGTAACGCCCGGTGCGACCTCGCGGAGCACAAGGCCTTGCTCGGTCGGTTCGATTACCGCAAGATCCGTCACGATGAGACTGACGCGGCGCACCGAAGTGAGTGGCAGCTTGCATTTCTTCAGGATTTTGGGCGCACCCTTCGCCGTGTGCACCATGGCGACGATCACTCGCTTTGCGCCGGTGACCAGATCCATGGCGCCACCCATACCGGGTACCATCTTCCCGGGCACCATCCAATTGGCAAGCTGGCCCTGCTCGTCGACCTCCAGGCCGCCCAGCACGGTGGCATCGAGGTGGCCGCCGCGAATCAAGCCGAATGACAAAGCACTGTCAATGCTGCAGGCGCCGGGAATTGCCCCGATGAAGGCGCCGCCCGCATCCACTCCGAATTCGTTTTCCATTCCCTCTTCCGGCACCGGAGCCATGCCGACGATGCCGTTCTCCGACTGAAAGTACACCTGTACTCCTGGCGGCAGGTACTTCGCGACCAGCGTTGGCAGACCTATGCCCAGGTTGACCAGTTTGCCATTTTCCAGTTCCAAGGCCACACGTTTCGCGATGAGAATTTTACTGTCCATGCGCCCTCCGGTCCCGCTCGATGATGTGATCCACCAGCACGAACGGCGTGACGACTTCGTCAGGAGAAATAACGCCCACCGGCACAATCTCCACCGGTTCAGCAATCACCTTGTCCGCGGCCAAGGCCATGATCGGATTGAAATTTCGGGCGGTTAGTTCGTAGTCCAGATTGCCCAGGTAGTCCGCTCTGTGGGCCAACAATAAGGCGAAGTCCGCCTTCAAAGGCATCTCGACAAGAAACGGCTTGCCGTCAATTTCGATCGTGCGTTTGCCTTCGGCCACCACCGTCCCAAGGCCGGTCGCCGTCACAACTGCGCCCAGTCCGTAGCCACCCGCGCGGATGCGCTCGACGAGCGTGCCTTGCGGAACCAGCTCCACATCGAGCTCGCCTGCAATCATCTGGCGCTGCGTCTCTGGATTCGTCCCAATGTGGGAGGCAATGACTCGCCGTACCAGCTTGGCATCGATCAGCTTGCCGATGGCAAATCCCGGCCTGGCGGTGTCGTTGGCGATGACAGTCAGGTCTTTGCGCCCCTGGTGGACGAGTTCTTCGATCAGACGGTGGGGTGAGCCGGTGCCCATGAACCCACCAATCATCAAACTTGCACCGTCGGGAATCATCTCGACGGCGCTGGTAACAGTAAGTGCTTTACTAATCACGATGAAACCCTCCTGACCGGGTGAAGGGAGGTCAGCGGCTTGTTATGCATATGGCCATCCCCGGCACACGATCCGTTAACTTCAATCACTTCGATCACGTTCGTTTCCTGCGACCGCTCCACCTACTTCATCGGTGGCAGATAAGGCACGTAGCGCGCGAAGAACCAGCACAGGAAAAACACGAGAGGTACGTGCAACACCATCTGGAGGACCGCATACCCTACCAGGTCGCGAGCTTTCAGTCTCAAGATGCCTAGCAGGGGCAGCATCCAGAATGGATTGATTAGATTGGGTAACGCTTCGGCTGCGTTGTAGATTTGCACCACCCAGCCCAGACTCACGTGGTGCAGATTGGCTGCCTGCAAAACGTAAGGCGCCTCGATGACCCACTTGCTTCCGCCCGAGGGTATGAACACGCCGAGGACAGCCGAATAGAGTGCCACCAACAGGGGATAAGTGCCCGGCGTGGTAATGCTCACGAACAATTTGGCCAGCCAATCGGAGATGCCGGTGCCCACGATCATGCCGAAGATCACTGCGTAAAACGGGAATTGGATCAGCACACCTCCGGTCGCCGGAACACATTCGGCTACGGTGCGCGCGAACCGCTTGGGACGCCAGTGCAGCAGCAACCCCACAGCAATAAACATCAGGTTGTAAGTATTGAGGTCCAGTGCCGCCAGTGCTCCCTGGGGCGAAGTTCGGAACACATCGACCAGATACCACAGCAGCAGCGCGGCGACCAGAACCGTGAGCAGAGGGCTGTATTCGAGCCATTCTCCGGGCTTGCTCCTTGGCTCCAACGGGCGATCGACAGTTTCGTATTGAATGCCGTAGTCTTCCGCCGTCTTTGCATTCTCTGCGGATGGAGCCGACCAGTATGCAATCGCTACCGACACCACGATAAGTATCCCGGCGGTCGCCAGGCTCTGCCACAGGAAGATGGTCTGCCGCAGCGGGATTAGACCGCTAATGGCAAACAATGCAGGTGGGATCGTCGCCTTGGTGGCCATCATCATGGCGGCTGAGGCCGACAGGCCCAGCGCCCACACGGCGCCCAACCCTAGGTAAGCCGCCGCGCCCGCCGCCCGGTAATCCATTCCCTTGACCCGGCGTGACAGTTCGCGCACGTAAAGTCCGCTGAAGATCAGGCTGAGCCCCCAGGATATGAGAGAGGTCAGCATCGAGAAGAGTGCGACCAAAGCGATGGCCTGGCGTCCTGTTTTAGGCAACTTGGCGAGGGCGCGAATCAAGCGGTGGACAACCGGTGTTGTGGCCACCACGTAGCCGCCGATGATGATCATCACCATCTGCATGGTGAACGGCACCAGGGCCCAGAAATTCTTGCCGCCTTGAATGGCAAGCTTGGAGGGAGACTCCTTCAGCAGGAGACCGATTAAGAACACGACAACCACGCCGGCGAATGCAAATACCAGCGGATCCGGGAACCAGCGTTCACTCCACCTCGCCAGACCCAGACCCATTCTCGCCAACCCGCTCTCGCGCTCTTTCTTACCCGAAGCGGCACCTCTAGTGGCCATGAACGACCTCCGCGAAACAAAGTGTCCAAGAAGCAAGGGCAATAATAGCTTAACGTTCGTCTCGCAGGCAGGTGTGTCCCTCCCTGCACCGAGCCGATTATGTTTGTACGTCCTACCCCTGCAAAAATCAGTGAGCCGTGTCACGCCGGCAGGTGACTCGATGCACCTCCGGGAGTGACCTCAAATGAACCCACGGCATAGTCAATTTTGCTGTTGGTCAGTCCCCGGCTGGCAGCCAGGCTCTTAAAGCGGCGCTTGTTGCGCGATTGATCGCCGGCATCTTGCGGCATTTTGGCAGTTGTACCCACGCTGGGGGAGCAGGCCTTCAGGCCTGCAGAAAAGTCCGGCGAGTAGGCTTTTGCGTTTTAGCGCCTGAGGTAAATGGTCTGCAATTACCTTCAGCGGCTAAAGCCGGAATTCACAGGCGAATCGCTAATGCAGCGCTGAAGCGCTGCTCCGCCCGAATGCACCAACCCCCTTGCTCTTCGAGGAGTGCTATGGCTGCTGAACTGAGATGGGATGACGCGGAAGACATCGGCATTGCACTGGCCGACACCCACAAAATCCATCTGGCGCCGATCGAAATCCCATAGGTACCTCACCGCGTCCGTCGCAAACACCAGCGACTTACTTCAAACGACCCTATCGAAACTGCCCCGGCGAGGAAAGCTGCGCTCAATCTCGCCTCATCGGCCAGGGCAGTCCCGATAGGGACCTATCGTTTATCGGGACCAACTCCTCAGCCGTAGTAGAATAGCTGCCCATGTTGTGCGACCTAGAACGTTGCGCCGCTCCCAGGACGCATTTTCGAACCAGGAGGTAACAGTGGCACTCACGATTGCGGGGCTTTCCAAGACTTATCCGAACGGTGTGAAGGCGCTTAAAAACCTGTCCCTCTCCATCGGTAACGGCATGTTCGGCCTAGTGGGCCCCAACGGTGCGGGCAAGAGCTCCCTGATGCGTACCGTCGCCACACTGCAGGATCCCGACTCCGGCTCCGTCAACCTCGACGGTATCGACGTGCTCCGACAGAAGGACGAGGTCCGCCGCATTCTCGGTTATCTGCCCCAGGAGTTCGGTGTTTACCCCAAGATCTCCGCTCTGGACATGCTCCACCACCTCGCCGTCATGAAGGGCATGACCTCCTCATCTGAGCGCAAGGAGATCATCGACGCTCTGCTCCAGCAGACCATTCTCTGGGACGTCCGCAAGAAAGCCCTTTCCACCTTTTCCGGCGGCATGAAGCAGCGCTTCGGCATCGCTCAGGCTCTGCTCGGCAATCCCCGCCTCATTATTGTGGACGAGCCCACAGCCGGTCTGGATCCTGCCGAACGCAATCGGTTCCTGAATCTTCTCTCCTCCCTTGGCGGCGACCGCACCGTCATCCTCTCTACCCACATCGTCGATGACGTCCGCCAGCTCTGCCCCCGCATGGCCATCATTGCCTCGGGCGAGCTACTGCTGGAGGGCGCTCCAAGCGACGCCATTGCCGCCCTCAACGACAAGATCTGGTCAAAGGTGGTGGCGAGTGACGACGAGCTGCGCACTTTGGAAACTCAGCTCCATGTCATCTCCACTCATCTGGTTGGCGGACAACATGAGGTTCGGGTGTACGCGGACATCTCTCCGGGCGACGGTTTCTGCCCCGTCGAATCCGACCTTGAGGACGTCTATTTCCTCAACCTTTCGCAGCAGGCCAAAGGCCAGATTCCGAATTAACAACTCGCACCTGGAGGAGCCGACATGGCGCTGTTTTGGGAGTTCTTCACCTTCGAGCTCAGGTTCCGCTTCAAGAGCCTCTCTACCTACGTCTACTTTGCGCTCTGGCTCACGTTTTCTTTTCTCGACGTTGCCTCCGAAAGCTTCGGCCCTATCGGCAACAGCAATGGGAAGATCCTCCTCAATGGGCCTTACGCTAACACCTACAACGACGTAGGCGCCGCGCTCTTCGGCATCATCATCATCGCCGCCATCTTCGGCACCTCCATCCTTCGCGACTTCCAGCGCGACACCTACCAGATCCTTTTTACCCAGCCTATCTCCAAATTCGCCTACCTCGGCGGACGCTGGGCCGGCTCCTTCGTAACCACCGTTTTTGCCTTCTCTGGCATGCTCTTCGGCACATATCTCGGCACCTTTGCACCTTGGGCGGACCACACCCGCATTGGCCCGAATCACTTCTGGACCTACCTCCAGCCCTTCATCTCCATCCTTGTCGTCCAGGTCTTCTTCATTGGTTCCGCCTTCTTCGCCGTCGCCGCCCTGAGCCGCAAAATCTTCATCGTTTATCTCCAGGGTGTGGCCCTGTTCATGATCTACCTGATTGGCATCACCGTCTTCTTCACCACCCGCTCGCTCGAGCACTTCTGGTCCGGCATATTCGATCCCATCGGCATCGTCCTGGTAGACGACGTTACCCGCTACTGGACAGTCATCGAGAAGAACACCCAGCTCATCACCTGGTCGCCCGCTCTCGTCGGGGGCGTCTTCCTGTACAACCGGCTCCTCTGGCTCACCCTCGGCGTTCTATCTCTTGTTACCGTCTGGGCCTTGTTTCCCATGTCCGTCGAGGCTCTCACAGCAGTCTCCCAGGGTCGCCGCGCCGCCAAAGCGAAGGAACAGGAACTCACGGAGGCCGTACCCGTCCGCTCCCTCGTCGCCGCTCGGCTCCCCGTCATCCATCAGGCCTTCACCTCCTCCACCACGTTTGCCCAATACGTTTCGCTATCTCGCCTCCGCCTGCGCAATATTCTCCGTGACATACCGTTTTGGGCCATCGTCGCACTCCTGGTCGCCTTCGGCATAAACAACGGCCAGTTCGCCGGCCACCTCGCCGAACAGAATGTCTGGCCGGTTACCTATCTCATGGTCCAGGCCGTCGAGGGCGCCGCTGCTCTCTTCCTCTACATCGTTGCCACCCTCTATGCCGCCGAGCTTCTTTGGCGCGAGCGCGACACCAACTTCAGCGGCATCCACGACGCTCTGCCCATGCGCGAGTCCACCGACTGGCTCTCCCGCCTCACCGCCATTGTCGTCGTAGAGTTCATCCTCCTCGCCGTTGCCATGCTGGTTGGCATTTTCATGCAGACCATCGCCGGGTACTACCATTACGAGCTCCTCCAGTACATCAAGGAGCTCTACATCGTGACCTTCCCACAGGTCCTCACCTTCATCCTTCTCGCACTGTTCGTCCAGACTGTTGTCTCGAATAAGTTTGTAGGCCACGGAATTGTGATCGGCATATTCGTCCTCATGCCGGTCCTCTACAACTTTGGCTGGGAAAACAGCCTCTACCTCATCGGCCAGACGCCCCCCTACACCTACTCTGATATGAACGGCTACGGCCACTTCGTCCCTGGCCTGTTCTGGTCGATCAGCTATTGGTTTGCGATCTGTGCCATCCTGGGGGTCGCCTCCATTGCCCTGGCCCGGCGCGGAGCGGAGGACGGCCTGCGCGCGCGCGCCCGCTTGGCCCTTCAGCGAGCGCCCCGGCTTGCCCCGCTCGCCCTGATCTTCGCCATCATCGCTGCCGGCGCCGGCTCCTGGTACTTCTACAACGCCCACGTCCTCAACGAGTACCTCGACTCCAAGTCGCGACGCGGTATCCAAGCCGACTACGAACGCCGGTTCAAACAGCACGAAAACTTGCTCCAGCCCAAGATCACTGCGGTTGACGCCGTCATCAACATCTATCCCGAGCGCCGCTCCTTCGATGGAAACGTTCGCATGACGCTCCAGAACAAGACCAGCCAGCCGATCGCGCAGATCCACCTCACCGATCAGAAGCAGTCGGTCACCAACGTTAAATTCGACCGCCCATTCCACCTTGTGAGCTCCGCACCGCGCAACATCTACTCCATATACGCCCTCGACCAGCCATTAGCACCCGGCGAAATCCTCACTCTCACCTGCAACGTGGGTCACCAGACCCGTGGCTTCCGCGACGGCAACGAGCCCCCAGAGTTCGCGTACAACGGCACCTTCTTCGATTCCGATTACCTCCCCTACATCGGCTACAACACCGGTGTCGAGCTTGACGACCCGCGCCGGCGCCGCGAAGAGCACCTTCCGGCTCTCGAAGAGATGGCCCACCGCGGTGACCCAGCCCACTCCGTGAACCAAATCTTCCTCCAGGACTCCGACTGGATTACCTATCACACCGTCGTAAGCACTTCGCCGGACCAGATCGCCATCGCTCCCGGATATCTCCAGCGCGAATGGCAGGCCAATGGCCGCCGCTTCTTCGAATACAGCATGGAATCCACCCACATCCTGGACTTCTTCGCCTACATCTCCGCCCGCTATCAGACCCGGAAGGAGGCCTACCACGGGACTAACGGCGACGTCGCCCTCGAGGTTTATTACGATCCCGCGCACACCTACGACATCAACGACATGCTGGCCAGCTCGCGCGCTGGCCTCGACTACTATCAACGTATCTACAGCCCTTACCAGTACAGCCAGTTCCGCATCTTCGAGTTTCCCCGCTACCGCGGCTTCGCCCAGTCCTTTCCCAACACGATCCCGTACTCCGAAGGCCTCGGTTTCATCGGCCGTGTCGTCAAGCCCACCGACATCGACGTCACTTACTTTGTCACCGCCCATGAGCTCGGCCACCAATGGTGGGCCCACCAGCTAGTCGGCGCCAACGTCGAAGGCTCCAACATGATGTCAGAGAGCCTTGCCGAGTACTCCGCCCTGCAGGTAATGGCGCACAAGTACGGCCGCGATCTCATGCATCGCTACCTCCGCCACGAGCTCGATCGCTACTTGCGCGGCCGCGCCGGTGAGACCCGCCACGAACCGCCACTCGCTCTGGTCCAGCGCGAACCCTACGTCTGGTACCAGAAGGGCGGCCAGGTCCTCTACACGCTTGCCGACTACATCGGCGAAGACAAGCTTAATCTCGCGCTTCACAACTTCCTGATGCAGTATCGCTACGCCAACGCCAACAACCAGGTCGACGCCCGCGATAATCCCCGCGCCTCCGATGCCCTTGACAATCCGTACCCGGATACTCGAATGCTGGTTGATGCCATACGCGCCCAAACCCCGCCCGAGCTCCAGTACCTGGTCGACGACGGCTTCAACCGGATCGTTCTCTACGACAACAAAGCTGTCTCCGCCACTTCGCAGAAGACCGCCGACGGCAAATACAAAGTCACTCTCGAGGTCCAGGCTCGCAAGGTGCAGGGCGATGGCAACGGCGCAGAAACCTCCGTGCCCCTCGCCGACTACATTGAGATCGGAGTCTTCAGTGGAAAGAAAGATGAGGAGAAGCCCCTCTATCTCAAGAAGGAAAAATTCACCGAGGAACACAAGACCTTCGTGATCACCGTCGACCAAGCGCCCACCCTGGCGGGCATTGATCCCTACAATAAGCTCATTGACCGGAATGCCGATGACAATATGATCGATGTCACCAGGCAATGAAAAGTCGCCTGACTTGCCTGACACGGATCGGAGGCATGCCTATCGGAGGCCAGCGACAAACACCGACATCAGTTTCGCGGGCTGCGGCGTTTATGTGGCGGTGATGGAGTTCGTTGGAGGGTCCCGAGGCCGCAGCCTTCCGCCAACCGGCAGTTATCGGCGCATGCGGTTCGGCGTGCGACTCATCGACTGTTGAACAGCGACCCGCCAGACCCGATTCCGGCGTGTTACACTCCGGCGCATGCCTCGAAAATTCTGGATCTTGAGTGTGCTGATTTTGGGCACCGCGACCGGCTTTAACTCGCAATCCTTTGCCTCCGACAAACAGACTGCAGAGTCCGCGCTTCGTGCCCTCGACGAAATGTGGTCTTCGACTGCAGCCAAGAATGATCTTGATGGAACCGTCGCCTTCTACGCGGACGATGCTGTCCTGTTGCCACCCAATGCGCCCATCGCTACCAACAAGAAGTCGATTCGCGAATCCTGGGCTGCTCTCCTGGGTCCGAACACTTCGCTCTCCTGGAAGGTGTCCAAGGCAGAAGTGGATCAATCTGGGGAGCTCGGTTACATCTACGGCGCTTACAAGCTCTCGATTGCGGACCCCAAGGGTGGTAAGCCCTTCAACGACGCCGGCAAGTTTCTGGAAGTGTGGAAGAAGCAATCCGATGGCGGATGGAAGTGTATTGTCGATACTTATAATTCGGACGTTCCCGTTCCCTCAGTCGTTAATTAGCAAGAAGACCTCGTTGGCATAGTATCACTCGCTCGTTCGCACCTGCGCCCGCCGAGCGCATTTTCCGCGCGGTTCTGCGAGGTTATCCCGAGATCTTCTTCTGGGACATAATGTGCGATGCTGGATAGGTTGCGATAAAGGACGCTATCGCCAACAGCGCGCGCAATCGCGAGGTCCTACACTTCTCAAGCTGCATCGCCCGTTTTCTGGGACACTTCTCCGGTTTGCCGACTATACGGCCAAGTGAAACTTCCTCGAACCAGACTTGAACGAAGCTATAGTACGGCGGACGCTTGCGCGTGTCGTAGGCGAGCAGTTTGGAGGGATCTGATCTGGGGTGGTTCGCAGAGAAAGGAGGAATTCTCTGTGACCCATCTTCGCAAGATCATGCTCGAAGAACTGGAGCGTCGCAACTACGCTCAGACCACCATCGATTGTTACCTTCACACCGTCGAACA
>Ga0181532_10000915_pt1 | contig 29528 bp, 23 predicted proteins | sample PEATcosm2014_Bin_33_FD_119768 | JGI IMG/M metagenome (GOLD analysis project Ga0181532, IMG submission 119768) | Peatland microbial communities from MTU Mesocosm Facility, Houghton, MI, USA - PEATcosm2014_Bin11_30_metaG | ecosystem: Environmental > Terrestrial > Soil > Wetlands > Peat | place...
CTGGAGCCGGTCCATGGTCGGCTGAAGCTGTTGGGGATCGCGAATGCAATTCAAAAAAACGGAACGGGGCTCGAAACCAGGAGCGCCGCCGATATAGCGATAAGCCTCAGGCAAGGGTGGACCAAGGGGCGTGCCCGCTGCGGGAATCGTTTGCGGGAGCTGAATGGCGTACATGCCGCCATCGGCCAACACCTGATGCGGATAGCGCATGAGCCAAAGGCAATTGTGGCCATCCGCGATGTTGCTGGCGGAGACGACCGCCCATTGGCCGCCGTCTGCCGGAGAAACCTCTTGGCAGTTCCAGACCTGGGCTTGTGGAGCATACGCCGTGGGCTCGGAGAACCCGTACTCATCCAGAAGGATGTGGTTCAGTCCGCGCTGCCGCACGAAACTTTCGACCTCCGGCAGAGCCTGGTTCCAATCGAGGTTGGAGTCATTCACCAGGAGATAGCCCGGCCGTCCCATGCTGAGCACATTCAGGAATGGAAAGTAATGTGGATAGACCCACATGGCGGTGGCAATGGAAGCAGCCGAGAGGCAGATGGTCGCCCATTTTCCTGCGCGTGCGCCGCGCCAGTTCGAACGCTGCAGTGACTCCAGCATCCGCGGCAACGGTGCGAGCAAAAGAATCAGCAGCGCCAGCGCGACGAGGAAATGACGAATGCTTAGGTCCAGCCGATTGAGCATACACGCGGCCACGAAGACCGCTAGCGAGACCCATACCGCGCGCCAGTGCAGTTCCATGCCGCTGGGTATGGCGGATGGTTGTCCGCCTGAACCGACTTTCAAAACGCTAGCAACCGACGCCGCGAGAAGCAGCAAGAGAAGGAATGCCAGCGGCGATTTCAATACAAACAGCACCGGAAAATAGAACCACACGCCATGAGAATAGGCGTGGCCCAGAATGTACGTTGGCCGGCTCCCGGCGCTAAGCGCGAACCCAACCAAACCGCGTAAGTAGAGCCACAGGGGCATGAGCAATCGCCGCAAGAACGGCGAAGTGGGAAAGTGAGGAATAATGCTGAACGAGTCCGTCGGCTGGTTCCAGGAGAGGACAAAATAGAAAACATAGACGAGGCAGGCGGCCCAAAGCGTTGCCTTGGCCAGGTTGCGCCGCGCGTGGCGCCGCCAGGCGCGCCGCGCGGCCTTATCCGGTGGCTGCCCCGGAACACCGCGCCAACGCAAGCTCAGAGCGAAGGCCACAAAGACGAAGAACAATAATCCGGAATTGAATTTCGAAAGAAAAGCGCCGGTCAGAACCAGCCCAAACTTAAAGACCGTCCAGCGGGAAGGAGAGCGCCACATCTCAGGAAGTCGCCAAATGGCAAGGACCCAGAACAGCGTGACCGCAACGTCAGTGATCACGAGCGGGCCGAATGCGAGAAATGCCGGCATGCTCGCATAGACCAAGAGGCACAGCAGCCCTCCCCAGGCATCTCCCAGCCGCGAGCCATAAGTATAAATCGCAAGGCCCAGCAGCAAAGTGAGCAGCAGCATGGGCACTCGGGCCCAAAGGACGGTGGAGTAGGGGTCGTTCCAGCGCATGATGAGCCAGTGGCCGAAGACCCACTCGCCTAGGAATTGGCGGAAGATTTTGGCGCTGAAGGTCCAGGAAACATGCGAGTAGTCGGCGTGCACTCCCCGGAGGACCAGCGGCAGCGCGGCCAGTAACTTGGCCAGGGGCGGATGCTCCTCGTTCATCCGCAGATCCAGCTTCTGCAGATAACTCACCCCGGCGCCGATGTGCGCGACTTCATCAACCGCAACCGACTCCCGCCGCGCGGTGCCGCCGGCGAGCACCGCCATCATAGCGAGGAGCAGAGCTACCGCCGCGAGAGTCTTTCCAGATTGCTGCGTCAGCAATGCCATTGGCTTGGTCGACAAATTCTTGCCTGCTGGCGGGTTGCTTAGGTATAGGCTGCCGGAGAAGTGCGCCGCCAGTATAACGCGCGTTGCTCCGTTTCATCCTTGATACCGGCATTAATAACTCAGCGCGCTATCTCCCCGACAACGGCAAGCTAGGCATGGATTGCGGGCTAAGTGGACGACGGGGTCGAAGTGCAGCGGGAAGCTCAAACCTCAGACGCTGGTCGATCGCGATTAGGCCAGCAGCGGATAATCTCCACGCGCATCTTCAATCTCAACCATCTCTCTGAGTTCGGGATAGTTCTTGACCAGCGTCTCCGGGGCGCGAACTTTCTTGCCGTCCAGCAAGTGCCTCAGCTCCAGCGCATTTACGGCGGCCTTGGCCTGAAAGTGATTGTTCGCGATCACGAAGGTTGACTCGGCCCGCTGCGCGATGAGCTCTATCTTTTCTTTCCACTTCTCCAACTCCGCGGGCTTGTATAGGTAGTTGTAACGGTCATCGCGGTTGCGGCTGTCGCTGTCGAACCCGCTTTCAAACCAATGTTCGTAGTTGCGTCCGTGCAGTCGGACGTATCCGACGCCCGACGTTACGTGATTGGTCGGCGCGAGGGAACGCCCCAAGAGCGGCTGATCGATGTTGCAGAAACCGACATTGTGACGCATGAATTCCTCGAGCGTTTCCGGGTTATTCCAGCTGTCGTGACGCACTTCGACTACGCGAGGATACTCGATGAACTGGCGCAACAGTTGTTCCAGGTATTCGCGGTTCAGGCTGGTGTTCTTGAACGAGACGGGGAACTGTATGAGCAGCGCGCCCAGCTTGCCTTCCGCGGCCAGCGAATCCAGGCCCTCGCGAGCAAGGCATTCATCATGGTCATTCGGGCGGATGCTGGCCGCCGACGTTGGTTCCATCACCACCAATGGAGAATGGGTGAAGGACCGGTGCAGCTTCGCGGTGAAAAGAAAATCTGGATTTACCGCCGCTGCCTTTCGCGACCATAGACGGCCCAGTTCCGGCCGGATGTGTCCGTAGAACGAAGTATTGATTTCGATGACGTCGAAGAATCTGGCGAGAAATTCGACGGGATGCACTTTCTTCCGCGTCACCTCCGGCGGATACAGAATCCCGTCCCAGTCTTGGTACGACCAGCCGGCAGTCCCTATGCGAATTCGCGGAGCAGGTTCCATACAGGCGGGCCAGAATTGAAAAATCAGGTCTTCGCAGGTTAGCACAGAGGCGGTTTGGCAGGCTTGTGTGGCGCGGACACTCCTGTCCGCGTGCTGCGAGTGTATGGGAGGTATCAGTAGAGAAGAATCGCGACCCAGTATGTCCCGGTCGGATAGGCCGCATTGCGCGCGAAGCATGCGCCCACCGCAAACTGGTGGACGCCGGGGTCGCGCAGCATACTCATTGCGGCTTGTGGCGGCACTTCCGGACGGCTCCCGGTGTAGGTGATCATTTTTCGATTGTCGTAGGCGGTGGCGAGCAGATGGGCGTTTGGACGGTCCTCTTTTGCCAGCGAGCAGGCGGCCTGGTCAAGATTCGGCGTCACCTGGACAAGCTCCGAAAGGCCAGCCTGCTGCCGTAGTTCATCGACGGCACGGCCCACCAATTTTGCGCTCGGCTCGGCGGAGTACGACGGGATCTGGTGCGCGAAATCCTGGACTACATAGAGCTTGCCTTTGCTCCAGATGGCCGCGATGCCCGCGACATTGAAGTCGCGATCGAGCAGGTTCTGGCGGTGCGGTGCCGAACGCAAGAAGGCGTCATGCACGTCCGGGGCGCAGGGGGCGTAGGCGACATTCTCGCCGGCGCGCTCGATTTTCAGCGCGTGGTTCAGAGGCAGCGGGCTGATTTGAGCAATTCTCTCCAGTAGTGGAGGCTCGCTGGAGAATTGATGGTCGAGACGCCCGTTGGCAATCATCTGCCGGGCGTGTGCTCGCGCGGCTTCGCGCAGACTTTCGTCCATGCGCAACGGCGGAGCGCCGGCGTGTTCGCGGCTCTGGTTGGCCGCTTGCAAGAGTTCGTTCTCGGCGGCGGAATCCTCGCCAGAGCCAGAGAATGATCCGGCCGCCGAGTTCGAGTGGGGGGTGGGCTGCTTGTGGCTAACGTTGTGGTTGGGAAATTCGACTGTCCGCGGCGTTGCTTGCGCCGCGCAGGGTCCGGGAGTTAGCGCCAACATCGCGAATGAAACGGCCAGGGCCCGGAGCATAATTTATGTGGTCGACGGTTCGGCGCAGGGATCGCCGGCAAAGTTCCGCTTCCCATCTCTGACGCTAGCCTCTAGAATTCAGGTCAGCCACTTACTATGGAGACCATACTGCTGGTTACTGTGCTCGCCGGAACCCTTGTCCTGCTTGGGTTTTCGGCCGTTCTGCTCCGCCGCGTTTCAGGGGCCGCGCAAGTGGATTTAAAAGCGGAAGTTGCAGGTCAGCTCGAAAGGCTTAGCACTTCGCTCGGCCAGAAGTTCAGTGCCGCGACTGCCGATATGGCCAGTCGGCTGGAGCAGACTAAAGGGGACCTGCGCCAGCAGGTCACAGACCGCATCCAGCAAGGGTTTTCAGAGATCCGGAATTCAGTCGAGCAGCAACTCGCGGCGGGCAGGGAAGAACAAAACCGGAGCTTGAGCGATGGCCGCAGCGAGATGACCAGTTCTCTTCTGCTTACTACGCAGCAACTCAAGGTCGAATTTCAGAGCCTGAATCAGCAAACGGCGCAGAGCCTTGACTCGATTCGCGACCGCGTGGATTCGAAGTTGATGGCCATCACCGAGCAGGTGCAGCAGAAACTCGATCAGAACATCAAGGAAGGGTTTGCACAGTTCGAAAAAGTTCAGCAGCACTTGAAGGCCGCGGAGGAGCAGCTCCGCGAAGTGGGTGCGCTCGGCCACTCGATCAACGATCTCAACAACCTGCTTAAGCTGCCGCATCTGCGCGGCCAGTTCGGGGAGGCAAGCCTGGAGCGGCTACTAGCGGACTTTCTGCCCGCGCACATGTTTGCGCTGCAATCATCGCCGGGCGAGGGTGGAGGACGCGCCGACGCCGTTATCTATTTCCCCGATCGCAAGCTGCCCATCGACGCCAAGTTTCCGCGCGAGCAGGTGATTGCGCTCTTCGAGAGCAACGACAAAGCCGAGATCGAGGAGGCGCGCGTGGCGCTGGTGCGCGTGATGAAGGCGGAAGCCAAGCGAATTCAGCAGTATATCCAGCCGGAGAATGGCACCACTGATATCGCGCTCATGTATTTGCCGAGCGAGACGCTGTACATGGAAGTGATCCGCAACCGCGAACTGGGCGACTGGATGAATGAGCAGCACGTATTCCCCGTCTCGCCCAACACCTTGCTGATGACGCTGCATACGATTTCGCTGGTGCACAAATGGTATGAGGTCGCCAGCCGCTTCGAGAAGAGCCGCGCTGAACTTGCCAAGGCGCAGAAGTCGTTCGACTTCTTCCAGAACCAGTTTGAAAACGTGGGCAAGAATCTGAACAAGGCGCAGGAAGCGTTCGAAACCGCACAGCGGCACCTGAAAAGTTATCGTGGGAAGGTGTCCGCGCTCAGCGGACAGGAGCAGCTGGAGTTGGAGGCGTCATCGGCAGCGGATAAACCGCTTCCACTGCTCGATAAAGCCAGCGCGTAATCTCCGCTGCAAACCTCGCGGTGACCGAGCGAAACAAAACCTTTCTGAATATATACGTTTGAAGCCGTGGGTAAGCCGATCGGTGCTTACGGCCTGTTAATCGCAGGGCAGGCGTTGCGGCATCAGATGACTTTGATCACCGCCAACGGGAGGGAGTTCGGCCGGGTGAAGGGATTGGAATGGGAGGATTGGGCCAAGGCGGGTACGAGTCGGTGACCAGCGAAAGCCGGCCTATTTCCAAGACTCTGACAGGGCGCCATCCAGAGTTAGGACGCGGCCAGCTCTTGGGCCCCTGCCGCGGATTTCAGATGGTCCGCGCCTTTTACTTCCCAGATTCCGTCGAACCCCACGAAGTAGGGCTCGACGGAAATGTTGGGGAAGTTTGTGGTCAGCAGTTCTCCTGCGCGGAGAAGCTCGCCGCGATGATGCGTGGCTTCCGCTTCTTGGTCGCCTTTGAAATGGGCCAGGCCGCCGTAGGTGGCACAATCGGAGTGGCTCATGACCATGACGCGTTTAGTCTGGTGCAGGCGGATGGACATACGGACCTGTTCGAGGATGAAGTCCTGCTCAAAGTCGTTGCGCGGGGACGCGAGGGTTTTGGCTCCTCCGGCGACGACGATCATGTCGGCGCGTTCGATTCCTTGCTTCTTCAGAAATTTTCGCACGGCCGTGCCGATGCGGTGATCGAAACAGCAGAGGACGGCGGCGTCGGCTACGTAGGGAGCGGTGGGCGAGTCGAAATGGAAGACCTTGCGCATGGGCTACTCTCTCGATTGTAACTTCGATTGTAACTTGAACAGCCAGTACGGGCGCGATCTCGGTTCTGGACGGGCGAGGACACCCGTGGCTCCATCGTTTATTTTCTACTTAATGTAGTAGCCGGAGCGACGGGAGTTTGGATTCGACTTGCCAGAGTCTTTTGATCATTGGAGTTCTCCTTTGTAATCTATACCGTTCGGCCCCTGTATCAACATGACCAAAGGCCGGGCTTTGCCCGGCTGGACAGCCGGGGGCGGCCGTCCCTCCGTGAGGTTTGCTCTATCTAAGACGCTTCACGAGCAACGCCACGATTAGGACAGCGATGCCGATGAGCATCCCAATCAAACGGACCTTGTTCGCATTTTCTGACATAAGGTTTCCGGTTACGCTCCGCGTTTTGTTTTCAGCTCAGCTAATAACTGCTCGATGCGGTCTTCTTTTTCCAGGGCGGCGAGGCGGTCTTCCACGTCGTCGGCCAGGAGTTGCGCTTTGGCTCCGCCGATGGCCTCTTCGCGGGCTACTTTTTTCTTCATGCGGTCGAAGGTGGCGGACTTGGTGTTGGCGTTCATGCCGGACTGCGCGTCGGTGGCTCGGTTGGCGGCACGGGCGCGTCGGTGCTGCGCGATCAACAGATCCGCCTTGGCGTTGGCTTCGGCCAGCTTCTGATCGAGATTGCGCAGGGCCGATTTCAGATTTTCGACCTGGGCTTTCTGGTCTTCTAATTGTTGGGCGAAGTTGGTGCTCAGGTCGCGATAGCTTTCTACGCGAAGCAGAGCGGCGCGGGCGAGGTCGTCCTGTTTCTTGTCGACGGCGAGCTCGGCCTTGCGCATCCACTCTTTGATTTTGTCGTCATTTTCCAGTTTCTTCTTTTCCAGCAAATGCTGATCGGCGATGGCGATCGCGACCTGGGTTTTGACCTGCAAAAGCTGGTTATTCATGTCGAGGATAACTTGCTTGATCATCTTTTCGGGCTCCTCGGCTTTGTCGATCAGGTCGTTGAGGTTGGCCCGGACTAAGGTGGAAACGCGTTCGAGTAATGCCATATAGGGACTCCTTTGCTTCAGTCGTTGGTCGTTCGTCGTTGGTCGTTCGGTTTCTTGCTCCAGACACCGCCTACCAGCGAGATCACGATGTAAGCTGCGATTCCGGCGGCTACCCAGACTCCCATGTGGCCGGTGGCGGCGCCGAGGGCCGCACCCATGGCGGCTCCCAGGGCGACGGACAGGCCGAGTGATCTAGCGTGGTGAAGTTCTTCTTGCACGGCTACCTCCTGAAATCTGTCGTTAGTCGATGGTCGATGGTTGTTCGCGAGTCGCGGGTCGCGTATGCATTTCTAACAACCAGCGACTAACGGCCAACGACCTTCTTGCTTACTGCTTTTCTTCCTGCTTCGGTGCTTTGTCGCCTATTTGGCGGACCTTGCCTAATAGTTCTCCTAGCGGCATGCCGGAGAGTGTTTCGAACAGGGCTGGCACTTGTGCTGCCATTTTCGTGATGTCGCCGGTTATTTTGCTCATTCCGGCGGTGTCGCTGTTGCCGGTGGAAATGATGGTGATCTTATCCACGTTGGCCAACGGCGCGGCCAGGGCCTTGACGATATCGGGCAATCCGGTGATCAGCTTGTCGACGACCGCGGCCTGGTTGTACTCCTGATAGGCTGCGGCTTTCACGTTCATGGCTTTCGCTTCGGCTTCACCTTTCTTGAAGATGATCTCGGCCTCGGCTTCTCCCTGGGCGCGAATCGCCGAAGCGTGGCCGTCGGCTTCAGCAATCAGGCGCTGCTTCTCGGCGGCGGCTATGGTTTCGATACGCTGACGCTCGATCTCGGCGCCTTTCAAAACGGTCGCGATCAGTTCTTTTTCGCGCCGGTTAATTTCGGCGTCCTGAACTTTGACCTGCCCTTCTTTTTCTACCTGCTGCACTCTGACGTTTTCAGTCGTGACCTGCTGCTGCATGATGTTGGTCTGAATGTCGTACGCCTTGTCGGCCTGCGCCTGCTGCTTTTTCGTGACTTCGAGGTACTGCGCTTTCTTGACCTCAAGGTCGCGCTGCGATTCGGCCTGCTTGGCCTGGGAGAGCGTTTCCGCCAGCACGCGCTCCTGGTCGGCTTGCGCTTTTGCGACCGCCGCTTCTCGAGTCGCCATGGCGCGCTTGATGGCGGTGTCGCGCTCGGCTTCGGCGGTGGCGACGTCGGCGTCGCGCTTGATGCGGGCTACGTCGGGCTTGCCCATGTTGGTGATGTATTCGTTCTTGTCGCGAACCTCTTTGATGGTGAACGAGATTACTTCGAGGCCCATCTTGTTCATGTCGTCGGCGCAGGTGGCGCGCATGCGGTCGCCGACCATCTCGGGTTGCTTGACGATTTCTTCTACCGTGAGCTGTCCGATGATGCCGCGCAGATGGCCTTCCATCACCAGCCGGATGAGGCCTTCGCGCTCCTGATCGGTCTTGGTGAGGAACTGTTCGGCCGCGGTGAGGATCGACTCTTTGTCCGACTTCACCTTGATCTGGGCTACGGCCTCTACGGTTACGGCTACGCCTTGCTTGGTGTAAAGATCCTGCTGCGGGGCCACATCGAACGACATGAGTTCGAGGGAAAGGTCCTTGCAGTTTTCGACCATCGGAAAGATGACGGTGCCGTGTCCCTGGACCACGCGGGTTCCGCGAAAACCGTAAACGATCAGCGCTTCATGCGGTCCCGCCTTGCGGTATAAGCGGGCCAGCATGCTCATCAGGAACAGGATGGCCAAAACCATCAGCCCCGCGATGACCCAGATTTCAATTGCTATGCCGAAATACATATCGCCTCCTGAAAAATCGTCGCCCAGCCCCTGAAGGGGCGTCTGATTCTGAAACTCATCGGCATCGCTGAAGCGATGCCCTGATACGAACCTGGTTCTGTCGAACCTGGGCTCTTGCTAGTGACTCATGACTCGGTCCAGATCCCGCACGATGCGTTGCGGATCGTGGTGGCCGAGAAAAATGTCTCCGTTCGAAGTCTTGATGTGAACTACCTTATTGCCCCACACGTAGGCGCGAGAGCTGCCGACGCCGCGAATGCCGTAGCCGCGCATCATGTTCCAGGACTCGGCCGCGTAGCTCTGGATCTGCTGCCTGGGTATCGAACGCAAACGGAAGCCGAGGGTACGAATCTCGACGCCGTGGCGGAGAAAGCGATACTGGAATCCGTTCCAGGCAGCGGCGATGGCGGCGAGTCCGATCAGAGCGACGAGGGCCATCGAAAGGCGCAAGGCCGGCACCGGCACTAAGGACGCAGCAATCGCGGGCCCGATTAGGGCCGGCAGAATTAGCAGGGCCACGAATCGTCCAGCGTGCGTTTCTTCGACGAGAAGATCGGCTGCCGCGTTTGCCGTTGAGGGAAGCGCAGGCTCGCGTCTGGATCCGATGTAAATCGCGATCAGGAAGATCGCCGCGATCGGGATTGCGATTAGCGCCGGTCCGAGTGGCAGCGGGGAGCCATGCAGATTGTAGTTCACGATACTGCGGTTTACCCCGACCATGACGCCAAGCACGAGCGCGCAGAAGCCGAGCATCGCCCAGGAAAATGCGTCGACCCGGCGGTGGCCGATGTAGAGCAGAATGGCGGTGAAGATCGTCAGCAGAAATGCCATGAATCCGACGGCAAAGTTGACCGCTTCGGCACGCGACATCCAGCCGTTAGGTTGGCCGGCAGCGTTGAAATGGGTGGCCACGTGGGCTGGCAATTGGTCCCACACCTGCCGGTACTGGAGCGCGACCAGAGGCAGCGACAGCCAGAGGAAAACGGTTGCGAGTTGATAGATTCGACGATGCATAAAGATAGCTCTCGAGTCCGGCCCTCAACGGCTAAAGCCGCATTCAAGACAGTCCACGGTTCGCAGCGCCGAAGCGCTGCGCCACCCAAAATCAAATCGCACACCCTTCCTATTCACCACTAACTTCTTCCCAACGGTTCACGTAGGCGATTCCCTTCTCGTAGCGAGCGACCACAATCTCGGCGCCCTTTTCCAGGGCGATGCCGCTTTCGCTCCGCGCGCCACAGGTTCGGCGTGTGCCGGCCTGCGAATAAATGATCTCGCCGGTGCCGTTTTCACGAATCGACATCGAGATTCGTCCCAGCACGCCGACCATTTCGTAATCGGCGGAGTCCATGTTCTCCTCGCGCGAAATCAGCACGCGGGTGAGGAACAGGAAAACGACGGCGGCGCCGAAGAGTCCGGCTGCCATGGCGATCAGCAATCCGAGCGCGAACCAGATGCTCGAGAAACGTGTGATCAGAAAGCCGGTTCCTCCGAACCAGGCGAGAAACGCCGTCAGGGTAATGAAGTTGAACGGCGACAACGGCGCCTCGTGGCCGGCATGCGGAGCCGTGAGGTTGCCCGTGCCGCCATGTGCCACCGGTGCGTGTCCGGCGGCGACCTGCCCGCCCGCGTGCGGAAAGTGCGGCAGATGCAGATGCCAGCGCAATCCGCCCGCGATGAACGAAATCGCGCTAAGCAGAAAGCCGACGGCGAAACAGGTCAAATAAAAATCAGCCCACGTCAGATGCCAAGTCATATGTTTCGCCTCCCGCGCGCGGCGCCGGCGCCCCGCGCTGGTTCCGGCCGCAGAGCTTCAAACAGCCGGTCGGCGAGTCCGGGCGTGTTGAGGATTTCGCCGAGCAGCAGCAGGCTGCGCCGTGTGTCCTTGTCGCGTGCCACCTTGATCAGAACGTCGCTCACCTCGGGGTCGCTGGCGAATCGCTCCGAGCCCTGCAAGAGCCAGACGTCGAGCTGACCTTCGGTGGTGCGCAGGTCGCTGACGAGTTCCGTGTGATAGCCCTCGGGATCGTCCACCAGAAAGCCCGGATGCACCCTAAAAAAACGCGCCAGCAAAGTGCGCGACGATTGCGTCATATGCGGACGCTTGCCGCCTTCAATCTGCGAGAGGTAGGACTGGCTGATGGTCTTGCCCGTCTCGGCGCGAATGCCCTTCATCAGCTCCTGCTGGGTGAGGGGGCGATTCATGCCGCGGAGGGAACCTTCGACCTCGCGGAGGTAGCGGATTTTTTCTCCCAGCGTCATCGCCGTTCGATAAATATGACAAATCGCAATAATAATATCGCAATATGAAATATTGTCAAGAACTCGATTGCCTCTGTTGGCAAGGGCTTACGGAAGATTCCACAGTGCGGCGCAAAGAAAAAGCCTCCGCCGGGGCGGAGGCTTGCCGTAAGGACGGGCTCTTTAATTCACGCGTAATGTCACTTGGGCGCTGTGCGACGCTCCCGCAGCGGCAGTGCCGGCAACGGTGATGGTGTAGGTTCCAGCCGCCGTGCCGCCGGGGGTGGTAGCGCTGGTGCTGCCGGATCCACAGCCCGGCCACAGCAGGATTATGCCTGTGATCAGGCCAAGGATGGCGCCGGCTACCCAGCGGCGACGTCTTCGACCGGCGCCGATACCCAGCCCGACCAGGCTCAGGCCGCCGATGGGGAGCCAGGCAGCGTAGAACGAGCCGGGGCGGAACAGGCTGCTGGTGCTGACCGGGCGGGCAACGGTAGCGATGGTCAGCGCGGTGTTTGCGCAAGCGCTCCCGGCAAGCGTGACGCTGGTGGGGTTGAAGGAGGGAGCGGGTGAGGTCACTATCGAAGGCGAAGTGGTCTGGCTCGGGGTGATGGTGCCACTATAGCCTCCAAGCGGAATGCTCACGGTAGTGGGACAAAAATTGAGGGTGTACGTGGCCGGCTGGCCAGCGTTAACAACCTGGTATCCGGGCGCAGCCAAAATCCCGAAGTCGACGACGTTAACAGACTGCGGGGTGGGGCTAACAAATGGACCGCCGTTGGCGGTGGCCGTGCCGGTGACAACGACCGACGTGGGGGTGGGCGTCGGAGGCGTAGGGTTAATTAGCGGTGTCACGTCGACTTCGACCTTGGCCACAGCGCTCACAGCCAGAGTCGGAATAAAGCAGGAGATTATTCCTCCTGTTTGCACTGACGTGCAGTTTCCCGTGCCGCTGGTGACTTTCGCCGTAGGGCTGGTTGCATTTCCGGTGGTAGGTACAACGGCGTTAAAAATCACGAGGGTTGCCGGGTCGGTCCCGGGGCCGGTTACGGTGGAGTTGGTGATGTCGAAAGTAAATGCGACCTGAGTTCCGGCCGCGACCGGGCTGGGCGATGGACTGGAATTATCTTGCGTCACGACCAGTGTGCTTACGGCACCGATCTTGCTCACGAAGGCAGCCTGCGGCCCGGGCAATTTCGTCTGATATCCCGTTGGAGTAACGGGGAAATTCGACGATTGGGTGTTGCCGCCCACGTAAGCTGACCCGTAGATGTCGAGTGCGATTCCGGTGCCCTGATCCTGCTGGCTGCCACCCAGATAGGTCAGGTAATCGCCGGCAGCCCCCGAGGTAGAAATCAGCGCGACGAAAGCATCGCCGTTACCGCCGTATCCCTGAAGGGCATTTTGGGTCACAGGCAGATCAGGAGATGCGGTATTGCCCGCCACATGAGCCGCCTGCGACGAATCCACCTGGATGGCATTGCCCACGTCGTTGCCGCTGCCGCCCAAATAGGTGAAGTAAGTTAGGGGATACACCGATCCGGTCTGGCCGCCGAGCTTGGCGATGAAGGCGTCACTATTGTTACTGTTATCTCCGCCATGCGTACCCTGAAATTCGGAGCAGCTACATACCCAGCCCAACGAGTAGGTCCCGCCGGTGATGTAGGCGTTGCTGGCTGAGTCCACAGCGATGGCTACGCCGGTATCGTTATTCTCCGCGCCTACATAGGTGGAGTAGACGAGCGAGTTCTGGCCTGAGTTCTGTGGGTTGATCTTGGCAACATAAGCGTCCGTATCGGGGCTCAAATTCGTACAAGCAGTGGTGGCGGGGGGCTGATTGAGACAGGCCTGCTGCGCATTGAGGAGCGGAAACGGCACTTCGCCGGGGTTCGGTCCCGGCACGGAAAGCATGTTGGTCGTGCCGGTGATGTACATGTTGCCGGAGGAATCCACGGCAATGCCGCCGCCCTGGGCAATCGCTATAGTGGGGTTTCCTCCACCGAAGTACGTGGAGTAGATCAGGCTGTAGACGCCGCTGCCGGTGGTGTTGATCTTAGTGGCAAAAAACTGGGGGTTCCCGGGAGAGTTCGATAACAACTGATAGGCGTTATTGGGGTTCGCGGGGAATGGGTTGCTGTTGCTGGCGACGTTGGAGGAAGTGGTGTTGCCGGTGACGTAGGCGTACTGATTGCTGGTGTCGATCGCAAGCCCGGTGATTTGATCGGCACCATTGCCGGCGAGATAGGTGGAATAGGTGAGATTGTAAACCAGCACCGGGGGGGTGGTGGTGGTCGCGGTCACGCCTATCACACTGAGGAATCCGTGGGTGCCAGTCTGGGGGCTTTGTTGGAAAGCGTTGCTGGTGGTGGGGAAGTTGGGCGAACTGGTCGTACCGGCAACGTAGATGTCGTTGTTTGCATCGACCGCAAGTCCTGCGAGGCTGTCAGTTCCCGAACCGCCTAGATAGGTGAAATACACCAACTCAGGCGTGCCCGGAATGCTTGCGTTTGCCGGTTGGATCTTGGCAATAAATATGTTTTGCGGGCCCCCAAGCGGCCCCGGCAGCGGCGGATTGATCGGGGGGAGGCTGGAGGGCACAGGAAAGTCTAATGAGTTGGTTGAGCCCGCGAGATAAATATTCAAGGCGCTATCGTCCGCGACTTGCACCAAACTCTCGGTGCCGCTGCCGCCGAGGTAGGTGGAATAGCTGAGGATCGGGTCGATGACGAGTTCGCGGCTGTGGTCGTAGCCGCCGATCGTGAAGCCGATCTTGTTGCCGGCGAGCTGGCGGAAAGCTCCCGCGATTGTCTTCTCGGCGCTGCCCGATGTATTTCCTGACGATTCTCCGGATTGGGGTGCGGCGGGGGGTTGATAGACGCGAGGCGTGTGGAAGCGTACTTCTCCATTGGCGGTCGAGAGGACGAGATCGCCGGAAGCGCCCGCATCATTGCCAGGAACTATTCGGGCGGAAGCGCCCGCGAAGCTCAACGCAATCTGGCTCGGGTCCGCGGCCGGAGCGACGTGAAAGTCGTATTCGAGCTGTCCCTGGTGGCCGTAGTAAACCAGATCGACGCCGGGATAAACCGCTTGATATTCCACACGAGCAAACTGCGGAATGTCACGATGCCACTTGGAAGGATCGCTCCCAATATAGTAACTGCTCTTCCCCGGCAGAGGCGAAGTGCCCGAAACGCGAGCCGAGGCGCTGGCCCCTTCAAGCCGCATCCGAATCACCGCACTGGACGCAGGCTGAGAGCTAGGAGCCGAGAGCCGAGAGCCAGGCGCTGAATGCTGAGTGCTGACTGCTGCGTGCTGAAGTTGGAGCACCGCTTCGTCAGCGGTCAGAAACAGGCCGTAGCCGGCGCCGTGGGCGAGGAACTTGACCTGAGGAGCGGTTTGACCCTGGTTCGGCTCGAACAACAGCGGCAGCGACAGCGCCTTCGAAGAAAGCGTCTTATGGGCGTCCGGCGGTAGGCCGCCGGCTTTGGCGGCATGTACAGCGCTTCCAAAATGGATCACAATGGCCGCAGCAGCCAGCACGGCCGTCCCCAGAAACGCCACCTTCACCCGACTTCCTGTCTGTCCCGTTTTTCTTGCTGTCACCGAACCTCCTACCGACACAGGGTAATTCCGATTCACGAAGCTCCTCCAATTTCCCAATTTCGTGGGGTGAGAACAAGAATGGCACACAAACACCGCTGCCCCTCGACACCCTCAGGAAGCGGATGCGTACCTGTCACCAGAACTGGGTCTGAACCAAATAAATACTTTTACATCCAACAGATACGCTGTCAAGCGGGACAGCCAGCACGGGCCGATTAGTGAGAAGCCGAAAGAGGGACAAATGGTTGCAAAGAAAAAGGTATCAGGTGTCAGGTCGCAGGTTTTCAGGAGATCTTTTCGATTGACGGCTGGAAGCGATTGATCAGACCGTTCAGAATTCGGCCCAACTCCTCGGCCTGCGATTCTAGGCTTTCGAATAGCTGGTTTCCTGAGACCTGATACCTAAGACCTGGGACCTGTTTTTTTCAAGGCCTCGATCTCGCCCTGCAGCCGTTTATAGCGGCGGACGATCGTCCCCAGATAGGTGATGTGGATGATCCAGGTGACGGCGTAGGCTGCAAAAAGGTATCCGGTCCCGCTCATCGCACACTCCCGCGAGGGTCCATCAACGATTCCATGGCGTGGGCCTGGTCGACGTCGCGCTGCAATCTTTCCAAGCGATAGCGCGACCAGCAAACCAGAAAAGCAAAGCAGGAAAAGGCGAACCAGTTGAGGAGCAGCACGTGCAGCATGCGCGGATCAATCGATCCGCCTCCGCCCATCACCGGCTGTGGGTGCTGGGTACGGAAAAACCAGATCGAAAAATAAACGAAGGGCACACAGAGCGCGCCGAGAACGGCAAGGGCGGCGGCGAGCACGGGCGTCTCTCCACTGGAGGAGAAGCGGCGCAGAAAAAGATAGCTCACGTAAATGAGCCACAGCACCAGGGTTGAGGTCAGGCGCATGTCCCAGGTCCACCAGATGCCCCAGACCGGACGCGCCCAGATCGGGCCGGTTACCAGGTTGACGGTTAAGAAAACGACGCCGACTTCGGCACTGACCAGCGCGACGATATCGGCGGCAGGCTTGCGCTTGATCAGATAGAAGACCGATGCTCCGAAGTTGACGAAGAAGAGCATGAATCCAATCAGGGCCGAAGGCACGTGGTAGTAAAAAATCCGTTGCACATTGCCCATGGTCCGTTCTGTGGGAGCGCCGATCAGGGCCATGTACAACGCATAGCTCAACAGGATCGCGGTCAGGACACCGAGGATGGGGAAGGCTTTTTTCATTGAATCATTCAGTCATTTATACGTTGAGTCATTGAAACATCGAATCGAGCCGTCGCGATGTAGATGATTCAATGACTCAATCTCTCAATGCTTCAATGATTCTCACTCTGCGTTCAAGACGGTTTCAAACAAGAGCAGACACACCGTAGTAAACACCAGATCGTAGGTTGCAAGCAACACGATCCAGAAACGCGCGCCTTCGCCGTTCAGTATGGCGGTCGTGGCTTGCACCATGGCGAGGAGAGCGGGGATCGAAATCGGAAACAGCAGCAGCGGCAGCATGATCTCGCGGCTGCGTGTCCGCAGAGACATGGCGGCGAAAAAAGTTCCGTTCACGACCAATGCCCAGGTCCCGAACATTGCCACCAGCAGCAGTTGCCACACGGGGCCCAGGGACCGCAGCCGGTAGAACACGATGAACAACGGAGTCATCAGCGCTTCCAGCACGCTTACGAAAATAAAATTGCCCAGTGTCTTGGCCATGAACAGCGAGTTCGCTGGGGCGGGCGAGACGCGGTAGGCGTCGAGCACCTGGTTGCGAATCTCCCGCGCCCAGGTCTGGTTTAGTGCCACGACCGCCGCGAACAGGAATGCCACCCAGACCAGGCCGCCTGCGATCTGGCGCGATTCTTCGGTACTCGGGTCGAACGAAAAACTGAATACCACCACCACCAGCAGAGAAAAAAACAGCATGGAGTTGATGGCGTCCTTCGATCTCCACTCGAGGCGCAGGTCCTTGAGCAACGTGACGCGGGTGATGCCGGCGGGCGCGCGCGCAGTGGGTGGGATCATGGTGCGCTCTCCGCCGAACCTTCTCCCGAAATCTCCGGCCGTTTCAGTTCCCACGTGCGCCCGACAATTTTGCCGAATTCCATCCAGACGAACTCGTCGGCCGCGCTCTCAAGCAACGACGCCTGGTGAGTGACGATGAACAGTGTCTTGCCCAGATCGCGGGTGCGAGCCAGCAGACGAACCATTTCCGTTGCGGAATGCAGGTCCACATTCGAGAAGGGCTCATCGAGCAAAAGGATTTTGGGGTCGTTCAGCAAAGCGCGCGCCAAGGACATCCGCTGCCGCATGCCTTGCGAATACTGGCCCACGGGGCGGACGAGATCGGGATCAAGACCGACCGAGCGGATGACCTCCGCGCAGCGCGTGCTACTGGTGATGCCGTACAGCCGAGCAAAGTATTCCAGGTTTTCCCTTCCACCCATTTCGTCATAGAGCAGGGACGGATGCGCCATGTAGCCCACCTGTTGGCAGATGTCATGAAATTTACGGGCGCCGAGGATCGTGACTTCGCCACTCGAGGGCTGGTTGAGTCCTGCGAGAGTGCGCAGCAACGTAGTTTTGCCAGCGCCGTTGTCGCCGAGAATGGCATAGAGCTTGCCACCGGAAAATTCCGCGGTGACGCCGCGCAGCGCGGCGAAACGGCCAAACTGCTTGATCAGGTTCGAGACGGTAACGACGTTGACGGGCGCGGAGGCGGTTTCAGTCAAAGGAATAAGAGGCTGATGCAATTGAGACTCGTACCAGGGCACGCCTTCAGGCGTGCCAAAACGCCAGCCCCTTAAGGGGCAACTGAATGTAAGGAACTACGGCATCGCTACAGCGATGCCCTGATACGAAACTTAATTCACCATCCCGGTCTGCCCGGAATTCTGATTCTGCGACATGCTCTTGCCGGGCTCAGCCGCTGGAGCGGCCCCGGGCTGCGGCGCGTACTTTGACGCGCACTTGGCCTGCAACTGCTTGGCGTGGAAAACGCCGTCGCGTCCGAAATTGCCATCGGCCAGGGCTTGCGAGTCGTCCTTAAAAGTGTCGGGAGGAGCTTCGGTCCCGGTATACGAAACGGGCAGCGTGAGATCATTTTCCTTCAGCATGAAATCCACGCGGGTTCCGGAGCGCTTGATCGAACCCGGCACCACGTTTCCGGCCACACGCAGACGCTTGGAATAAGCCTCGTTCCCCATGCCGTTCAATTCCTTGATGGTGACGTAGTAGCTCTTGCTTTCCTGCACGCCGGTGTAGGCAAGGTAGCCAAGCGATAGAAGAATCAATACAGTTACCGAACCAAATTTCAGATATTTGCTGGTTTCGCTCGACATTGGAAAAACCCCATCCCTGTTTGAAAACTGTACGCGTCGGCTGAGTTCGGGTCAAGACGCACAGGTTCGCGGGACAAGAGCGTCTCCGCCACACGCCCATACCACTGAATCCACATGCTGGCGTTCGGCGCCGTTTATTGTGAGAGTACAAACACTACTACAAGTAAGTCTATCTACATACTTGCATTTATCCAAAAGCTGTTTTACGCTTTCCATCGCCCCCCATCTTGACCCGTACGGGCATTCGACTGACGGGAAGTTTAAAAATAAAGTCCATAGACTTACTTTACATTCTCCGGGAACTGCTCTATAGTTTGAATCGTTCCCTCTTGGCCCGTACCGCTATTCGCCTGGTGGTACGGGCCCCCTTTTTCCTGCTTAGGTTCCCTTTTCCCGCTCGTAAGGCTTTTGCATGTATTTGCGCGCTTCGTCGAGAGCGCCCTGGGTATTGTCGTTGGTCTGGATGGCCTGACGGTATTCATTGACGGCGCGTTCACGCTGGCCGGTTACATCAAAAATTTTTCCCAGCTGCAAGTGGCTCCAAACTTCGGTCCATCGTGGCTCTCCGTCGCCATTCAGCGATTCGCGGTAGGCGTTCGCCGACGCCTGATAATTCCTTTGCATGTAAAACACTTCGGCGATCCGGTAGTGAGCGTACGAGCTGTTCTTGTTGACTTCGAGCGCTTTGTTGAATTCACTAAGTGCTCCTGCCAGGTCGCCTTGCTGGATCAGACCCTGTCCGCGCACGATGGAGGAGCGCAGCTTGATGTCCTTGGAGTTGGTCAGTACACGGTTTTCGGGATCGACCGCGATCCGCCGCGGGCGTCCAAAGGTTTCGACCGAAAACGGGGAATCGGTGCCCACCACCTCAATACGTTTTTCTTCCGTTTTTCCGTCGGTATCGATTTTCAAATTTACCGGCATGCGAAACAGGTCGAGATCCTGCGAGATCGCCCCGACGATCCGGAAGCCTTTGTTGTTACCCAGTCGGTAGATTGTGTACTTGGCCTTGAACTCAGGGGCGCTGGTCGAATCCATCCATTGAGAGTAGAACCATGTGAGTTTTTGTCCAGACACTTGCTCGCTGAGTTCGCGGAAATCGTCGGTGCTGGCGGATTTGCCCGCATACTTGGTGGCGAAGTCGCGCATGATCTTCAAATAATCTTTCTCGCCGACCACCCAGCGCAGCATATGCAGGATCATGGCGCCCTTGTCTGTCACCAGCGACTGAAACTCGGGAGAAAAATAGTCCAGCTTGTTGGCACTCGAAAGCGGCACGCTGTCATATGCGAGCGCGCCCACCGACATTTCCTTCACCATTTCCTCGAGCCCCGCTTCGCCTGCCGCGCTCTCTACGTAGCGAGCTTCGGAGTAGCGCGAGAAGCCGTCGCTGAGCCACCAGTCGTCCTTCGTAGTTGGACTCACCGAGACGCCCCACCACTGATGGGCAATCGTATTGGACAGCAACCGGTAGTTGGTCTTTTCCGTGATGGCGCGACTCGTAAGCGCCGCGATTTCAGGCGCCCACGCCGAAGGCACCGTGTCATCGGGGATTTCCACGATCTTTAACCGTGTCGAAGGTGCAACTCCATACTGGGTGACGAAGTAGGTGTACGCCTTGACCGCCGTGGATGCGTATTCCGTGCCCAGTTCCTGTTTGTTAGGCTTGAAGAACACGTGCAAGTCGAGGCCCGCTTCGTCGCTCTTGAATTCCTGGAATGTGCCGGCAATGATCGTGCCTGGAAAGCTTGGCTTATCCCACGTGAATGTGAAGGTCTTGGAGTTCGCAATCGTAGCCGCGGGCTTTTTCGCGGCGGCTGCTGGCTCAGCGGAAGATTCCTTCCCGCTGCCGATCACTACCATGTGCGCCGGGACGGTAACGCTGATTGTCGAAGTGAAGCGGTTGATGCCGTATCCCGCCACCGGAAACCACAGTCCGGAATAGAGCAAGTAGCTGGTCTCCGGGCCGACGTGTGCGAGCTTCAATCCCTCTACCGGGCTCTCGTCGGCGCTGTCCAGCGTGCCTTCGTATTCGAAGGTGAAGGTGGTGGATGTATCTTTTGCGAGGTCGCTGTTGAGCGCGAAGCGCACGGTTGACTCCTGCGTATTGCGCTCGGGCGTGAGCGGCTTGCTGCTCGCGTCCGTGAGTTTGGTAATGCGCAGGGCGTTATTCAACTGAAACGTCGCAACGTTGAGGTCTTCAAGCGCCGTGACCTTGACCGTGGCGCGCGCGGTGAGCTTGTGAGTCTGCGGCAGGAGTTCGACGTTGATCTGGTAGTCGTCCACGTGCAGGCGCGTCTTCTCGGCGGCTAGCGCCGACCGGTTCGCGACCAAGGCAAGAAAAAAGACCAGAAAAACGACAGCCGTTGAACCGTGCGCCCGGCGCGCCGGTCGAGAGTGGCAGAGCTTCAAGTAGGGTCTCCTGGCAGGGCTACAATTTCTAAGATGTTAATTTTCCCGCAAAAGATGCTGTGACCACAAGGCTCGGCAAAATTTGTTTGGTCAAAACTTTGTTACAAGGCGCTAAGCCTGGATAGTCGCTCTGAGCGAAAGCAAATTACCTTACCATCTGCAAGATGATATCCGCGGCTGTGTCTGAAGGGTGGGCGCCCGAGTCGCTTCCTTGCTTCAATCTTGCCTTCACCGCCGCCAGGCGTTCGATCATACGCGTCCGCGGCTCGCTGTCGGGGATGATCTTGTTCAGCTCGGTGACGATGTTTTGCGCGGTGAATCTGTGCTGCACCAGCTCCGGGACGATCTCCTGCCCGGCGATCAGGTTGACCATGGCAAAGTAAGGAACCCTCACCCGCGGCTTGCCCAGCGCGTAAGTCAGCCGAGAGATGCGGTACACCATGACAAATGGAGTGCCCATAATGGCGGCTTCGACTGTGGCCGTGCCGCTGGCAACGATCCCCGCGCGCGAGTGAAACAAAGCAGGTAACGCCTCGGGAACCAGGTGAATGTTTGGTTGAGACGCGGCTTGCCGCGTCTTTGTGTGCGGCGCCCCGATCAATTCCCGGAGAAATGAAGCGTCCAGCGTGCCTGCGACCGGCAGCAGAAATTCATAGCCGCCCAGCCGCTCTTTCTCCAGCAGATCAACCGCTTCAAGAATCGTGGGCAGGTTCATGCGCACTTCTTTGCGGCGGCTGCCGGGCATCAGCGTGATCCAGGACTTGGTGGCGTCGAGCTGATTCTCGGCCGCATACGCTTCGCGGGTAATCGCGGGAGCGGGCAAATCGGCCAGCGGATGGCCGACGAACGTCGCGTCGACTCCGCGGTCGCGATAGAACTTTTCTTCAAAGGGAAAAATCAACAGCGCCTTGTTGACGTACTTGCGCAGCAACCTCACGCGTCCCTGACGCCAAGCCCAGAACTGCGGGCAGACGTAGTAGATCACCGGAATGCCACGCTTGCGCATTTGCCGCGCCACGCGCCAGTTGAAAGCCGGCGAGTCGACGACGACGGCGGCCGCCGGGCGTTTTTCGTCGGCCGCGCGAATCAATCTCCGATAGAGTCCAAGAATCTTCGGCAGACGGCTGAGAATCTCGGTGATGCCGACGACAGCAAGTTCTTTGGCGTCGACCACGATGTCGCACCCGGCGGCCCGCATGCGCTCCCCGCCCGCACCAAAGAATTCAAGCTGCACGGCCTCTGTGGTGGCGGGGCTCTGCCCCGCTGGGACGGGGCGAAGCCCCCTCACCACACCAGCAGTATCGGCAGTGCGCCGCCGCAACGCTTCTATCAGCTGCGCACCATACGTTTCTCCCGAGGCTTCACCGGCCGAGATCAGAATTCGCACGCTGCAATTGTAAGGGAGCATCGACCTAAGAACGCCCTGCGGAAAGATATACAGGCAAGAGATATACAGGCGGTTAACCGGTTCGCTCCGCGGGAGGATAGTAGTGAAATCTGTTTCGTGGTTGGAGCCTCCAGCCTCCGCCTCAGGAAACCTCTCCCACTTCCCCCAAATAAGGAGAATTGTCATGAAATCCGCTCTCAGGATTTTGTTGCTTCTCGCCACCGGCTTTGTGGCGCTTGCAGCGTATGCCCAGTACGGGACGACGCCCATCAAGCACGTGATCGTGATCTTCCAGGAGAACCGCACACCCGACAGTCTGTTTCCGGGATTGTGCAAGGCAAACAAAGGGGTTCCCGGCTGCGGAACCGCCGCGACCGAGTACGACATCGCAACGACTTATGTGAATTCCAGCGGCGCGACGGTGGCGTTAGAGCCGGTCGGACTGGCCACCAACTTTGACCTGGACCACGGCCATGGCGGCCCGAAACTCAGCGGGAAAACCAGCGGTTGGAATCTTGAGTACGCAAACCAGGGAATTACCGGGGTGCCAGGAGTGAAGGTTCCGCCTATCTGTGGCACGAATCTCTACGGCTGCGTGGTTCCGGCTGCTTCTCAGTTCATGTACGTGTACAACACTCCAGTTACCAATAGCAACGGGACGACGGGCGCCCTGCTCGATCCGTATATCACCTTGGCGACGACCTATGGGTGGGGCAAAGGGATGTTTCAGACCAACCAGGGGCCGAGTTTCCCGGCGCATCAGTTTATCTTTGGCGCGACATCGGCACCCAGCGCGGCGGACGATCCGCTCGGCATTTTTGTTGCGGAGAATGGTCCGACTTCAGACTATGGCTGTGCGTCGGGAAATTCGGTGCAACTGATCCGGCCGAACGGAAACACTTCGCCTCCTTTTGGCACCGAGACCAGCGGCGATACCACGCCGGAATGCTTCACCCGCAACGCCATGGACTACCTGTTTGGCCTGCCAACGCCCAAGATCACCTGGACCTACTATGCAGCCGGGCAGAACAGCCTGTGGGTGGCGCCGAATTCGCTCTCGAACATCTGCACCGTCTCGGGTGGCGTATGTACGGGGCCAGACTGGACCAAAGGCGCATCAAACGGATATGTCGACCCCAAACCCCCTGACGTTTTGACCGACATCGGCAACCGCGCGCTTGCGCAAGTGAGCTGGGTGACGCCGGCCGGGGAGTATTCCGACCATGCCAAAAGCAACTCGGGCCGGGGCCATCGTGGACAGCGGCTATTGTCAACGCCATCGGAAATAGCACGACTTGCGACAGCGGCGCTGGCTACTGGAAAGACACCGTCATATCCATTACCTGGGACGATTGGGGAGGTTGGTACGACCACGTGCCGCCGGTGTTCCAGACCGGTTCGATCCAGGACGACTATCAGTTTGGTTTCCGCCTGCCGCTGGTGGTGGTCGCAGCTTACTCGACTAAGGTGGGCTACATCAGCAATTTGCAATACGATTTCGGCAGCATTGTGAAGGGAATCGAGAGAATTTTTGGACTCGGCAATCTTGGTTTTGCCGACGCGCGAGCGACCAACGATCTCCACGATTTCTTCAACTTCAGCCGGGCGGCAACGAAATACAAAACCATTCCGGCTCCACTGACCGGAGCGTTCTTTACCACGACTGCCGACACCGAAGTCGCTCCACCCGACACGGACTAGCCAACGGTCCGCCCGAGTTGTTGCGGTGGACCCGGTTCACAACGCTAGGGCAGCGAGGCACGCTTCTCCGGGCGGCACCTCGCGTGCGCGGGCTGGCTAGTCGTCCGCACCGACGGTAGCTTGCGGAGCGCCCGATACCCCGGCCGGCATCTCCTGATCCTTATACTGCAGTTGATAGAGCTTGTGGTAAATCCCGCGCTGGGCCAGCAGTTGCTGGTGCGATCCCATTTCGCGGACCTGTCCTTTATGCATCACGATGATTTTGTCGGCACGCTGGATAGTAGACAGGCGGTGGGCGATGATCAACGCCGTTCGCCCTTCCACCATGCGGTTGAGCGCGTCGCGCACGCGAAACTCGGTCTCCGTATCCACGCTCGAAGTCGCCTCGTCGAGAATCAGAATCTTCGGATTGTGCGCCAACGCGCGCGCGAAGCTGATCAGCTGCTTCTGTCCGGTCGAAAGCGTGGAGCCGCGTTCGCGCACTTCCTCCTTGAATCCTCCCGGCAAAGTTCGGATGAACTCGGCGAGGTTGACGGCCTCCGCCGCCTGCTCTACATCCTGGTCCTGAATGCGCGCTGTCCCCAGGCGGATGTTGCCCGCCACCGTGCCGCTGAACAGAAACGGATCCTGCAGGACAACGCCGAAGCGGCTGCGTAGGTTGTCGAGATTCATCTCCTTGAGGTCCACGCCGTCGATGCGAATTGCTCCCCGCTGCACGTCGTAGAAACGCATCAGCAGAGAGATCAGTGTCGTCTTGCCTGCCCCGGTGTGGCCGACGACAGCGATTGTCTCGCCCGGCTCCAGGACAAAGCTAACGTCGCGCAGCACCCAGTCGGGCTCGTTAGTTGGCTCGAGCATTGTTTGTGGAGAGACGGGCGTCCCCGCCCGTCCTGTAGCGCCCTCTGGACGGGCGAGGACGCCCGTCGCTCCACCGGCTTGTCCTGGAACGTTGTACGCGAACCACACATGGTCGAATTCGATCCGCCCCGGCCCTTGCGGTTGCTTCGCGATTGCCGGCGACGTCACCTCAATCTTCGTGTCCAGCAGCTTGAACACGCGCTCGCCCGCCGCCATTGCCGATTGCAGGATGTTGTACTTCTCGCTCAGATCCTGAATGGGACGGAAGAATCGCTGCGCGTACTGCATGAAGGCAACCAGCACGCCGAGCGTCATGACGCTGCTCACCATATGAAAGGTGAGGAGACTCTTCCTGGAGAATTTGATGGCTACGCTGGAGACGCCCGCGTTTTGGAGGATTCCATTCCCACCGAACCAGATGATGCTGGCAACCGCAATCGACGCCAGTATTTCGACCACCGGGTAGTAAACCGAGTAGGCCATGATGGCGTCTTTAAACGCCTCCATGTGCGAGGCGTTGATGTCGGAGAATTTGTTGAACGCGCGTTTCTCGCGATTGAAAAGCTGCAGCACCAGCATCCCTGAGACCGCTTCCTGCAAGAAAGAGTTAATCCGGGCGATCGCCGTGCGGATGCGCCGGTAGGAATCGCGCACCTTGTCGCGAAAAATCTTGGTCGCGTAAATGATCAGCGGAAGCACGGCAAAAGTGATGAGCGCCAGCTTCCAGTTCATCTCCATCATGATCGCGATAATGCCGGCAAGCACGAAGACATCTTCAAAAATGGAGACCACGCCCGCCGTGAACATTTCATTGAGCGCGTCGACATCGGTGGTCACGCGCGTCACCAGCCGCCCGACCGGATTCTTGTCGAAAAACCCCACGTGAAGGTGCTGCAAGTGGCGGAAAATCTGCCGCCGCAAATCGAACATCACCTTCTGTCCCGTCCACTGCATGAGGTAGGTCTGGACGAACTCCAGAGCGAAGGTGAAGACGAGAATTCCGACATACAGGCCGCCAATCTGCGCGATGCCGGTCAGCGGAGCACTGCTCAGTCGGTCGCCAATCCATGAGTGTGAGTTCGGCGACTTGGCCAGATATTTATCGATGGCAATCTTGGTGAGGAACGGGCCCAGCACGTCGAGGCCCGACTTCAGCATGATCGCCCCGAGCGCGACCACCACGTGCCATTTGTAGGGACGCAGGTATGTAAGCAGCCGCCGCATCAGCCGGCCGTCATACGCTTTGCCTAATACCTCTTCTTCCTGATTGGAGGCCATCGGTTGAGCAAGAGATCCAAATCCGGAATCACCCTAAATCGATCACCAAAACCTAAAGACTGCCTTAATTAAGTTTACCTCCAAACAACACTACTCCAGGTAGATGGCGAACCGCCGCGCAGGATGGAAAAAGGTTCGGCTCTCCTCACTTTTGGCTCCCCTCACTTTAGAGAGGGGATGACAGAGAGGGGATGACCCAGAAAAACGCTGGGCGTCGCCGACCACGCGCCGCGCGGAGGCCCGAAGCCTGAATAGGCGGCGGATCGAACCGGGTAAGCTCCGGGGCACATGTCCAAGCCGGTCCTTCCTCCCCACATATCTTTCTAACTTACGAAAAAGCAAGGGCAACCGCTTGCGGTCCGACGAACGGCATTCCCAGAAGTAATACACCTTGGTTACGCGACTTTGCGAAAGTAAGCGTGTTTCCATATGCGTATGACAAATAATTTCTCCCCAATAATTCTTCACTGGAGCTTGGCATGAAAAGATTCCGTGCATTGAAATTGACTGTTGCAGTCCTGCTCGCGACCCTCACGCTCGTTGGCTGCGACTCTAACTCTTCGAACTCCACTCCACCGGCGTCGCAGGCCGGCAACGTGTTCGTAACCGGCGAAGATGCGCCCTTGGCCTCGGTAGAGGGTTTTGATGTCACCATCAACACCATCACCCTGACTGGCCAGCACAATTCACCGCAGGTGCTCGCGGCTCCAACAGCGGTAGACTTCGCGCGCCTTATAGGCCTGCGTTCCCCGCTCGCATTCAGCTCCGTTCCTGCCGATACTTACAGCAGCGCGACCCTCGTGTTGACGAACCCGGTCATTTCTTATGTCGACATGACCCAGAATCCACCGGCGTTGCATACCATTGCCGGCACGCTACCCCAGTCTACTTACTCAATGACGGTCAATTTCCCTACTCCCATGGTTGTCGCGAGCAATGGTCTCACCGGCCTGAAGATGGAATTCGATATCCGGCAGTCCCTGGTCGTCACTAACGGACAAGTCACCGGCACTGTGAACCCGGTCATCTATATCAAAGCCACGCAGGCGAGCGATCCTGATGGCCGAGTTACGGACCTGACCGGCGGGCTGGCCTCGGTGGATCAAACCAATAGCTCATTTGTCATGCAGGGGCCCTATGGCCGCCAGTTGACCGTCTACGTCAACGACAGCACGCAGTTCAATAGTGGCTGGAGCTTGAGCGATCTTGCGGTTCCGGCGATTGTTGGGGTCGAAGGCGCATTTCAGGCGGATGGCAGCTTAATGGCCACCGCCGTGGAGGTCATCACCACCGCCCAAACGTTCGTCTCCGGGCGCGTTCTGCAGGTGACGCCCGCCTCTGGCGCCGCGCAGTCCGTGACCATGTGGGTGGGAGAAACGGGCGCGGACCTTGCCAGCAACGTGGATACCATCATGACCTTCAACATCAGCGCGGTGACCGATTACGAAATCTGTTTTTTCGACAGCCCGGTTACCAACTATCTGTTCAGCGATACATCGATTGAAGTCGGACAGAGAATCTTCATCGGCGGCAGCTACGTGAATTCCACGTTTACCCCGCAGATGATTTCGCTGCGTCGTCAGGGCGTTTACGGCACGCTTGTGCCGGAGAGCGTCACCGTAACCAACGACAACGCCGGAAGCTTCCAGCTTTCAAACAACGGCTTGGTTGGGTACGCGGCCGGCGGACCAGTGACCGTTTATACCGGCAACGTCACGCTGTTCTTTGATCTGGATGGCCTCAGCGCACTGTCCGCCGATACTACGGCGGTGCCGCTGATCACGCGCGGTCTCCTGCTCCAAGACCCCAATAACCCCGGCAATCTGGCGTTCTTCGCCGGTTTTGTGGCTGAACCACCGCAGGGGAACTAACTCGGCAAGCTAACTACGAACGGGCGGCCGCAAGGCCGCCCGCATTTTTTGGCCACGGCAAGACGGAAGACAAGAAAGAGGCAAGAATAGACGGGCAGCCAAGAGCAAGAAACACGACTAGACAGTCTTCTTAACGGACCGTGCTCCGGCAACGGTCTTGGCGGCCTTCGGTGGCTTGCAGTCGCGGCTCTTGCGGCAATCAGGGCATACGACCTTGGCATTCTGGTCGGCCATTTCGTGCAGGAAGGCAGAAAAAGTCTTGCCGCAGAAATTGCATAAACGTTCAATCGAGTCGTTGGTTACGTTGGCGTTATTCATCGTCCACCTCTGATCCGTTGTGCCTATCTTGGCGGGCCCCCGATCCTCTATTTTAAGCCACCGCCCGGCCGGGCGCATCCCATAGAATGAACCGCAGCAGAATGAACAACGGCATGCCCCTTGGCCTCTACATCTCCGTCCCCTTTTGCCGGACCAAGTGCAGCTACTGCAACTTCGCCTCCGATGTGTTTTCGAAGTCCGCGTACGAAAACTACGTTGCCCGCCTGATCGAAGATATCGCCAACTCGCGCCAACTTGCGACGGATCTGGGCTGTGTGCTCGAAGAAACTGCCAATTCGATCTATCTGGGCGGAGGAACTCCATCCATCCTCGAGGCCGCGCAGTTGCTGCGCCTCTTTGCTGTCTTGCGCAATCACTTTGCGATAACGCCCGATGCCGAGATCACGGTCGAATGTGCTCCGGGAACGCTTACGCCCGCTCTCATCGAGACGCTGCTGCAATGTGGCGTGAACCGCGTGAGCCTGGGCGTGCAGTCCTTCGTCGATGAGGAGGCGCAGTCTGTCGGGCGGCTGCACAAACGCACCACCGTTCTGGAAGAGATCGCCCGCCTGCGAGAGGCCGGCCTCGACAACATCAACATCGACCTGATCGCCGGGTTGCCGCACCAGACAGCGGATAGCTGGGCCTACTCGGTGTCGGAGATGATTGCGACGGGTGTTCCGCACGCCAGCGTTTACATGATCGAAGTGGATGAGGATTCTCGCCTGGGAAGGGAACTGATCGCGGGAGGCGCCCGTTACCACGCCCACTTCGTTCCAAACGAGGACGCGACCGCGGATTTCTACCAGCAGGCATGCGAAATGTTGGCTGCCGCAGGCGTCGCGCAGTATGAAATTTCCAACTTTGCCCGCGCGGTCGCGCCGTCGTGCGGCAGCCGGTTGAGAAATAACGAGTCACGCCATAACTTGAAATATTGGACGCGCCAGCCCTACGTAGGCTTCGGCGTCGATGCGCACTCCATGCTTGCCACCGAATGTCCCAATGAAGATCATCAACACGGTGATAGCTGCCATGCCGTCCGCTTCGCAACTCCCGACTCGCTCGACGCCTACATGAATCGCGCGCCGCGCACAGTGACCCCAGTCTCGGCGCAAGCAGCAATCGAAGAGGGCTTTTTCCTCGGTCTGCGTCTAAATCGCGGCATCGATATTGAAGGGCTTCCTCAAGAACTCGACGCAGAGATGGTTGCCGTCTGGGAATCCGCGATTCATCAAAGTGCGCAGGAAGGTCTGCTCGAGCAGCAAGACGCAACCCTGCGCCTCACCGCCCGAGGACGTCTCCTATCCAACGAAGTGTTTGCCAGATTTATTGCTGAAGAAAAAGTGGGAACCGGCCACGTGAATCCACGTTAGTTGGCCGATGGAGTGCCGTTCGGCATAGGCCTATCCGGTCCCCACCATTTCATAAACTTTGGGGAGGCCGATCCCCAAG
>Ga0181532_10000919_pt1 | contig 29428 bp, 18 predicted proteins | sample PEATcosm2014_Bin_33_FD_119768 | JGI IMG/M metagenome (GOLD analysis project Ga0181532, IMG submission 119768) | Peatland microbial communities from MTU Mesocosm Facility, Houghton, MI, USA - PEATcosm2014_Bin11_30_metaG | ecosystem: Environmental > Terrestrial > Soil > Wetlands > Peat | place...
ACGTCTGTGGCGACGCGAGTCCGATTACAAGGCTGCGCAGCGGGCTTCAGCCGCCGAGGAGAAATTGGTGAAGATGTTCATGGATGGATGGGCTGACCGCGAGACCATGGCGAAAGCCTATAATCAGTATCGCCTGCGCCTGCTGTACAACCACAGAACCGAGGCTTAGTTGATGATCGGTCGCATCGTCCACGCGATGACGAATTGCACGGCGGACAGCCAGACGAGCATGGCTCCCAAGAACGCAGCCAGCCCGCGACACGGCGTGGGTGCTTCTCCCCGTCGAGATTTGCCAAGCCTCGGTTGACAAGGGCTAGAACCAGTGCACCCCCAGCGAACTGATCGGCATTCTTTGAACACGGGGGTGCTCAAGTGACCAGCGGTCGTTATGAAGGGCGCAACACAAGTTGCCGGAGAGGGTCTTCATTCAGGTGAAACGAGCTGCACTGTACTCTCGAATTTCGACTGTTGACCAACATCCAGAGACTCAATTACTTGATCTGCGCAAGATGGCTGCTCAGCGTGACTACGACATCGTCCATGAATAGACGGACAAAATGAGTGGCACTAAAGAACAAACGTCCTCGGCTTGACAAAATACTTGCTGCTGCTCATCGAGGGAAGTTCGGTGTTCTGGTGGTGTCGATATCTGTTCCCTTCAATATAGAGCAGCGGAGCCGATCTCATGTCGAACAGACTAAAAATCCTGCTCGCCGAGGACGAACTTTCCTTGAGCCGTTACATTGAGACACTGTTGAGTCAATCGGAGTGCGACATAGCAGTCGAACAAACGGCGGAGCGGGCGATTCGTCGGGCGTCTGCATTTAAGCCCGATGTGGCGCTCCTCGGTTTCATAACTCCCGGAATGGACGGAGCGAAAGCTGGAGTCGAGTTGCTAAAGGACTCGCCGGAGACAAGGGTTGTCCTCGCAGTCGAGTCTGTGCCCTCCGAAGTATTAGACGATCTACGAGCGCGGGGGTACGACTTCCAGACGCTCGTTGCTCCTTTCAGTATTGAGGAATTGCAGTTGTTGTGCTTCCCATCATCGAACCCAAGACTGGAATAAGTGAGTTGTTCAAGGATCGGTGCCGATGAGCGTCGGCCAGTCCAAGAAAACGGACGCCGGTTAGAGTTCGCCTCAAACCATCGGATTTTCCACCCTTCGGTTAACAGCCGTGGAGTGAAATCAAACAACTCGTTTCTCTGGCGTCAGTTAGGGAACGAGGGAGCAGCGAAATTACTCTGTATCCTGCACCCATCTTGAACCCACGAACACGAAACGCGACGGCCCGGATTCCAAGTCTGGAGTCCGGGCTTTATGTTTTGTCGCCGCGAATTCGTAGTTTTACCAATGAACAATTGAGGTGACCAGTGCGGCGCTTGCCACAATTAGTTGCGGCTTGTAACAAGGAATCGGGATATTATTACCGCTACGTTTACAGGTCGTAACGCTCGTGGGAAAATTTGCCTGGAATCTAAGGCACCCTTTAGCGAACTGGCAGCTCCTGATCCAGCTCCTGATAATTCTTTCGTTTGTTCTCTTCTCGATCCCCGATCTGGGCGCTCAGACGACGACTTCAGGTGGATTAACCGGTGTGGTGAGCGATCCGAGCCATGCGGTAGTACCTGACGCAGTAGTGGTCCTTAGGGACAACACCAAGGGAACGATTCAAACTGTCAAAACCGACGGCGACGGGGTGTACCGATTCTTCTTCCTTCCCCCGGGAAGATCCAGGCTGAACGTGTCGCATGAGGGCTTTCGCGAGGCAAGTCAGGAAGTGAATGTTCTGCTGGGGCCACCGGGGACGCGCAACATCACGCTGGAAGTCGCAGGTGGAACCGCAACAGTCAAGGTGACGGATGAGATGCCGTTGCTGCAGGCCGAAAACGGTGATGTTTCCACCACCATGAACCTCTTGCAGGTATCCCAAGTGCCCAACCCCGGGAACGACTTGACGTACATCGCTCAAACAGCTCCAGGCGCGATCATGAACACCGACTCGATCGGTGTGGGATACCTTGGAAATGTTTCCATTCTGGGTATGCCTGGTACCTCGAATTTGTTCAACATCAACGGAATGAATAACAACAATACTCTCTGGAATACGAACAACAGCGGGGCGTTGGGGATGATGTTGGGTCAGAACGAGGTCCAAGAGGCGACTATCGTCAGCAACGGTTATTCCGCGCAATTTGGCGGCGCGGCGGGTGCGAGTATCAACTACCTGACCAAATCGGGCGGCAATGCGTTTCATGGGAACGCGGCGTACTACTGGAATGGAAGCGCATTGAATGCCAACGATTGGATCGACAACGCGGAAGGAAATCCACGGCCCTTCGATATCGCCAATCAATGGGCGGGGTCTCTCGGTGGCCCAATTGTCAAGGATAAGCTGTTCTTCTTTTTTGACACTGAGGGCATGCGGCTTGTATTGCCGTTCAGCCAGGCGGTGGTTCTGCCCAGCGCGAAATTTGAATCCGCAACCATGACCAATATTGATTCGGTCTTCGGGCCGATGTCAGCGTCACACCGGTTCTACCAGCAAGTGTTCAACCTATATAACGGTACGCCTGGAGCAGGCATGGCGATTCCCGGCAACTTCAATGATTCATTGGGCTGCAACGGTTGGCAGGGACCGGACGGGTTGGGCACAACGGAGGCCTGTGCGGTGCACTTTTTCGAAAACCTTTATCATCCTTCTAGTGAGTCCATCGTGTCAGGCCGAGTGGATTGGAATACGGGAGCCAACGATCGGGTGTTCTTGCTGGTGCAATATGACCACGGAAACCGTGCCGCGTATGTTGATCCGATCAACTCGGCGTTCAATGCCTACACCCAAGTGCCGTGGTGGCAGGGCCAACTCAACGAGACTCATACGATTGGACCCTCGGCGGCGAACCAATTCTTGATTGCAGGGACTTACATCAGCTACATTGCCGGTGTCGCGAACCCCCAGCAAACCCAGGCTGTATTCCCGACGGTATTGAATTGGTGGAACGCAGGCAATCCCTTCGCTGTTCTGGGAGGTTGGGACTGGGCGTATGCGCAGCCCGGGGGTACAAAGACAACCTCCTACCAAATCTCGGATGACCTAGTAAAGACAGTTGGCAAGCATAAGTTTGGGTTCGGAGTGAGCCTCCTGCGAACCTATGTGAAGGGATTCGGCTATAACTGGAGCGGTACTGGGCAATTGCTTCCCCAAACGATCAGCGCGTTCTTCGACGGCGGTGTCAACCCATTGAATCCAAAAGCGGACTTCACAACTCTTGCACAAACCTACCCCGCCGTAACCTGGAACCGTTTCGCCTTCTATAGTCTCGGATTGTACGGCCAGGAAGAATGGCATGCCCGCGCCGATCTGACGTTTACGATCGCGCTGCGTGCCGATCACCAGTCTAATCCCGTTTGTGAAAATCGATGTTTCGCGCGGCTCTCCGGACCATTTGATTCCATCAGTCATGACCCCGACCAGCCTTACAATCAAGCAATCCTCATTAACCAGAAACAGGCCTTCCCGAATACCGACAGTGTCGTGTGGTCGCCGCGATTCAGCTTTGCCTGGCAACCATTTGGCATTCTTCACAATGCGGTCTTGCGCGGCGGCATCGGTATTTTCTACGACCCCCTCCCCGGCGGCATCGGGACAGGTTTGTCTGGCAACTCGCCACTTTTGAATAACTACACGCTGACCGGCTATAATCTCGCTCCCGGAGAAACGAACAGTCTCTCGCTGAATGCTGCAGCGTCTAACTCAGCCTTTGTCAAAGGCTTTGCCACGGGCCAGACCCTTGCTCAGATCCAGGAAGTAGATCCAAACTTCACCCCCCCAAACTTTCAGACTCCACCAAATACACTCCATTCGGCGCAATATCAAAAATGGAGTTTGCAGGCGCAGCAGAGTTTCGGTTCTTCGACGTCCTTGACGATTGGGTATTTTGGGAATCACGGCATCCATGAGTTTTTTTATAACCCGAACGCCAACGCATTTGGATTCGGGTCATTCCCAGCGAGTTCGTGCAGCAGTCCAGTTGTTGCACCCTGTTATGATTCGCGGTTTACTGAAGTCACCCAGTATGAAAGCGCGGCAGTTTCGAACTACAACGGTATGGTCATTTCCTTCGAACAACGGTTTACCGGCTGGGGCAGCGGAATGCTCCAGGTCAACTATACCTATGGTCACGCGCTTGATGAAGTTTCTAATGGTGGCATTGCGCAATTTGCTTACGGCAGTTCGACCTACCCACAGGATGCCAACAATCTTCGTGGGAGCTACGGTGCAGCGGATTACGACGCGCGACATTCACTGAATGCCAACTACGTTTGGGAAGTTCCGGTCAAAGAAGCGCTGCGCGGCCACGGCCCTGATTCTCTTGTGATGGGATGGCAGGTTTCGGGAGTTGTGATCGCTCGCACGGGTTTTCCTTACACGGCTCTTGATTTCGCGGAAACCGGAAATCTGGTCAAGAACAACTTCTTCGGAACTATTTACTCCGTACCGGTTGGCGCACTGGGTCCCGCGGGACCGTGCGGGAAAAGTGCAGTCATCCCGGCATCTCCGGTTCCGTGTCAACCGGCACAAGTGTTGGGAAATGGTTCACCGAATCCAGGCGCATTGTTTGTGCAGACTGGCTGCGAGACGGGGTTCAACACGGGGAATTTGCCAGGAGCGAACGGACCCTGCAGCGGCCCCAGCGTAACTATTGCTCAAGGCCGCAACCGTTTTCGAGGACCAAGCTACTTCAACACGGACTTCGCGGTCATGAAAAACACGAAGCTCCCACATTGGGAAAATGGTGTGCTAAGTATCGGCTTCCAGTTTTTCAATCTCTTTAACCATGCCAACTTCGGTTTTCCAGATAATTGGAGTTCAGACAGTACGTTTGGTCAGATTTTTTATGAAGAGCAATCTCCGACTAGCGTTCTGGGATCAGGGCTCAATGCGAACGTTTCTGCAAGGATGATTCAGATGAAGGCACAAATCCGCTTCTGACACTAAAGGGCTAGAGTTCACGCGACGTAATCGAACGGGTGCTTGTATAACCGTAAACCTCAAAAGTTTTCCATTGTCCATATGTTGCTTCCGCCTGTCTCGCCTTGGATTGCAAGGTGGCGACCATCTCGCGAGGGCAGTCCTATAGTCCAGTTACCTCCATAATTCTCCCACAGAACCTGTGCGTGGCCTTGGAGGTCGACATGTGAGAGCGTTCCGCCGTGGATGCCATTCGAAACATATAGTCCCTTCCCGTCGGCCGCCCAGTACAAGATCAGCATCTTATTCAATTCTTTCACCTTCACGACCTGCGCCGGCTGGCCGCGCAAGGAGAGAATGCGGATAGGGCCCTCGGGGCCGGGGCTTACTGCCAGGCGAGTGCCGTCAGGAGAAATATCGCAAAGCCAACCGTCCCCATTCATATCGCGACCGAAGTCAAATCGGGCGAGCTCAGTGCCGCGACCTTTAACGGGGTCAAAGGAGGTGATAATTAACTGTTTTCGGTCCTCGGTCGCCTCCGCAATCGCGCACAAAAAAGACGGAGGTCTGGCGCAGAAAATGTGGCTCGGGACATGTGCCTCTGCTCTAAAGATCAACTCAGGTGATCCCCCGGTGATGGGAACTCGCATGATTTTTCCGGGTTCGGATGGACCTGTTGATTTTGGATCGACGATGCTGATGACCCACTTGCCATCCGGGCTCACCCGAATGTCTCTGTAATTTGCTGCACCGGCAAAGATAACTTCCGGCGAATCCTTGTTGAGGGACTGTTTGTAAATCCCGAACTGAGCAGCACGATTCGATAGGAAAACAATGGCTTTGCCATCGGCGGTCCAGTCCTGTGGATAGTCAAAACCCTCATCCAAAGTGAAATGCCTTGGGTTGATGATGTGCGACCCACCCGCATCGAGATCAGCGACAAACACGGTGGAGCCGTCCGTCCATTTGGAAAATGTCAGTTTCTTACCGTCTGCTGTCGCGCTCGTGCTGCTCATGCAAGATCCGCCCCAGTTCGTCAACCTCCTTGGTTTCTCTATAGGTTCACCGGTGCGGGCGTCAAGACGCATCACCCAGTAGTTACAACTGCTTCTACCAATGGCTTGGGGTTCGCGCAGTGAGTAAATCAACCGGCCATCTGGCAGCCACGAATAATCCGTCACATCGTTCATAACTAGAGCTGGAAGCAACATGGTAAGCGGCCCACCTTTCAGGTCGCGACCTACAAGGGCATTACCTGATTCATCGGTTCTGACGTAAATAACTCGTTGTCCATTCGGCGACCAAAGGAGCCCGCCAATCGCGCTATTCTCGTCGGTATCATAAAATTTGCGCGCCTGCTCCCCGTCAGAGCGCATCAGCCAGATTTCACGATCGCCAAACTTGCCTGTGCTTGTTCCGAAAGAAATGGTGGACCCATCACGAGAAATAGAATATGCGTAGGCCTCATCGCGAAGTTTGCGTGGCGCTCCCCCTGAGACCGGAACAGCCCAGACACTGGAGCCCTGCGAAGTCCAAGTGGTCTCGTCCTCTCCTGGTGGATGGGCATTAGCGAGGAAGCTTCTGCCATCGGGAAACCATGAAAAGATGTCCCAGTCCACTTTTTTACTCCTAAGTGCGTCCGGCTGAGGAATGGTCTGCGTCTCGCCGGTTTCAATGAGTTTGACATACATCCCCTTCGGGTCGATGTACGCCAGATACTTGCCATCTGGTGAAATCGCCCCGTTGGTCACCCGGTTCTCAGAGGAATTGGCTGTGAGTTGCTGCAGCTTTAGATTGATTGCAACTTGAGGGGAAGCCGACTGGTGCTTGGCAAACCAGAAAGTCGCGATCGCAATTATTCCGGCGACTACAACGGCGATGATTACCTCCCGCCATCTGGCCGGGTGTTTCAACTCGATCTCCTGCCTCAGGATCTCCAAGGCAGAGAGTATTTCCGAAGCCGTCTGATACCGCGCTACTCGATCTTTTTCGAGCGCCTTTCCAATGATCTCTTCGAATTTTGCCGGGAGTTCGGGATTCACTCCGCGCGCCGGGCTGGGTGTCTGAGTCAGGATGGCTTCCTGAAGCGCAGGCCCCGTGTCTCCCTTGAACGCGCGTTGACCTGTCGCCATTTCATAAAGCACCAAGCCGAAGGAAAATATGTCCGTTCGCGCATCTAATTTTTCGCCGCGTATTTGTTCCGGAGACATGTAACCCGCTGTCCCCATGGCCACGCCTGTCAGACTAATGGAAAGATGCGAAGCTGCTGAGGAAACCGTCTCGGGGCTCACCCCTTGCGTACAGTTCTCCTCTTCTAGGTCATATTGAGGATACGAGTCGTTGGATGTCCCTGCAGGGGAAGCTAATTTTGCCAACCCAAAATCCAAAATCTTGGACTGTCCATCAATGGTGACAAAGATGTTTGACGGCTTTATGTCGCGGTGAATGATTCCTTTGAGGTGCGCAGCGCGTAAGCCCTCCGTGATTTGGATCCCGAAAGTGAGCCATTCCTCTTTTTTCAAAGGTTGTGTCCTGATCAGACGCTCAAGAGTTTGCCCCTCGAGCAACTCCATGGCGATGAAGGTCTGTCCTTCGTGCTCACCAATGTCATAAACGGTACAAATATTGGGGTGGTTCAGAGCTGAGGCAGCATGAGCCTCCCTTTCGAACCGTTCGAGGGATTCCGGATCGCGTACAAGCCTCTTTGGCAAGAACTTCAAGGCAACGGTGCGGTGCAGCCTGATGTCTTCAGCTTTGTAAACGACACCCATGCCTCCGCTCCCCAATTTCTCCAGAATACGGAAGCGTCGCAGCGTCTCACCGATGGCTACAGGGTCGGCCTGATTCTCACTCGTTTCGCGTCGCGCTATCTGCTTTACAGCAACCTCGAAGGCCGGCACCTCCATGAACTCCTTGGCTGAGCTTTCATAGGCAAGGAGCGACTCAACCTCCTCACAGAGCTTAGCGTCGCCGCGACACTCGTTCTTTAGAAAGCCAGATCGCTCCTCCGCTGTCAGTCGCAACGCAGAGTGATACAGCTGCTCCACCTGTCGCCAGCGGTCAGGTTCCACGATGCCCTTCCCCATTGAGCTCTCGCATAAGCCACGCCTTTGCCATCTTCCAGTCGCGCATGACCGTATCCTGTGAGACCTTCAGCACCTCCGCCGACTCTTGGACAGTAAGACCACCAAAGAAGCGCATTTCTACGACTCGGCTCTTCCTCGCATCTACTTCCGCCAGCCTCTTCATCGCTGCGTCTAGTGCGGCGAAATCCATCTCCGATTGCGAGGCAATCAAGAGCGCGTCCGTGAAGGTCACGCGATTCACTTTACCGCTGCGTTTCTGATAACCCCGAGCGCGCGCAAAGTCTGTCAGTATACGGCGCATCAATTGTGCGCAGATGGCCTGAAAGTGAGCGCGATTCTGCCAGCTCACTTTCCGCACACCAACGAGCCGTAGATAGGTTTCATTGACGAGGGCGGTGGTTTGCAGAAGATGACCGGGTCTCTCTCCGGCCATATAACGCCGCGCCGCCTGGCGAAGTTCCCGGTATACCAGGGGAACCAATTTCTGAAGGGCTTCCTCGTCACCCCGGCCCCACGCATGTAGAAGGCTGGTCACCTCGTGAGTGGGGTTAGTCGACATATAACTTAGTCAGGAGCCTTAACTTAGCACTTTGGCATGTCAAGGGACTATAGCTCTTCGAGGGCCTTTCCCGGCTTTCGCAGTCTGGAGGAATCATGAGTTGCCAGTTTTTTCGTCGAATTCACGCCTTAACCATTAGGCAGGTAGGAGGAAAAGCTGAATTCAGTTCCACCCCAGATTGGAAAGAATCAGACGGCCAGCAACTGAAGAATCTTAACAGTTCGCATTTCTTTTAGTAGCAAAGTTCAAAGGAGAACGACATGAATCTCAGAATCATGCGGTGGTTGGTTCCCATGGCTTTGGCCTGCAGCCTTATCACAGGCGCTCGGACAAGTGCGCAGGAACAAAAGGCCGAGCATCATCATTACAAACTTATCGATTTGGGCACGTTCGGCGGCCCCGGAAGTGCCACAACCGAGTTCCAGCAGATTATGAACAACCATGCTACGGTTGTGGGCGGAGCGGATACCCCTTCTTTCAATCCCTACCCAAACTGCTTCAACCCTTTTAACTTGCCAGATTGCTATGTTCAACATGCTTTTGGATGGCAGAACGGTGTACTAACCGATCTGGGCACGCTACCGGGTGGCAGCAGTAGTTTTCCCTACTGGATCAATGCGGACGGAGACATTGCCGGCGGTTCAGAATTGGCTGCGATTGATCCTAATTCCGGTACGCCTGAGTTTCATGCCGTGCTTTGGCGGGACAACAGTATCCATGATCTCGGAACGCTGGGAGGGACCTCGAGCCTTGCCACTGACGTGAATAATTTGGGGCAAGTTACCGGATTCGCGCAAAATGCAACTCCTGATTCTTTCTCCATGCTGGGAGTGAGCACACAAACACGCGGATTCATTTGGCAAAACGGGAAAATGCTTGACCTGGGCACCCTTGGTGGACCGGATAGCTTTGCGCAGTACGCCAACGATCATGGCCAGGTCGCGGGAGTGTCCTATACGAGCGATATCGCCGACCCTAACACGGGACTCCCCCAACTGGATCCCTTTCTCTGGGAGAAAGGCAAGATGAAGGACCTAGGTAATCTCGGGGGATCAAATGGACCGCTGGGCCCGTTCATCTTCGGTCTCAACAACCAGGGACAAGTCGTAGGTTTGATGACGTTGCAAGGGGACCTGTTCGTTCACGCTTTTATTTGGGATGGAGAAAAGCTCTCCGATTTGGGGACATTCCCGGGCGGCGACACTTCTATTGCATTTGGGATAAACGACGCGGGAGAGGTCATAGGTGATGCATGGTTCCCTGGGGATGAGGTAAAGCATGCAGTTCTATGGAGAAAAGGAGTGATGACAGATCTGGGCACCTTGAACGGGGATCCTTGTAGCAGCACAGAAAACATTAACTCAAAAGGCCAGGTAGTAGGGGCTTCGCAGTCCGCCGCCGGTGGGTGCGATCTATTCACGAGTGCATTCCTATGGGAGAACGGCGGGCCTATGGTCGACTTGAATACACTGGTTACCCCTGGTTCTTCACTGCACTTAAATGGTGCTTCCATGATTAATGAACGTGGTGAGATCACCGGCCGAGGCGTGATGCCCGGCTGTGATGACGGCGACACCTGCGGTCATGCTTATGTACTTATCCCTTGCGACGAGAGGCATCCGGGTGTTGAGGGCTGTGACTATGGTCTTGTTGACGCGACTCTTGCGAAGCAAATTAGTTTAGTTCAAACCATGCAATTAACTGATAGAAAAGCCAAGGTATCTGCGCCATCGCCCTCTACGATCATGACGCAATTGCATTCGCATAGGGCAAGGCAACAGGCCGGGTTCGGCTCTGCTCAACCCAAGTAACGAAAACCAAGCAGCCGCACCGGAAAGACAGACTTCACCCCGGCCCCATGTCTGGGGAAGGCTAGTCACCGCGTGAGTGGGGTTCGTCAGGCATATAACTTGCTCGGGTGCCACAACTTACCACTTTCGCTTGTCAACGCACCATAGCCGTCCCAATGCTTCTCCTTGTTTTTTAGTTGAAAGCAATTTCTTGTTGCCAGTTTTTTCGGGGAATTCATGCCTTAGTGAGTAGGAAGGTAGGAGGAAAACATGAACTCAAAGAAATTACTCTTAGGCTTTTCGATGATGATGCTGGCACTTGCGTTCCCGGCGGTGTCTTCGACCCAGAATAGCCAGGCTGAAAGCAAGCCCCAGCATCATAGTTACAAACTGATTGACTTAGGAACATTCGGTGGGCCCAATAGCTTTTATTTCTCGGCACCTGTGGTTCAGAGTGTGAACAAACGGGGGACCGTCGTTGGCGGGGCGGATACAGTTCTACCCGATCCCACGTGTTTTAAAGACTGTAATGTACTTCACGCATTCACATGGAAACAAGGCGTTTTAACTGACCTGGGCACACTTCCGGGTGGCCCCAGCAGCACAGCTTTGTGGGCCAACGATCAAGGACTCATCATGGGATTTTCGGACAATGGTGTGATCGATCCTGTTTTCGGAGGGCCGCAGCAAATCGCTGTGGTTTGGAAGGACGGCCAGATCATCAGCCTGGGCACGCTCGGGGGAGGTCTTAGCTACGGAAATGCCATGAATGACCAAGGTGACGTGGTGGGTCTTACGGCGAACGACATACCCGATTCTTTCTCTTTCATTGGCGTCGGAACACAGATCCGCGCCTTTCTCTGGAGAGATGGAATCATGCTCGACTTGGGTACCTTGGGTGGTCCCGACGCATGGGCAGCTTCGGTGAACGAACGCGGACAGGTTGCGGGTTGGGCTCTGGTCGACTCGACAGCGAATACTGCCACTGGCCAGCCGACCCAGCACCCGTTCCTTTGGCAGGCTGGCCGAATGATCGACCTCGGTACTCTCGGTGGCACGGTTGCAGTTGTGGGGTCATTTCAAGACGGAGGCTCCGGAGCAGGCCTCAATGACCGAGGTCAGGTCATCGGAACCTCGAACCTCGAAGGTGATTTGGTTCACCATCCATTCCTTTGGGACAAATCCGTACTCACGGACTTGGGTACGCTTGGGGGCAACAACGGCGAAGCATACTGGATCAACAATAGCGGCGAAGTTGTTGGCAGAGCCGACCTGCTCGGCTCGCAAGTCCATCACGCCTTTCTCTGGAAGAGGGGCAAGATGATCGATCTAGGTGCTGCGCCCGGCCAGCCCTGTAGCACAGCGATTGACATCAACTCGCAAGGTCAAGTCATCATCAATACTGGAGTCTGCGGCGTTGGCGGCGGACCAGGCATGCTCTGGGAGAATGGCAACCTATATGACTTGAATAGCCTCATCCCTCCGAACTCCGGCTTTACCGTAGGCGACGTAAATTTCATCAACGATCGTGGAGAAATTGCCGCGACGGGAAATCTGCCCAACGGTTCCCAACACGCCATCCTTCTGGTTCCGTGCGATGAAAATCCCTAGAAGCTGTTGCATAACCTGATACAAGCATCTGTAAAGAGATGGTTGTGTTTCCCGAAACAGTGCATAAGCAGAGTCAGCAGCGCCTAAGGAGAGCCGATGGCACGGTCCGGTCCGTTGCTGACCGAAGCGCAGTGGAAGAGAATCGCGCCGCTGCTCCCCAAACCACCAAAGCATCGCAAGGGTGGTCGCCCGTGGATCGAGAATCGCCGTGTGTTGGAAGGGATTCTCTGGATTTTGCGGAGCGGGGCTCGCTGGCAGGACTTGCCGGAGAAATTCCCGCATCCTTCGACGTGCTGGCGGCGGCTGCGAGACTAGGAGGAGCGGGGCGTTTGGCTGAATATCTGGCGAACGTTTCTGAGCGAGTTAAACGAGCGCCAGCAATTGAAATGGAGCGAATCGTTTCTGGATGGTAGTTTTGCTGCGGCGAAAAAAGGGGCTGCGCAGTCGGAAAAACCAAGCGGGGCAAGGGGACGAAGTGGATGGTGGTGGTCGACGGCCGCGGTCTTCCTCTGGGAAACTACCTTCACTCTGCATCCCCGGCGGAAGTCAAACTCGCGGAGACGACGCTCGCGACGATCCGCGTAGGACGGAGCCATCATCCGGGTCGTCCGCGGCAAAAGCCGATGCGCGTGATTGCCGACAAAGCCTACGACAGCGATCCGCTGCGGGAGCGCTTGCGGCAGCGCGGAATCGAACTGATCTGTCCGCACAAGAGGAATCGCGTCCGTCCGGCCACCCAGGACGGACGAATCTTGCGACGTTACCAACGGCGATGGATCGCGGAACGCACCAATGCCTGGCTGGGAAACTTCCGACGCTTGGTCGTGCGCTACGACCGTTCGCTCACGATCTATGGTGCTTTTTTCATATCGCCTGCTTCATGATCGTCCTACGGAGGGTTGTGCAATAGCTTCTAAGAATTCGAAGGGTGCGACTATAACCTGGTTGATGAAACGACCACAGGCCCAAGCCATGCAGTGCAACCGCTGCAGTTGACAATTGGGACTGCCAACTTTGTCAAATCATTACCCTCCCAAGTGATACCGCAATTACGTTCGCGCAGTGCGAGACAACGGAAGAGATTCAGCTCTCTCCAGCTAAAGTAACGCAGGCATAGGCAGCCGCGCAGAAAAACGAGAATCCTGCCCAGCTGCGCGGCATTCGGCAGAGTCGCCTTGAGGTAGAAACACCAGGTTTGTTTCATGGAATCGGACATGGACCGGCGTGAGGAATGATTTCAGAAGTTTTCCATCATCCACATGTTGTTATCCACGGTCCAACCCATCATCGCCAGACGATGGCCGTCAGGAGAAGGAAGGCCGTAGGTAGCACCTACTCCGCCAGGATTTTCCCACAGAATGTTGGCGGCGCCATGGAGATCTACTCTAAGAAGCAGTGAGCCCGTGTCGTTTAGGCTCGAGATAAACAGACCTTTCCCATCCGCGGTCCAGTCCAAGTTTCGCAATTGACTCCATCCCTTGACGGTGAACTCACGAAGCGGATCGCCGTTCAAGGAAATAATCTGGATTGGCCCATCCTTGCCTTTGAGGATGACGATGCGATTACCGTCCGGTGAAAGGTCCCATTGCCCGGCGTCGCTCCCATCAGTCTTCGATTCTCCAAGTAAACGCCCACGGCCCGTCTCGGGGTCGAAAGCCGAGAAGATAAGCGAGTTGTGATCCGGACTTCGTTCAGCGATGGCACATAGAGTTGCGGGCGACCTTGAGCAGTGCAGGCCTTTTTCATAATTATTTGTTGTCCAGATCAGGCGCGGAGTTCCACCTGTAATCGGAACTTCCATGAGTTTGACAGGGGTCTGGAGGTCTCCATTCTTCTGAGCCAGCATGTAAAAAATCGAGGTCCCGTCTGGGCTGAGGCTGACGTTTCCCGTGAAGCCCTGATCCGATTCTGGAGTAACGAGGAGTTCCGGTTCGTGGTGAAGAGTTTGTTTGAACATTGCCACAGGGCCATTGCGTGTAGAGAAGAAAAGGAGTGTCTTGCTATCAGCAGTCCAGCTCAAGGGTTCGTTGTAGCCCGTGTCCAAGGTCAAGCGAGTGGGGCTAGTGATGCTCGCGTCGCCAGCCTGAAAATCCGCCAAATAAACGCTGGTGTGACCAATCCATTCACCGAATGCTAACCGCTTGCTGTCAGCAGTCACGCTGGTGCCTGCTACACAGTACCCCACCCAGTTTGTAACACGCGTGGGCGGCTCAACCGGTTGACCGGACCGTGTGTCGAGTCGCATCTGCCAATAATTACAAGTTCTCTCGTCAGGAACTGTCTCCCATAACGCGTAGATCAAACGGCCATCGGGCAGCCATAGATAGTCATTCAGTTTCTTTGCCTCGGAGGACGAGAGGACATTGACAGGTCGTCCTCCCTTCAAATCGCGAGTTACGAGATTCACCCCGCTTTCATCTGCTTTTTCGAAGAGGAGACGTCGTTCATCCGGAGACCAATTGACTCCCCCAATCGCACTGTTTTCGTCGGATTCATAAAGTTTGTGCGCCTGCTCTCCATTCGAATTCATCAACCAGATTTCACGGTCACCAAATCTGCCCGCGTTGGTCTCGAACGTGATGGTCGAGCCATCACGCGAAATGGCATCCGCGTAGGCCTCTTCACGAAGCTTATGGGGAGGCCCGCCCAACAGGGAAACTATCCATATTGAGCTACCCTGCGAAGTCCAGTTACTGTTGTCGCCCCCCGGAGGATGAGTATTGGCGAGAAACCTGGTGCCGTCAGGAAACCAGGGGCCAATCTCCCAATCCGCGCGAGTGTGAAATTCCTCTGGCGGAGGAACCGTCCGGGTCTCGCCGCTTTCAATGACTTTAATGTGCACCCCCAGTCTGTCCGTGTAGGCGAGATACTTTCCATCGGGCGAGATTGTTCCACCCTTCACGCTATTCTCCATGGAGTTTGTGGTGAGTTGGCGGAGCTTCAATAGCGGTGGAGGAATCTTGGAAGCGGATTGGCGTTTAGCGAACCAAAAAGTAGCGCTCCCAACCATTAATACTGCAACAACAGCAGCGGCCACTTCCCGCCCCCGGGTATGAGGTACTCGCTCGATCCCGCCTTTCATACTCTGCAAATCGGTCTTCATTTCTTCGGAGGATTGATAACGAGCACGCCGATCTTTCTCAACCGCTCTGCTGATAATCTCCTCGAGCTCGGCCGGAACTTCGGAATTCAGCTCCCCCGCCCGACTGGGCACTTCGGCAAGGATCGCTGCGTGCAGCTCAGGCCGAGTGTTACCCGAGAAGGCGCGCCTGCCAGTGGCCATTTCGTATAAAACCAGGCCGAAGGAAAACAGATCTGTGCGTGCGTCTAACTTCTCGCCGCGTATCTGCTCGGGCGACATGTAACCCGCAGTGCCCATGGCCACGCCAGTCAGACTAAGGGATTTATCCGGAGTTAATACGGGTCCGCTTTCGCGAACTGTTCCTACTGCACCGCCATTAACCGGAGCGTCGCGATCCGAGTCATCCTGTTCGGTCGAAAGCAAGCGAGCAAGTTTCGCCAGGCCGAAATCCAAGATCTTCGCTTGGCCGTCACTGGTGACGAAAATGTTTGCTGGCTTGATATCCCGATGGATGATCCCTTGCCGGTGCGCCGCCTCTAGTCCCGCCGTGATTTGAATGGCGAGATCTAGCAACTTACTGAGCGTAAAAGGTGGACTTCCTGGACTCGCTGCACAGATCAATTCCCGTAGCGTCTGCCCTTCGAGCAACTGCATCACAAGAAATGGCTGTCCCTCATACTCTCCGAATTCGTAGATGGGGCAGATGTTCGGATGTTCGAGTGCGGAAGCCGAGCGCGCCTCGCGTTCGAACCGCCCGAGCGCCGCAGGGTCTTTAGCGGATTCCTCGGGCAGAAACTTGAGTGCTACCCGGCGGCCCAATTTGATGTCTTCGGCACGATAAACCACACCCATACCGCCGCCACCCAGTATGTCCAGCACACGGTAGTGGGAGACCTTTTTACCGATGAGATTTGACCCAGCAGCAGGCAGCTGGTGCCGCACTTCTTCGACGTGGGTAACTTCATTCACGGGAGCGACAAATCGGTACCCGCGTCTTGGAATCGTTTCGATGTAGTCCCGCCCGGGTTGCCATTCTCCTAACGTCTTGCGCAGGAAAAACACGTTTTTGTTGAGATTTCCTTCTTCGACGAAAGCATCAGGCCAGACCCTGCCGATTAACGTTTCCTTGTCGACCAGGTGGCCGGCCCGCTCGACAAGCACGAGCAGGATTTCGGTGGCCTTCGGAGCCAGGGGAACTGGTACACCATCGCGCACCAAAACACCCCTTTCGGAATCGAAGCGAAACGGTCCGAATGCGTAGAAGTGCTTAGCTTGCAATGTGTTACCGTCTGCCAGAAATTTGCCAGAACTTCGGAAGGACTTCGAAACCGCAATCGCGTTACGTTGCATCGCGAGTGAGGATTGGATGAAATGCAATCCGGAGTCGACCGACTCGGATTCTAGTACGGCGAAAGGTTGCAAGCAATGCGGTTGTAGTCATGACCCCGGCAGATTACCCATGACCCAATATCGGATGACGGGGGAATTCAGTTCCTCCTCCAATCGAAGTTAAGAAGGAGAAAGTATGAAACACAAGACCTGGAATTACGCTCTCGCACTGTTCTTATTCAGCACATTCACAATGGCGATTGGCATCTTAGCCCAAGACACGTCCCCGCAGGGCAAAGTGACTCTGCACCACCAATATAAGGTTGTTGATCTGGGAACCTTTGGTGGTCCTGGGAGTTTTGCGTATCAACAGCATACCCTCAGCCCGGAAGGAGCCGTCGTTGGCGGCGCGGACACGACTGAGATTAACCCTTACCCTGGATGCTTCAATCCGATCGTTGGCACTGAATGTTACGTTCAACATGCATTCGAATGGCGAAACGGTATCCTCACTGACCTGGGCACTTTGCCGGGGGGCAGCAGCAGCTTTCCTAACGGCATTAACCTGAGCGGATGGGTGATTGGCGGCTCGGAGAATGGGGCTATCGATCCAGTCCTAGGAGCACCCGAGTATGACGCCGTTCTCTGGCGAAACGGTCAGATCACGAACCTTGGCACTCTCGGTGGAAATGGAAGTCTTGCATATGACGTCAACGACAACGGACAAATTGTCGGCTTCGCTGCAAATGCCATCCCTGATCCCCTTTCGATGGGAGGCTTCGCGACGCAGACCCGGCCTTTTGTTTGGGAGAACGGTGTCATGCGCGACTTGGGTACGTTCGGTGGCCCCGATGGAATGGCTTTCTTAACGAATCAACGCGGACAGACCATCGGTCAGTATTACTTGAATTCCGCGGTGAACCCAACCACTGGAACACCGACAATGGATCCCATTCTATGGGAAACCAATGGAAAGGCGGTGGATCTAGGCACCCTCGGGGGAACTTCTGGCACTACCTATTGGATTAACAACAGAGGCCAGGTTGTTGGCCAGTCGAACCTCGCTGGGGACTTAAATGCCCATGCTTTTCTTTGGCAGCAAGGAGTGCTTACGGATCTCGGCACGCTGGGAGGCGATAACTCAACCCCATACTTCAACAGTGATCGTGGAGACGTTGTTGGAAGAGGCGATGTACCCGGGAGTCAAACGCACCACGGATTTTTGTGGAGTCAGGGTGTAATGAGAGACCTCGGAGTAATCGATGGCGATGCATGCAGCACCGCCTACGGCGCGAACGACCTAGGGCAGATCGTGGGCGATGCGGGAATTTGTTTTGTTGGTGGCCGAGCGTGGCTCTGGGAACAGGGCGGCCCTATGGTGGACTTGAATGCAGTTGCGGTACCCGGATCGGGTCTCCACTTGCAGGACGCCATCGTAATAAACAACCGCAGTGAGATCCTCTGCACTGGATTGCTCCCGAATGGCGACAAGCATTCCGTCCTGCTGATTCCGTGCGACGCGAATCATCCTGGTGAATGCGCTGACAATTCCTTAATCGAAGCCGCTTCTCCATCTACCGTCCCGCGTTTCTCGCCGGTTCGGCCGGGAAGTGAGTTGTCTACTATTCCTGGCAATCAGCACGTCCGGTTCACCCAAAAACACTTCCAGGGCCTGCAGGACCCAAACGAGTAGTTTTCGCAAATCCACGTGAGAAACCGAATGGAGGAAATTATGAGACTCGCAAAATGCTTAGGCACCACTGTTCTAACGCTTTTCACAACATTTGTCCTGCCGATTCACCTGGCCGCGCAAGTTCAGCAGGCTGGCCACCTGAAACACTATGCCTACAAGTTAGTCGACCTAGGTACGTTGGGCGGGCCGAACAGCTACAACGAATCGATCCCCCCCGAGAACATCATTAGCCTCGGAGGGGTTGCTGCGGCCTATGCTGATACTTTGACTCCCGATCCCTACTTTCCCAATTGCGCAAACCCAGATTGTTTCGTCTCCCACGCTATTTCATGGCAGGGTGGTATCCAGACCGACCTGGGCGCACTGCCGGGTGGGCCCAGCAGCTTTGCTTCCTCCATCAATGCTCGCGGAGAGATTGTTGGCGCTTCGCAGAACGGTCAAATAGATCCGCTCACTGCATATCCTGAGACGCTTGCTGTCTTATGGAAAAACGACATCTTCAATCTTGGGACGTTGGGTGGGAATCAGAGTGTCGCGAACGCGATCAATGATCGCGGGCAGGTAGTAGGAGCAGCCCTGAACGCGATTCCCGATCCTCTCTCCAATAATTTCTCTCTGACGTACCTTTTTGTACCCGCGGCAACCCAAGCACACGCGTTTCTCTGGACCCCAGCAGAGGGAATGCAGGATCTGGGAACCTTGGGCGGACCAGACAGCGCAGCTGCTTTCGTGAATCTGAGTGGGCAGATATCCGGTCAGTCATACACTAACGCAGCCATCAACCCCACTACCGGATACGCAACTCTCGACCCGTTCTTTTGGGAACACGGAAAGATGCTGGACATTGGTACTCTCGGCGGCACTTTCGGTTATTCAGTCTGGATGAACAGTCACGGCCAGGTCGTTGGTGTTTCGAACTTGGCAGGGGATCAGACGAGTCATGCGTTCCTTTGGGGCAAAAAAGAGGGGCTGAAGGATCTCGGTACCTTGGGGGGAAGTTATTCTGAACCCGACTGGATCAACGATGCCGGCGCAATAGTTGGCGGAGCCTATACCGCAAATGATGCTGCATATCACGCTTTTTTGTGGAGAGATGGAGTCATGACCGATCTCGGAAGCGTGGCGGATGATACGTGCAGTGAGGCAACTTCAATCAACTCACTGAGTCAAATCGTGGGTTTCGGTTCGGCAGACTGCCAAAACGAAGACCATGCGTTTCTATCAGAGAATGGCGGTCCAATAATCGATTTGGCGACTTTGGTGCTGCCTGGATCTGACCTGACATTGATACAGGCCATCTTCATCAATGACCAAGGCGAGATTGCAGCTCGTGGCAAGCTCTCTAACGGCGACGAACACGCAGTCGTTCTCATTCCCTGTGACGGAAATCATCCGTTCTCTGCGGGTTGTAGTTATAACTTGGTGGAAGTGAGCATCGCCCCCGGTCAGAGTACACAAGCATCGAGCAGGCTTGCGAACTCCAGCAAGTTATCTCAGTCCAACCAATTGAATCGAATTCAGTCCTTGAGGGCGGTCAGCAATCGCCGCTTGGATGTGCCAGGGACTCCGCCGAAGTTGGGTGAAAGAGAGTAGATGATTCGCACCCGTAAATAGCGCGCACAAATATAAGGAGACGTCATGAAAAAATCCCTGCTATTCTCAATCTCAATCTGCTGTTTGTGTCTCCTCAACGGGTGTGGCGGGGCTTCCACGCCGCCACCGCCTCCTGTGGCCACTCATTTTTCAGTCACCGCGGCCAGTCCCACGCCAACCGCTGGAACGGCTTTCAACATCACCGTCACCGCGCTTGATGCGTCGAACGGCGAAGTCAGCAGTTACGCCGGAACCGTCCATTTCTCAAGCTCAGACGTCCAGGCTGTGCTGCCAGCCAACACGACGCTAACGAATGGGACTGGGAGCTTCGCGGTTACGCTGAAGACCGCCGGCAGCCAAACCATCACGGCGACCGACACAGGCGCAGTCTCGATTACAGGCACTTCAAGCGCAATCAATGTGTCCGGACCCCCAGCCACACACTTCTCTGTCGTCGCTCCAGCTAGCGCGACCACGGGCACTTCCTTCACTTTCACGGTGAACGTACTGGACGCTTCAAACAACGTGGTTACCAGCTACGCCGGCACCGTGCATTTCACGAGCACGGATGCCCAGGCTACCCTGCCGGGAAACTCGACGCTGACGAACGGGACGGCAGAGTTCCCAGCCGCACTAAAGAACGTGGGGAGCCAAACTATCACTGTAACCGATACGGTCACGGCTACAATCACGGGTACTTCAAAATCGATAAACGTCAGCACCGCCGCCGCAGCGAACCCCGTACCCCTCATTAATCAGCCGTTGAATCCTGGTGCGGTAGTCCCTGGCGCGTCAACCTTAAATCTAACTGTGAATGGCACCGGCTTCGTGGCCGGCTCGACAGTAAAATGGAACGGCACTGCGCGCGTCACTTCAGTCATTAGCGATTCAAGACTGACGGCAACGGTCCTGGCTACCGACATCGCCAGGTTCAACACGGCTTCGGTGACCGTCGTGAATCCCGCCCCAGGTGGCGGCACCTCGAATGTCGTCTTCTTTGAAACTACCAGGCCTACTTCGTCGGTCGCGCTGAGCGTCACATCAGAACCCACTACTGGTCCTGCCCCGATTTCGGTGGCAACAGGAGACTTCAACGGCGATGCCAAGTTGGATCTGGTAGTGGCAAACAGCGGTAGCAGCAACAATGTGAGCGTCTTTCTAGGCAACGGCGACGGAACGTTCCAATCGGCTGTAGACTACGTTGCCGGGTCAGTTCCCTATGCCGTAGCGGTCGGAGATTTCAACGGGGACGGCAAATTGGACCTGGTCGTGGCAAACACCGACAGCAACAACGTCAGCATTCTCCTTGGCCACGGCGATGGCACATTCCAGCCAGCCCTGGACTACAGCGTCGGCTCAGATCCTCGCTCGGTGGCCGTTGGAGACTTCAACGGCGACGGCAAGTTGGACCTGGTCGTGGGGAACAGTTTCAGCAGCGACGTGAGCGTGCTTCTGGGCAACGGTGACGGCACGTTTCAGACTGCCTTGAACAATGCTACCGGGTTTTCCCCGCTGTCGGTGGCGGTAGGAGATTTTGACGGCGACGGCAGGCTGGATCTGGCTGTGGTGAACTTCGCGGCCAACGTGAGCGTGCTTCTTGGCAATGGCGACGGGACATTTCAGGCGGCCGTGAACTATAGCGACGGGTCTCTTCCGGTTTCGGTGGCGGTGGGGGACTTCAACGGTGATGGCAAGTTGGACCTAGCTGTGGCGAACGTCGCTGCGGGGAACGTTGGCCCCGGCAGTGTGAGCGTGCTCTTGGGCAACGGCGATGGGACGTTCCAGACAGCCGTGGACTACAGCGTCGGGTCAAATCCTAACTTCGCGGCCGTGGGAGATTTCAACGGCGACGGTACGCTTGACCTGGTTGTGGCGAACACTACCAGCAACAACGTTAGCATTCTCTTGGGCAACGACGACGGGACGTTCCAACCGGCCGTGGACTTTGGTGCCGGGTCAATTCCCAACTCGGTGGCGGTAGGAGATTTCAACGGGGACGGCAGGCTCGACATGGCTGTCGCCGACGCGTCTAGCTCCACAGTCTCCGTCCTGTTGCAACCGGGGCTGGTTTCAGGACCGAGCGGTATTTTGTCTCCCGCTACCTTGCCTTTTGCTCCCCAGCAGGTGGGCACCGCGAGCCCCGCACAGTCCGTTCTGCTGAGCAACTACGGCACGGCGACACTTAGCATCACTGGCATAACAGCGAGCGGTGACTTTAGCCAATCCGACACCTGCGGTTCATTTCTCGCAGCCGGGGCGAGCTGCACTATCATTGTCACTTTCGCGCCTACTGCTTCCGGCACACGCAGCGGCATGCTGTCGGTTACCGACAACGCTCCCGGCGGCACGCAGACCGTCTCCCTGAGCGGCACAGGCACAGTGGTTTTACTTTCTCCAACCAGTCTGAGTTTTGCGTGCATTCCGGAACCCATCGGGCACTGCTCGTGCTTCAATTCGAGGGTGACAACGCTGACTAACACGGGCGGCACGGCACTCGGCATCACGGGCATCACGATCACGGGCCCCTTCTCTCAGAGTAACACCTGCCCTACGAGCTTGGGACCAGGACAGTCCTGCGCCATCACGGTCGATTGGACGCGCGTCACCGGCGGCGGTGTACTCACCATCAGTGACAATGGAGGCGGAAGCCCACAGACAGTGTCGTTATTTGGGTTTGTCTCATGCCACCCTTCAGTTTCAGCGAGCGGCGATTCTGCATCTAGGTCTGCGTCTTGTGCAGGAAAGTGATAGTCGAAAGCTGGGGGGCCTCTACACAGCGATGCTGCCGACCCAAGCGACGGCGGACCTGTACATGCAGCGCGAGCCCACGAGTTGGAACGCGGGTCCGTATGTTTCTGAACAGGTGCCGGGTTGTCCAGAAGACCTGTTCTGGGAAGTCACACCACGGCTTTAGTTGTGAGCGCAAAACTAAACATTGATGCACCCGAACTCTCATTTCTGACTGTCCTAAAGAGGACTGCTCGAAGGATCGAATCCTGCCCGAGAGCCAGCCTCCGATTTATCGCGCGGCTTCGACGGCGGACTTTAGGCTGAGCGTCGAAGGCACTTGATGTCTCCGTTTACTTCTTTTTCCTTATCTTCCTTAAAGGAAGCTCCAACGGGAGTTCATCGCCTTCGACAGGAGGATTTCCCTTGCCCACGCGAGCTAGAATCCGGTTGACCCTTGCCGGATCAGCGCGTCGTGCGCGTTCCTCGAAGTATTCTTCTGTGCGCATAGCAGAAACCTTTTCCGCGAGTGCGAGAGTGATCAGTTGGTTGAGAGCCACGCCCTCCGATTCGGCGGCCTTGCGCGCTTCGGCCAACAGCGTGGGCGGGACACGCAAAGCAAAATTGCTTCGTCTCATGAGTTCGCTCCTTCTCTTGCCATTACTCGGCTTCCTCCACTAGTCCTCGGACAAAAAGGAAGTCCAAGTTTACGGTTACGCGGATGTGCTGGTGGCAAAGCTGGCTCGAATGTACAAGAAAAGGTTAACAGGCTATGCCGCGCTGGGCTATACCCTCACCGATGCATTGAATGTTTGAGCTCGCCATGTTCTCTTCGTAATTGTCGTAACAGATTTGTAAACTCTCGAAAAGAAGACGCACTTTCTGCCTTCCAAAGGTTCTATGCTCTAAATGAAAGAGCCACCGGGCGCCCCAAGAGTGTTGTTGCGCCGACCGATCAATTAAGAAGGTCCAGGCCAGCGTAGGTGCTCTAGGGCGACAGTCCCCGTTGACTGAGGGGAATTGCAATCTGATGAGCAAAAGAATAGCAACCGCCGGTGAAGTCCTGTCAAATGGATACATTCTCGATTTGGTCCGTCCGAACGGTAGTGAGAGACTTGGTCTGGTCCTTTGGAACAAAGTCAAAACCGCCACTGCCGGTCAGGTCGGGTACAAGGACAAAACCTATGTTCCCGTGGAAATGGATGCCTCGTATCGAGAGGCTTTGTTGCTTCCGGCCGGCGCTGCGTCAGGCACCCCACCGACGATGGAATTGTTTGGTGATCTCAGCATCCTGGTATCGAAGTATCTGGACTTACCCCAACCCGCGGTAGCCCCGGTCGTCTATTTTATTTTTGCTAGTTGGCTGGCAGACCGCATACCTGTTGCGCCCTTTCTGTCCATCGTCTCTCCGGACAGAGCCGACGGCTTGCTGCTCCTCGAACTCTTGTCGCTGCTCTGCAGGCGTCCTCTATTGTTAACAGCAGATGGCCCAGCCGATCTTTGGTCCCTACCGTTCCACTTGCGACCCACACTCCTGCTCTACGGAGCGGGCTTGACTCCTCCTGTTCGAAAGTTTCTGCTTGCTTCAAATGCAAGAGGAGTTCTCACCCCGAGAAAAGGCAAAGCACTGGACCTCTATTGCGCCAAGGCCTTCTGTTCCCCCGAACCATTGCCGGATCGAGCCCTGGCCAACTCCGCTCTCCAGATTGTCTTGCACCCCAAGCGCAGGGAACTTCCCACCCTGCCCGCGGTAGAGAGCCGAAGGATTTCCGAGTTGTATCAGCCAATTTTGTTGCGGTATCGTCTTTCGAAACTTCAGAGTGTTCAAGCGCCCAAGCTTGACCTCCAAGGACTCACCGCACAGTCGCAAGGCATAGCGCGCAGCCTCGCCGCCTGCGTTGTCGATGACGAAGAACTCCAGTCGGACATTGTCCCACTTCTGCAGCGACAGGAACGAGAAGGTCAGGTAGATCGGTCGACGGGGCTTGAAACCGTTGTCCTGGAAGCTCTGCTCCTCAATTGCCACAATGGAAAGGGATCTACTCTACGGGCCGCGGAGTTGGCAGAGACGGTCAACTCGATCCTCGCCGCAAAGGGAGACAGCATGAAACTCTCTCCTGAGAGTGTGGGATGGAAGTTAAAAGTCTTGGGGTTTCGAACCGAGCCGATTGGCGCTAGTGGCAATGGGCTCTGGCTATTGAACGAGATTCGCAGCAAGATCCATGATCTAGCCCTCGAAAATGGACTGCTACTTGATGCTCAGATTTCTGCCGATGGCTGCCCGCAATGTGCCAGGCTCAGAGAAACTGTTAGGTCCTAAGGTGCGCGATCGGTCCTGAGTCCGGATAAACCCGGCCGGTTGGAGGATTTGAAGGTTTTGGACGTTTTTATGGCTCTGGATTAAGCGGATACAGAACAGGGCCTCACATAGCTTTTTTCTTCGTGACCATTTCAAGATAGCTGCCGATCGACCCGTTCAAGATTGCCGAGCAGGCCCAATTCGTGACTGCAGTCACAGAATTGTGTAGTGTTAAGGTCAGAATACCTACCGACGAGAGTATCCCTATTCTGGACCAGACCCGCAAAGCGGACGAGAGGGCCGGCCGAGCGATTTTGCCCGCCGTAAGCCGAATCGCCTCCATTGATATTTTTCGCGGTCTGAACATCCTGCTGATGATCTTTGTCAACAATCTCAATGAGGTGACCGGACTGCCCTGGTGGACGTATCACCGGGGCGACGTGAACGGTATGACGTATGTAGACATGGTCTTTCCTGGGTTTCTGTTTTTGATGGGGATGTCCATTCCACTGTCGATCGAGGCGCGGGTCACCCGGGGACAGAGCAAGCCCGAGATCTGGGCGCATGTAGCTCTGCGGTCGCTAAGTCTGCTGATACTTGGGCTGTTCATTGCCAACGCACCGCATGTGGACGCGAGACACACGCACATGAGTCAGTCATCGTGGACGATTTTGGGAATGCTGGGGATTGCACTGGCCTGGATCCGCTTTCCCGGAGATGAAAAGCGAAAGGTGCTGTATCGGACCATCCGCTACGCTGGCCTCGTGCTCATGGCCGTTCTGTTTGTGATGTTTCGCAGGCTTACTCCGGACGGCCAGCCCGCGGGGCTGGATTTTTCCTATTGGGAAATATTGGGATTGTTGGGTTGGGCGTACCTCCTGGTCAGCGCGTTCTATCTGGTGTTCGCGAAACGCTTCAAGATTCTCGTCGCGGTGTTTGCAGCGATGGTGGCGCTCAACACGCTTTCAACCGTGGGTTGGTTAAATTGGATAAAGACCGGCCCTCTCCACTGGAACCCATTTGAAGCCGGATTATCGTCCCTCACTATGGCCGGAGTCCTCGCCTCCTTCGTCATTGTCGGCAACACCCTGGCGAGGACGTTCCGGCAGAAGATGCGCTGGATTCTCGGCGCCGCAGCGGTGCTATTCGCGATCGGGTTTGCACTGCAGCCGCTGGGGATTTCCAAGAACCGCGATACGCCCACGTGGTGCTTGTACTGCACGTCCGCCAATCTCCTGATTGCACTGTTGCTGCTTTGGATCGTTGACGTAAAAGGCTGGAGAGCGTGGGCGAATTTTGCGAAGCCGGCTGGGATGAACCCGCTGCTCCCCTACCTTTTGGCTTACATTCCGTTTTTGCTGCCGCAGTTGTACTGGCTCGCCACCATCGGAACATCGGGATCGTGGGGAGTGCTGAAGTCGACGTTCCTGACCGGGTTGGTGCTGCTAGTCTCGACCCAGTTGATACGTTTCGGCGTGAGACTGCGCGTTTGAGGGGTACCTAGAAAAGTCTGTTGCGAAGGATGATTGCGGCCTCTGGCGGCGGTATCACTGATCGTCCGCAAGGATACAAAGGGAAGAGTCTAAAGGATCTTATCGAAAGCGAAACGAGAGCCGAGTGGCATTGTCTGCTCCGCGAACGTGCCGGATAAGACCGCGCTCGCGGGCCCTTGCTTTCAGTGCCGTTTCGGAAGCAACTTCCAGATTGCAGGATCTTCTTCGCCCAGCACCCAGGAACAGAATCCTTGGAGGCCGTTTTCCTGGACAAGTTGATAGCGGTCCTTGAATGTGCGCAGGTCGGTGAAAAAGATCCATTCGCGCATCTGGTCGCGATAGAAGTAGAAGAATGCGCTGTGGTCTTCAACGTCCCACTGGATGTTCCCGCCGTACGCTTCGGCGAGTTGCAGCGCATTGGGTGTGCCGATGTATTCGGCTGTGGGATTCGGCTTCTCAACGCTGGATTCGTTCTCTTTCGTGGGAGCTCCGGTGTACCAGTGGTAGCCATAGAGCGGAATGCCGAGCGAGAGCTTTTCCTTGGGGACAACTTTGACTGCATAGTTGAGATTCTCTACGGTCCAGTTCCAGCCGGCGACAGGTCCCGGCACAGTCCAGCGGGTATGCTGATCGTAGGTCATCAGGCAAACTAAATCGACGTATTTCGCAAGGCTGGCAATATCGTAGGCTCCGCGCCAGTCGGTGTAGATCCACTTGGCAAAGCCGCCTGAGCCTGGATAACCGGGTGCATTGGGGACCGTGGCGATGGTCAGCTGCAGACTGGCTTTGTGCATGGTTTCCGCAGAGTTTTTTACCAGATCCGTCAATCGGTCGCGGTCTGTCCAATCGATGTTCTCAAAGTCGAACTGGAAGCCGGTGTAGCCATGGAGTCTGGACTCGCGGATCATCGCATCGTTCATTTGGACCTGGGCGATCGGATTGCCGGCCAGCACATGAAACTTTTTCTTATCGAAGATGGCAATGATCGGCATGACCGGCAGCTTTTCATCCTGAGCTCGTTTGAGCACGGTCGGATCTGGAGCACCGGTTACCAAGCCGTTTTCGTCCACCTGATACCAGGTGGGAACCAGCAGATCGATCTGCGACGAATGTGCCAGGAAGGAACGGATGGAGTCCGGGTTGCTGGTCATATAGAAGAGCGCCACCGGCGCTGCCTGCAGGTTGGGAGTTGCTGCGAGAATGAGCAAAATTGAAAGAAGGAACTGCTTCATGGGGGATGGCCACTCTTCTTTCCAGATCATCAGCCAAGGAAAGAATATATCCCGATTGCTCGGGTAGCAAACTTTTTCAGGAGATGCGCAGATCGCGAAGGTACAGAACGCTGGCTTTCATCATTTCCAGGTTCATTTCGACGAAATAATTCTTTATGCCGCCCGATTTCGCGGCAGCGAATATTTTCTTCCAATCCAGAGAGTCCTGTCCCACCGGCGCCACTTTTTTGGTTTCCGCCGACCAGCCTTGTACGTGCATGGAAATGAAGCGGCCAGGGTACTTCGTGAAGTATTCCACGGCGACGAAACCGCGACTTATCGTGGATACCTGGAACTGGAATTTGACCAGCCGGGGATCGAGAAGGCCGAACAAAATGTCATAGGTCCGCTTGCCATCGACCGTCGATAGCTCAAAGTCCTCATTGTGAAGACCCTGCTGAATGCCCGCCTTTGCAGCCTGGTCCCCCATTTTGTTGTACTCGTCGGCGGCGCGCTTCACGTCATCCATCGTTGGCTTGGCAGGTCCGCCGAGGGTGGGTACCAGCATCTGCGTAAGACCGACGTCTTTGGCCCAGGCAATCCTGCCCGCCTGATTCTCTCTAAGCTCGACGATGCTGAAGTGAGAACTTACACAGGTGACACCGGCATCGCCCAGAATTTTCCTCAACTCCGCGCCAGTGTACTTGGAAAGGCCCCCGAACCCGAACTCAGCGTAACCTACCGGCGAGCACAGCTCAATCGTCTGAAACCCGGCATCCGCCAGCTGCTTTATCGTGCCGGGAAAGTCCTTGGCGATCATTTCACGGACGGGCCAGGTTTGACAGCCGATGGGCAGGTCCAGCGGATTGCCGTGAAGTGCCAGAGCCCCACTGCCAAGAAGGCTGGCCACGGCGACCCGTGTCGCGGATTTTTTTACAAATTCTCTTCTAGAAATTGCAGCCATAGGCGCCTCCTGATCAGCCTTCCCGAACTAGGGATCCTTCTTCTCCGTGCGTCTGTCATCAGAGTTCCCAACCGCTGCGGCGTTCTGGGCGGACGTACTTCTGCGCTGGATCGGAGTTTGTGATCTTCAGATTGGAACGATCCCAATTGAGTTTTTGTCCCGCGCGCACAGCCACATTTCCCAAAAGCAAGGTCTCTGTAACCAGGCCCGAAAATTCGAAGTTTCCGCCAGGCTTATCTTTGCTTCCTTTACATGCGTCAAGCCATTCCCGCTCGTTTCCCGGTGATCTCGGAAGAGTTTTCGGCGGCTGCTTGTAGTTTTTCATCTTCGATTCGGGAATAAGTCGTGGGTTGGCACCATTGAATGCGCAAAGGATTTTGCCGCGGTCGCCGACAAACAGCAGTCCTTCCTCCATCTGTTCGCCTTCTGCCTGGAGCGGACGGTCTTCTTCGAGCTCATCGGGACGCGGCGGTTTCAAGCCCCCGTCGTACCAGGTAAATTTGACCGGCGGCATTTCGCCGCGGGAAGGGAAGTTGTAGCGGACGATGGAAGCCTCTGGGTAGGTTTGTACATAGCGATCGCTCGAACTGGCTTCCACACTCAGCGGTGCTTCCAACCTCAACACGCGAAAAATTGTGTCGAAGCTGTAGGAACCCATGTCGCCCAGGGCCCCACAACCAAAATCGCACCAACCGCGCCATACAAAAGGCAAGTACACGTGGTTGTATGGTCGTTCCGGCGCTGGGCCAAGCCAGAGGTTCCAATCCAGACCTTCGGGCACTGCCTCGGATTCCTTTGGGCGTTCCAGGCCCTGCGGCCAGAACGGACGGCTCGACCAGTTCATCACCTCGCGTACCGGCCCTATGGCACCGTCCCAGATCCATTCGCAAAGCAAGCGAGTGGCCTCGGATGCCTGGTTACCCACTGCAATCTGGGTTGCTACGCCAGTTTCTCGCGCAATCTCCGCAAGGCGCCGCGCCTCATAAATGGTGTGCGTCAGAGGTTTCTGGCAAAAGACATG
>Ga0181532_10000922_pt1 | contig 29362 bp, 23 predicted proteins | sample PEATcosm2014_Bin_33_FD_119768 | JGI IMG/M metagenome (GOLD analysis project Ga0181532, IMG submission 119768) | Peatland microbial communities from MTU Mesocosm Facility, Houghton, MI, USA - PEATcosm2014_Bin11_30_metaG | ecosystem: Environmental > Terrestrial > Soil > Wetlands > Peat | place...
AGAGCGTGTTCAAGCCCAAGGCGCGCATTTTGCGCATACGGTCCCGCCAGTATGGGCGTGGCACACGGGGATAGTGCATCGAACCGGAGATGATCAAAAAGGGCTTCCCATCCAAGAGGAATTGCTCCCCCTGATAGCCGAAGGTGTGCGCGCCCACTGGGCCAGCAGCGCCGTCCCCAACGAAGAGGCCGACGTCGGCACCATTTGCCACGCTTCGCGCGAGGCTCCATAAGGTCACAGCCGCGCCGGAAGCTCCGATGAATCTTCGGCGGCTAACAGCCTTTGCTGAGGAATTCTTCTCGGACATGGGATTGCCTCCTCACGAGGAGCAAATCGAAATGAGCGGTCTCAGCACGGTGGGTGGAGAGCAGAACAATACGTGTTGCGACACGGCAATGTCGACGCGCCGACATTCATGAGAGTCGCTCTCCACGCCGGCGACAACCGGGGGCCACAAGAATGCGTGAAGCGCCTTGGAGTGCGGCGGCTCGATGCCGCCTTCGTATTGAGCGAATTTCGGTATTAAATGGGATGAACCGCAGCACTCGAGTAACGAGGGCTCGCACGTCCTAGTCATGTACCCTGAACTATAATTCCAAGGCGGCGTCAAGGCGCCGCACTCCAAGGTGCCTCCGGCACCCAGATTGTCAGAGAGTGGCGATGGAACGAGCACTGAGCAGCAAGCGACATAGGTAGATACCCAAGAGAGATAAAATATCAAAGTATTACTTAATGTTATCTTGCTATATAGTTTCACATAAACAAGTTACTTTGACTATCGGAGAGAGGCCATCCAGTTGTTAATAAACCTTCCGTGCGCACACTTCCCTTGCCCGAACTTCTCCTCCAGGCTTCGCCCCAGGGCGGCCACCGTGGCCGCCCTTAAGGCGCCTATCTGAAACGTCACACCGGAACCCGACAGCTCATCATTATGCTGTTGAGTAGGCGGCCTTCTCCTGCTTCCTCACGGCCGCCTGTGCTGCCGCCAGCCGCGCGATGGGCACGCGATAAGGCGAGCAGCTGACATAGTTCAACCCCGCCTCAGCGCACACCTCGATCGAGGCCGGGTCGCCTCCGTGCTCGCCGCAGATACCGACTTTGAGGTTGCTGCGAGTCGCCCGCCCTTCCGTAGTAGCGAGTTTCAACAACCTGCCCACGCGTTTCGGATCCAGCACCGCAAACGGATCCGCAGGCCAAATCTTCTGCTTGACGTAGGCATTGATGATCTTGCCGCAATCGTCGCGGGAGAGCCCGAAAGTCGTTTGGGTCAGATCGTTCGTGCCGAAGCTGAAGAACTCAGCCTGCTGAGCGATCTCGCCGGCGGAAAGAGCCGCGGCGGGCAACTCGATCATGGTTCCAACGAGGTAGTCAACCTTGACGCCTTTCTTGGCAAAGACTTCGCCGGCCGCGCGGTTCACGATCTCCTTTTGCAGTTCGAGCTCCTTCACATCGCCAACCAACGGAATCATAACTTCAGGTTTTGCTTCAATTCCCTTCTTCTTGCAATCGCATGCCGCCTCGAAGATCGCCCGCGCTTGCATTTCGGTGATCTCGGGGTACATGATCCCCAGCCGGCAACCGCGCAGGCCGAGCATCGGATTAAATTCATGTAAAGATTCAACTACTTCCAGCAACTTCTTGGCCTGACTTAATTTAGGACCTTTCTTCTTCAACGCCTCAAGCGTCGCGATTTCCACCATCAGCTCTTCCCGCTTGGGAAGGAATTCGTGCAGGGGAGGATCCAGAGTGCGGATGGTCACCGGCAACCCGGCCATGGCCTTAAACAACCCGAAGAAATCCTTGCGTTGCATGGGTAGCAGTTTGGCCAAAGCGGCGCGGCGTTCCTTGGCGTAAGCCGCGGCCTCTTTCGGATCCTCTGTCTCCTTGCACGCCATGATCATGCGCTGCACATGAGGCAGGCGCTCCTGGGCGAAAAACATGTGTTCGGTGCGGCAAAGCCCAATGCCCTCGGCGCCGAAATTGACGGCGGCCAGAGCGTCGCGCGGTATGTCGGCATTGGCGCGCACTCCGAGTTCCCTTGCCTCGTCGGCCCACTGCATGAACTCGGCGAATACACCGCTCTTCGGATCCGGCGGCACCAGATCGCACTTGCCTTCAATCACTCGCCCCGTTGATCCGTCCAGAGAAATCCAGTCCCCTTCCTTGAGGAGACTGCTGCCGATCTTGAGCTTCTTGGTCTTCTCGTCCACTTCCGCAGCCCCGCAGCCCGCCACGCACGGCTTGCCCATGCCGCGAGTGACCACTGCCGCGTGAGAGGTCATGCCGCCGCGCGAAGTCAGAATCCCGACCGCCACCTCCATCCCATGGATATCGTCCGGGACGGTCTCGCCGCGCACCAGTATCACCGGCTGGGTCTTCCCTGCCACCACCGCCTCGTCGGCGGTGAACACGACGTGCCCTACCGCGGCGCCAGGCGATGCCGGCAAGCCAGTGGCAAGCACTTTCAAGGGCTTGGATTCGTCCAGCACATGGTGCAGCAACTGGTTGAGTTGATCGGGTTCCACCCGCATCAGCGCCTCTTTCTTGGTAAGCAGGCCTTCGTGCACCATCTCCACAGCAATCCGCACTGCCGCCGGGCCCGTGCGCTTGCCGCTGCGGGTCTGGAGCATGTAAAGTTTTCCATCCTGGATGGTGAACTCGAAGTCTTGCACGTCCTTGTAGTGCTGCTCGAGCCGGGTCGTGATCTCGTGAAGTTGGTGGTAGACGTCGGGCATGATCTTCTCGAGTTCCTTGATGGGTACGGGGGTGCGAACTCCGGAGACCACGTCCTCGCCTTGGGCATTCATCAGGAATTCGCCGTAGAATTCCTTGGCGCCCGTGGCCGGGTTGCGGGTGAAACCGACGCCCGTCCCCGAGGTGTCGCCCATATTCCCAAACACCATGGTCTGAACGTTTACCGCCGTCCCCAGGTCATCAGAAATCTTGTTCAAGCGCCGGTAGGTCTTGGCGCGCGGATTGTACCAGGAACGGAACACGGCCTCGATGGACATGTCGAGCTGCACCTGCGGATCCTGGGGGAAATCTTTGCCGGTTTCCTTGCGCACCACTTTCTTGTAGTCCGCGATCACCTGCTTAAGGTCGTCGGCGGTGAGTTCCGTGTCGAGCTTCACCTTCTTTTTTTTCTTTTGCCCGTCGAACACGTGTTCGAACTTCTCCTTGGGGATTTCCATAACCACGTTGCCGAACATCTGGATGAACCGCCGGTAACTGTCGTAGGCGAAGCGAGGGTTATTCGTCTTTTCAGCGATCACTTCCGCCACCTCGTCGTTCATGCCGAGGTTCAGGATGGTGTCCATCATGCCGGGCATGGAGAACTTTGCTCCCGAGCGCACCGACACCAGTAGGGGATTCTTCCGCTCCCCAAGCTTCTGTCCCAGAAGGCTCTCCAGTTTTGCCAGCGCCTCGCCCTTTTGGGCAATAATGAAATCGGGTGTCTTATTATCGTTCTGGAAGTAGAGCCGACAGCCCGAAGTGGCAATCGTGAAGCCGGGAGGAACAGGCAGCCCCGCGTTCGTCATTTCCGCCAAGCCGGCTCCCTTGCCGCCCAGCACGTCTTTCATGGCGCCATTGCCGTCCGCCTTCCCGTCCCCGAAGAAATAAACATATTTTTCCATGAGCACTCCTTTAAGTATGCAGTTTTCAGTTTTTGGTTCTCAGTTATCAGTCCTTAGCTCTCAGCCATCGGCTCTCCGCATTCAGGTACGAGATCACTGAATCTCACTTGAAAGCCCTAATCGTTCTGGTCGCGGCTGAGCGACCCAAGATTTTGGCGCATTTGCTGGGATTTTGCAATGGGCGAGTGGGCGTACGCAGAAATCAACCACAGAGGCACTGAGGTGCTGAGCAGGGCCTCTATTTTGAACTCTTTGTGCCTCGGTGTCTCAGTGGTGGACTGATTTCTCCTCACCGTGCTGCGGCCGGGCCCGATGTCGGCGCGGCGACATTCGCCTTCTCAATCAGGGACAAGTCCGCGTCTTCGGTGAAAAGCCCGTCCAACGCAATCAATAATTGCAGCCGGTTTCTCCGCACCTCCGGGTCTTCGGCCATCACCAACACCTTATCGAAAAAGAGGTCCACGGGAGAACGCAGCGAAGCGACGGACTCGAGTGAAGCGTGGATGTCCCCGGAGGCGCGCTTCTGCGCCGACTCCGCCCGAACTCGCTCGTATGCGGCGTACAGATCGCGCTCCGGCCCTTCCTCAAGACGGGCCGGATCAAATTCGCGGCCTTCAAAATCGGAAGACTGGGCGGACTTGCTCAGAATATTGCGAATGCGTTTGGCGGATTGCGAAAGGCTGAGGAAATCATCGCTCGAACGGATGCGCTCAATCGCCCGCGCTCGCGCCAGGACCTGGGCAGGCTCGAACACAGCCTGACGAGCGCCCATCGCGGCCCGCACCGTATCGTAGCGCAAGCCGGCGACCGTCTCGAGGTGGAAGGTCAGACGTTCCCGCATGAATTTCCGGATCGCGTCCGCGACTTCGACGGACTCAAAAGTCAGCCTCTCTCGCAGATAATTCAATTCAAATATAACCTCTGAATCCAATTCAATATAAGCTGATAGTTCAAGTATAACTTTAATAACGGCGTTGGCCTGTCGCCGGATCGCAAAGGGGTCGCTCGATCCGGTAGGTCCGTTACCAACTGCGAATCCGGCCACGACCGCATCGAGCTTGTCGGCGAGAGACACCAAGGCGCCGACGGGGGTTCGGGGGCACTTGTCTTCCGCTCCCTGCGGCAGGTAGTGGTCGTAGATCGCTGTCGCCACAGCTTCAAGTTCTCCTTGAGCTTTTGCGTAGAGTCCGCCCACTACGCCCTGCAGTTCCGCAAATTCCTGCACCATCTGGGTGGTCAGGTCGCATTTGCAGAGTTCGACAGCCCTCAACGCCTGCTCGCGCTGCCCTTCTCGCAGAATTCCCTCAGCTTCGAGTTTGCCGGCGAGGCGCGAGGCGATGACGTGCATGCGCCGGACCTTGTCGGCGTAGCTGCCCAATTTCGCTTGATAGGTAACCTTCTCGAGACGCGCCGGCCGATCGCGCAGGGGCAACCGCTGGTCCGCATCCCAGAAGAACTCCGCGTCGCTGAAACGCGCTTGCAGAACCCGCTCGTGCCCCTGCCGGATCAGCCCGCGCTCATCGGAATCCACGTTGAGAATGGCGAGGAAGAAAGGTTCAAGCTTTCCTTCACGGTTTTCCACCGCAAAGTACTTCTGATGGTCGCGCATCACGGTGGTCAGAATCTCGCGCGGCAAATGGAGGAACCGCTCGTCAAAGCCGCCGCGGATCGCCGAAGGCCACTCCGTGGAGTTCACCAGCCATTCTTCAAGACCTGAGTCCTCAATTAGAACCAGGAAATCTTCAAGCAATACATTAGTTTCTGTCCGGAGCGTTTGGCGACGGTTCTCCGGGTCGAACTCCACAAAAGCGCGGCGCAGCTTGGCGCCGTAATCGCGGAAGCCCTTGACGGTGATTCGGCCCTTGCTGTAGACGCGGTGTCCGTAGGTAAAATCGCCGGAGTCAACGCCCAGGATATCAAACCTCACCGCCTCAGTCCGCTTCCCTTCTCCGAGGATTGCCAGCACCCAGCGAATGGGCCGCACGAATCGCGGGTCGGACTTCCCCAGCCAGTACATGCTCTTGGGAAACCCCAGGCGCAGGACGGCTGCGGGCAGGATTTCCGGCAGCACCGCGGAGGCCGGGCGCCCCTGGATAGTCTTCCGGAGCGCCAGGTATTCACCCTTCGGGGTGGTCGTGCGAACCAAATCCTCAAGGCGGACCGAGTTCTTTTGGGCAAAGCTCTCCGCCGCCCGCGTGTATTTGCCCTCCGCGTTCACTGCCACTTTAACTGGCGGACCCAGAATCTCTTCGACCCGGTCCGACTGCCGAGCCAACACGGCAGGAAGGTGTACGACGAGCCGCCGCGGCGTCGAGTACGTGCGCAGGGGTGGTTCGTGAACCGCCCCTTCGCTCGCGCTGAGCAGCAAGCGCGCCTCGCTTATGGCCGCTTGGATATTCTCGCCCAGGCCCCGTTCGGCACCGCGAAGGAAGCGCGCCGGGATTTCCTCGCACCCGACTTCGAGGAGCAACGGCAGCGTCTCAGGGTCAGTCCCCATGTTGCGTTTTGCGCGGCTCGTCTTGCTCGAACTTCGCCCTGGCTGATCAGCCCCAGCCAAAGTATGGGGTTGAGCCGGCTCGGCACTTTCACTCGGGTGATGACTATGTTGATTTAAATTGTTCTCGCTCACGCCGGCACCTCCTGCGCCGTCTGGCGCTCGACGTAGATGGCGGCGACTGAACAGGCTAACTTTCGGACGCGTGCGATCAACGCCACCCGCTCGGTGACACTGATGGCTCCGCGCGCGTCTAGAATGTTAAACAGGTGCGAGCACTTCAAAGTAAGGTCGTAGACCTTGCGGAGCGGAAAGCGATCGGGGGATTCGAAATTCGAAACTCGAAATTCGAAATTCGCGCCGGACCCTCCAGAATTTATTAAAGCATTACTTGATGAACTCGCGGTAACATACTGCTGCAATTCTTGATTAGCTTCAACATCCTCGGCGTGTGTCGAATTTCGAGTTTCGAATTTCGAGTTTCGGTATTCGGCCAGCAGGCGAACAGCCTCGCCCTCGTACAGGTCCAGGATCTTCCGGCAAGTTTCCGGATCGGCGGCCTCGAAATCATAAACGGACATTTCCAGTTCCTCGGCGCGGCGCATGTCGCCGTAGGTCACGAATTCGCTCCAGCGTATGTGGTAAACGTCCTCGACGTTTTGGAGGAAGGCAGTGATGCGCTCAAGACCGTACGTTAACTCGGCGCTGATCGGTTCGAGGTCCAGTCCGCCGGACTGTTGGAAGTAGGTGAATTGGGCAACCTCAAGGCCATCCAACACCACCTGCCATCCGGTGCCCCAGGCGCCCAGGGTGGGCGCCTCCCAGTTGTCCTCCTCGAAGCGAATATCGTGGTGGCGGACTTCAACTCCGATCGCCTCCAGGCTCGCGAGATACATATCCTGGACGTCCGCGGGCGGGGGTTTCAGGATGACCTGCATTTGGGTGTGTTTAAGCAGGCGATTGGGATTTTCACCGTAGCGGCCGTCGGCGGGCCGGCGTGAAGGCTGCACGTAAGCCACTCTCCACGGCTGCGGTCCGAGAACGCGAAAGAACGTCTCGGGACTCATAGTGCCCGCCCCGACCTCGAGATCGTAGGGCAAAGCCACAACGCATCCCTGCCCAGCCCAGAATTGGCTGAGCCGGAAAATCATCTCCTGGAAAGTAAGCGGGGCTTGATCTATATATGATGTTTTACTTTGTTTAATTGCCATTTTGTGTTGAAAGTACGAATGTTAACCGTCATGCTGAGCGAAGCGGAGCATCTGCACTTGATCTTTCGAAAACGACCGACTGCGGATCCTTCGCTTCGCTCAGGATGACAGCCACTCTGCCACCCTGCCCCGGCCCTACACCGCCTCGTCCATCATCGCACGCGTCACGAGTTTCCGCTCGGCGTGGGTTTCGATGAGATCCTCAAGGAAGCGGCGAGCCTCGCGACAACCCGCCGGGGCCTTCTCCTCTGCGATCCAACGCTCGAGCGGCTTCTGGCACCCCGCTCGCACGGCGGGCGCGACCGAGACTCGCTGGCCAGCCCCTCCGGTTCGGCAGTTCTCGCAAATCAGACCCTCCGACCCGGGAAGGAAGAACCCGCCGGTTTCGCCTAGCGCGCGCCCGCAGTTCTGGCAGAGATCGAAATCCGGCAAAAAGCCCGCCAGGCGAACAAGCCAGTAGTCAAAGTAGAGCAGCGGCCGCGTGACTTCACCGGAATGCTTCAAGCTCCGGAGCACAGCCAGGAGCAGTCGAAACACCCGCTCGTTGGGCTCTCGCTCCGGAATGATGCGCTCGGCCACCTCCGCGAGGTATTGGGCAGCCAACTGAACCCGGTAGTCCTTCTGCATATCGAAGAAAGACTCGATCAATTCCGCGGAATTCATGCGCAGCAAGTCGCGGTTCTCGCGCTCGTAAATGAACGCCCGAACGTGGCTCAAGGGTTCCAGCGCGGCGCCATAACGGCTCTTAGTGCGGCGAGCCCCGGCGGCCACCGCCCGTAGGCGTCCCATCTGGCGTGTGAAGAGCGAAGCAATCTTGTCCGCTTCCGCCAGCCGGTAGGTCCTTAGAACGATCGCTTCCGTCTCACGAAGAGGCATGGCTATGTCGACGCGCCGACATGAGCGTTAAAGTTAGCATATCCGGCACAGCGCGAGCAACCCGAGAAAACTGAAACTGGAAAATGGAAAATGGCGTACAACGATGCCTGCGGCGCAATGCGGCCTCGAACCCCAATTTCCCATTTCCATTTTCCGTCTTCTCTGCTGGTTCTGTGCAAATTACTGAGGATTCTGTGGGAAAGATGTTATGTTAACTCGCAGCCGAGCAGGTAAATATTATCAGACACGCCTGTGGATAACTTTAGGCTCTTCCCTGCCCCCGAACGCGAGGGCCCGGAACGGCGCGATTGGGTCCACGCGAGTGCAGGCGTCCCAGGGGAGTGCCGCCCGCTCACTCGGCATGAAAATGATCCCCTTTTTTGACTGCCTGTAGGGGGACGGCCTGCCGTCCCCTCATGCGCCGGGTAGGGCAAGCCCTACCCTTACGCGTTTTCAAAGCGGCTAAGGAATGCCCGTGCCACAGCTCTCTAAGGCGTGCGCATTCCCCTTCCCTGCGGGGTTGAAGCCCTCGCCCCGCGTCTGTTATAGTTTTTTCGTTCAAAGGGGGACAACACAATGGCACCGCCGAAAATCTTCAAGAACTACATTAATGGTGAATGGGTATCATCGGCCAGCGGGCTCACATTTGATAACAGCAACCCGGCCGACCGCCGCGAGCTGGTGGGGATGTTTCAGAAGTCGGGCCGGCAGGACGTGGAAGATGCCATTCAAGCGGCCAAGGACGCGTACAAGGCCTGGCGGCTGACTCCGCCTCCCAAACGGGGCGAAATTCTCTACCGCGCCGCGCGCCTGCTGAGCGAGAGGAAGGAAGAGTATGCCGCGCAGATGACTCGCGAGATGGGCAAGGTCCTCGAGGAAACTCGGGGTGACGTTCAGGAAGCCATCGACATGACGTATTACATGGCTGGAGAGGGCCGGCGCCTTTTCGGGCAAACCACCACCTCCGAACTGCCCAACAAGTTCTGCATGTGGGTACGCAGCCCGATCGGAGTGTGCTCGCTGGTGACGCCCTGGAATTTTCCCATGGCCATTCCGTCCTGGAAGATCATGCCGGCGCTGATTTGCGGCAACACAGTAGTGATCAAGCCCGCCACCGACACTCCGCTTTCGACTTACAACCTGGTCCAGACGCTCGCGGAGGCGGGAGTCCCCCGCGGCGTCGTGAACATGGTTACAGGGAGCGGCTCGGAGGTCGGCACAGCCCTGCTTTCCCACGACGACGTGCGAGTGGTTTCGTTCACGGGTTCGACTGAGGTGGGCCGAAAGGTGGCGACGGCTTGTGCGGGCACGTTCAAGCACGCCTGCCTGGAGATGGGCGGCAAAAACATCATCATGGTGATGGAGGACGCGAACCTGGACTTGGCGGTGGATGGCGCAATTTGGGGCGGCTTCGGCACCACCGGCCAGCGTTGCACCGCTTCCAGCCGCATTGCCGTACACCAGGATGTGTACCGGGAGTTCGTCGAGAAGTACGTGGCTCGGGCCCGCGCGCTAAAGGTGGGCAACGGGCTCGATCCCTCAGTGCAGATGGGCCCTCTCATTAACGAAAGCCAGCTGAAAACGGTCGAGGAATACGTCGAAATCGCCAAGGATGAAGGGGCCAAGTTGCTTTGCGGCGGCGAGCGCCTGACGGGCGGAGACTTCGATTTCGGATGTTTCTACACACCCACCGTTTTCGGCGATTGCAAGCCGGAAATGCGAATTTGCCGTGAGGAGATCTTCGGCCCGGTGGTTTCCATCATCCCTTGTTCCAGCCTCGAGGAAGCCATTGAAATCGGCAATGGAGTCGTCTACGGGCTTTCCTCTTCCATTTACACCAGGAACGTTAACCGGGCATTCCAGGCCATGCGCGACATGGAGACTGGCATTTTCTACGTCAACGCCCCCACCATCGGCGCCGAAACTCATCTGCCTTTTGGCGGTACCAAGCAAACCGGCAACGGCCATCGCGAAGCCGCCACGGCAGCGCTGGACTTCTATTCCGAGTGGAAGTCTGTCTATGTAGATTACAGTGATCGATTGCAGCGGGCGCAGATCGACAGCTAGAGGCAGGTAGGCAGATGGGCAGGTCGGCGGATGGGGATGGGGCACCAGCAAGAGTACCGGTGCTTTAGGTCACGGCTGCGGTGAAGGCGGAGGGGGCGAACTCGGCTGGGGATTCGGCGTGGGGGATTCGGCTGGGGCGTTAGATGTCGCAGCGGCGTTCCCGGTGGCGCCGGCTTTTGCGACGTTGCTGGTATCAAGGTCCGGAGGGAGCGGATGAGGACCCAAGCCGAGTTTCATCAGAGATTTTGCCTCGGGAAGGCCAGTCACAGGGAATCCGTTATCAGCCTGGTAGCGCCGCATGGCCTCGCGCGTCTGATCGTCCCATCGGCCAGTAGGCTCCGCACTCAAGTAGCCTGACTTAACAAGGGCTTGTTGGATCTCTCCAATTCGATCTGACTCCGGACGCATCATAGAGCGACGGCGGCGGCCCGCGGCTGCGAGAGAAGCCTTGGAAGGCGGGCGCTGCTTGGCCGAGTGGCGAGCGGAAGTGTGCTGACCGGAAGAGGCTGAGGTCTTATGGGCGGGATTCTTGGAGACTGCCTGGGGCTTCTGCTGGCTCGTTGGGGCGCTTTTCTTTTGCGCGGTAGTATCGGCGAGAAGTGGAGCTGCCGACGTGCAAACCAGGGCTGCGAGGAGCGCCCACGCTGCGAATAATTTCTTCATCCAATAACTCAAATTCTGTTGCCTCAATTCTGGAATAGCACGAGTTAGAGGTATCTCAAATTTCAGCTTCCAAAACTCAAATGCGGGGCCGATGAGATGTTATATCGCCGCCGCCAGGACCGTCCAGCAGAATCGCATCGACGCCGGCTTGCGGTTACGGCAGGCGGTCCGCCAGGAACAGTGTAGTGTACGCGTGCGGGCCGCTGCCCCGCGCAATCAATAACAGCACATCACTCCCGGACTTGAGGGAGGATTGCAAGCGGTTAAAGTCCTCGGCCGAAGTGACCGGATGATGGTTAATGCTCAGGATGATATCGCCATGATGAACGCCCAGGTCCAAGGCAAATCCGCTTGGCTGGACGTTCATCACCAGGACCCCCTGTTGACCGTCCAGATGGAGTTTGTCCACCAGGTCCTGCGCCTGCTCATGAGTTAGACTCTTTACAGAAAGCCCGAGCGCACCGGGGGTTTGCTCCTCCCGCGCCCCCGCCGACTGGACGGAGGCTGGAGTACCCTCATATTCAGCCACGATTTTATTCCGGTCACCCACCTCAACGTCGGCGCTCAGCCGTTTTCCCTCGCGAAGGTATTCCATGCGAAGCTTCTTGCCGATTCCTGTATCCGAGACGATGGCAACCAACTCGTCGGCGCTCCGAATGGGTTTCCCATCGACGCTGAGGATCACATCTCCGAACTTTAAGCCGGCGCGCTCGGCAGGGCTGCCGGGTTCAACGCCGTTAATCACAATGCCGTGATCTGTCCCGAAACTTCGCAGTAGGGCGGGGTTGTTGGCGCTATAGAACGAAACACCAATCGCCCCGCGGTGTACAGCGCCGGAGGTGATCAGGGCGTTGTAAACCTTCCGCGCCGTATTGGAGGGGATGGCAAAGCCTACACCGTCGTAGGTGCCCCTTTGGGTAGCGATTGCTGTATTGATTCCAATCACCTGCCCTGCCAGGTTGACCAGAGGTCCGCCGCTATTGCCTGGATTGATGGCCGCGTCGGTTTGAATAAAGCGCTTGAACTGACCCTCCACGCCGCCCTCGATGTCACGCCCTTTGGCGCTCACGATGCCGGCGGTAACGGTGGAGTCCAAGCCAAAAGGACTTCCGATGGCCAGCACCCAATCCCCCACCCGCATAGCGTCCGAATCACCTAAAGAAGCAGTGGGCAGCGTCTGATCCGCGCCGATCTTCACAATCGCGAGGTCGGTCTCCCTGTCGAAGCCCACGATATTGGCTGGATGCTTAGTGGAATCGTCACCGTGCAGATAGACGATGATTTTGTCGACCAGCTTATCTTCGCCGCTCTGGCTGACCACGTGAAAGTTTGTCAGGATGTAGCCAGTGGGACTCAAAATGACGCCGGAGCCCAGGCTCTGCTGCCGAAAGTCGCCTTGCGGGGCGCCCGGCGAGTCGAAGAACTTATCGAAGAAATCGCCGAAGGGCGAATCATCGGGCGCATGAAAGCGGCGGCGAGAGGCTCGAACCGTGCTTTCGGTATTAATATTTACGACCGTAGGGGAAAGTTGCTCCGCAACCTGGGCAAAGGAATTCGAAAGCTCTGCCGGCGAGGGAGTGGGCAGTGGTTTAGCGTCCATAGCCGCTGGCGACGACTTGGCGGCACGCACACCGTGAGAAACCACCGTGCCGATCAAGATTCCGATTCCTAGCGTCGCCAAAATGACGAAAGCCGGGAGGACCTTGCGTCCCTGTGTACTCATTCCTTGCTCTCCTCTCATCTGCTTCCCGGGCCCTCAACGGCCGCAGTGAACGATTATAGCATTACCTGGACAGAGCCCTATTGGCATTTGACGCAACTCATCGGTCTCAGGTAACGGACTAACGCCTATTTCATACGATGCTATTAACTCAATTCCAGTAGTACCGGCATTCCTTCGCCGCGTTGAAGACATCCGGGAGCGCGGGCATCCTGCCCGCAGCGGGAATGGAATTGCAGCGCGACAGGCGGGCAGGATGCACGCGCTCCCGGATATATCAATTGATTACACTCGCCGGCAAGGTTAGAATTGCCGGTCGCGAGGTAACGGATGAGCGAACCGGAAAGATTGTTATTGAGCGGGAACGAGGCCGTGGCTCTGGCGGCGCTCCACGGACGCGTCACTCTGGCTACAGGGTATCCGGGTACGCCCTCCACGGAGATTCTGGAGGCCTTTTCCCAGTTGGGAGGCCGTGCACAATGGGCGCCTAATGAGAAAGTCGCCCTGGAAGTGGGGCTCGGGGTCGCCTTTACCAATTCGAGAGCTCTGGTCACCATGAAACACGTTGGCCTGAACGTGGCGGCCGATCCTCTGTTCACCGCCGCCTACACCGGAGTGAGTGGCGCATTGCTGGTGGTTTCGGCGGACGATCCCGGCATGGCATCGAGCCAGAACGAACAGGATAACCGCAGGTACGCCGTAGCGGCGGGGGCGCCCATGCTCGAGCCGGCGGACTCCCAGGAAGCTTACGACTTCACGTTGCTGGCCCTCGAGGTTTCCGAACGATGGGGAATCCCCGTGCTTCTCCGGATCACGACCCGCGTATGCCACTCCAAGGCCGTGGTTCGCCCGGCGGGAAGGTCAGCGCCGCCCGACACCCCGGCGAGGTTCGTCCGTGACCTGAAAGGCCGGGTGATGGTCCCCTCCAATGCGCGGCCAGCCCATCGTCGCCTGCGGGAAAAGCTTTCCCGCATCCTGGAATGGAACGAAGCCGAGGGGCCGAACCGGGAAACGGCTGGGGACCGCTCGCTCGGGATCATTACTTCCGGGATCTCGTTCATGCATGCTCGGGAAGCGGTGCCGGCAGCCGCGGTGTTGAAGCTGGGGATGACTTATCCGCTGCCCCTCGAAACCATCCGCCATTTTGTCACCAGCGTGTCGCGTTGCGTCGTGATCGAAGAGGGGGATCCGTACCTCGTCGAAGCTATTCGCGCGGCGGGTATGGCGGTCGAAGGCAAGGCGGAGGCGTATCGTTTTGGCGAATTGAACGTGGACCGCGTCCGGCGCATCCTGGCTGGGGACAACTCTCCGGAGCCGGTTCCACCACCCGGAAAGCCGCCGCAATTGTGCCAGGGCTGCCCGCACCGGTCGGTCTTCAGCGCGCTCCACAACCTCGATTGCATTGTCTCGAGCGATATTGGGTGCTACACGTTGGCTGTGATGCCGCCCTTCGAGGCCACGGACTCGTGCGTCTGCATGGGCGCGAGCATCGGCGTGGGCCTCGGTTTGAGGCACGCGCTGCCGCCCGAGCAGGCACGCCGGGTGGTCAGCACCATCGGCGACAGCACCTTCATCCACAGCGGCATTACCGGCTTGGTGGAAATGGTCTACAATCCCCCGCCCACCGGCCACGTCGTCATTATCCTCGACAACGGCACCACGGCGATGACAGGGATGCAGGAGCATCCTGGGACTGGCCGAACCCTCGAACACCATCCCACCGGCAAAGTCGTCATTGAGGATGTCGTGCGTTCGCTCGGAATTCCCAGCGTGCAGGTGACCGATCCGACGGCCAATCCTGCCGCCTTTCAAGAGTTGGTGGCCGCCAGCCTCGCCGGCGGAAAGCTCACGGTAATCGTGGCGCGTCGGAACTGTTTGCTGGCGGCAGGCAAGATCAAGGAATACGAGCGAGCAGCGGCGGCAGCAGAGTGCGAAGCCTCCGTGGGCGATTAGGAACTTTACGGACTCGGTCTCGCGTCATTTAGGACCATGGTAACCAACATCGTGATTGCCGGCTTGGGGGGTGAGGGCGTTCTGAAAGCCTCCGACATGGTCGCCGAGGTGGCGTTCCAGGCCGGACTGGACGTGAAGAAGAGCGAAATCCACGGCATGAGCCAGCGCGGCGGTTCCGTAACCAGCGATGTCCGGTTTGGTGAGAAAGTCTACAGTCCCATGGTGCCTCCGGGAGAAGCTGACTACCTTCTGGTGCTATCGCCCGACCAGGTCGATCCCAACCGCTGGAGATTGCGGGACGGCGGCAGGCTGATCACGTCCGACGCCGTTGCGGTAAGCAGCTTGCGCGACAAGCGTAGCCTCAACGTCGCCCTCATCGGCTGCTTGAGCGTGTGGCTGCCTTTCCCGGAGGAAGCCTGGACAGTGGTCGTCCGGCGGAATCTGGCGGAAAGACTGCACGCTGCCAATCTGCACGCCTTGGCCGTGGGGCGCGCCGCGGCAATAAATCGTCAGCCATAGAATCACGTTCCATGCCAATTATGATCGAGAACTCTTCCCAATCTCACCCAGCCAGCGCACCGGATTTCATGCCCTCGGCGCAGATGCGCGACTTGCAGTTGACCCGCCTCCGGGCGACCGTCGCCCGAGCTTACGAACGCGTCGAACCCTATCGCCGGCGGATGAACGAGCGAAATCTGCGGCCGGAAGATCTGCGCACCCTGGAAGACCTGGCCAATCTTCCCTTCACTGTCAAAGCGGATCTTCGCGACACCTACCCGTTCGGCCTGTTTGCCAGTCCGCTGGAAGAGATCGTCCGGTTGCACGCTTCCAGCGGAACCACGGGCAAGCCAATCGTGGTCGGCTACACCCAGCACGATGTGGGCGTTTGGACCGACGCCATGACGCGGACGTTTCTGGCGTGCGGTCTGGGTCGCGGCGACATCATTCAGAACGCCTACGGTTACGGTCTGTTCACCGGCGGGCTGGGGGCGCATTACGGCGCCGAGGCGCTGGGTGCGACGGTGATTCCTATTTCCGGCGGCAATACCGATCGCCAGATCATGGTAATGAAAGACTTCAAGGTGACGGCCATCTGCTGCACGCCGTCTTACTTCCTCCACTTGCTGGATCGCGCCGTCCAGTTGGAAGTAAACGTAGCCGAACTTCCGCTACGCGTGGGAGTGTTCGGCGCGGAGCCCTGGACGGACGCCTTGCGCCGGCATATCGAAGCCGCCGCCGGAATTAAGGCCTACGATATCTACGGACTTACCGAAATAACCGGTCCCGGCGTGGGCATCGAATGCCCCTGCCAGGCAGGTCTGCACATCTTCGAAGACCACTTTTATCCGGAAATCATCGATCCCGATACCGGCCGGCTGGTTGCGGAGGGAGAGGAAGGAGAATTGGTGCTGACCACCCTCAGCAAGCAGGCGATGCCGATGATTCGCTATCGCACTCGCGACATCACCGCGTTCATGCCCGGCTCGTGTCCTTGCGGCCGGACTCTGCGCCGCATTCGTCGCATCAGCCGGCGCAGCGATGACATGTTCATCATTCGCGGCGTCAATGTGTTCCCCTCGCAGGTGGAAACGGCGCTGCTGGCGGTGGAAGGCATGCTGCCGCATTACCAGATTATCCTGACGCGCGAGGCGGGGCTGGACCAGTTAGAAGTTCAAGTGGAGGTTACGCCCCCGGTGGCAAGTGACCGGGTGGCCGCGCTCGAGAACCTGCACAACAAGCTTGCTCATGCTTTGAGCCAGACGTTGGGCCTGCGGGTTAAGGTCCGCCTCGTCGCGCCTCAGACTCTCAAGCGCAGCGAGGGAAAAGCACAACGGGTCATTGATCGGCGGAATATATGAAGCTTCATCAACTCTCGCTCTTCCTCGAAAACAAGCCGGGCCAGTTGACGGAACCATGTCGTCTCCTGGCGCAAGCCGGGATCAACATTCTCACATTGACCTTGGCCGACACCGAGCAATTCGGCATACTGCGCCTCGTCGTTTCCGACTGGCAGAAAGGCGACAGGCTACTCCAAGAGGCCGGGTACGTGGTGAACGTCACCGTGGTGGTTGCCGTCGAGGTGCCCGACCGGCCCGGGGGCCTGGCTGATTTGCTGGCTGTCTTCGACAACACCGACATCAACATCGAGTACATGTATGCGTTCACGTTCGGCCGCGGAGATACCGCGGTGATGATCTTCCGCTTCGATAAACCCGATGCGGCAATCGAACGACTGCAGCTGGCCGGCAATATTATAGTGGGCAGCACCGAGGTCTATTCCCGCATCGGGAAGTGAAAGAAACCCTCGCCCCCTTGGGGGAGTCCGATTTCGGGTCCGATTCGGATCGGACCATCGGACCCCAGAAATCGGGGAGGGTGGCCCTCAGCCGGCGGTTTCTTCAGCCGGGGAGGGCCGGGTGAGGGGGTCGCAAGCGTAGATATCCAACATGAGCATCGGCAAAACTATTTCGCAACAGATGGAGCATTCCTCTTGGATCCGGCGCATGTTCGAGATCGGCGACCGGATGAAACAGGAGCGCGGCGAAGAAAACGTTTTCGATTTTACCCTGGGAAATCCTGCCGGTGAGCCGCCGCCAGAAGTGATTTCCGCATTGCGGCGTGTGGTTGAGGCGAATCGCCCGCGCAGCCACGCCTACATGCCCAATGCCGGTTATCCTGCCGTGCGCAGCGTGATTGCGCAGCAGCTTTCGAGGCGCACAGGACTGGCTTACACGGCCGATCACATTCTGATGACGGTGGGATCATCCGGCGCCATTAACGTGGTGCTGAAATCGCTGCTCGACCCCGGCGACGAGGTTATCATCCTGGTGCCCTTCTTTCCTGAGTACCAGTTCTATATCGAGAACCACTCCGGGCGGATGGTCTTGGTGGAAACCGACGACCAGTTTCGCCCCGATCTTGCCCGCATCGAAGCCGCCATCAGCGCGCGCACCAAAGCGATTATTCTCAATTCGCCCAACAATCCCACCGGCGCCGTTTACTCCGCCGAATTCGTGCGCGACCTGGAAACGTTGATTTCCAGCCTCGATCACCCGGTGACCGTGATCGCGGATGACACGTATCGATCCCTCGCCTTTGACGGTCTGACGTTGCCTGAGATTCCGGCCGTGGTTCGCCGCGCGGTAGTCACGTACTCATGGTCCAAGGCCCTGGCGATACCTGGGGAGCGGATTGGTTATCTGGCTCTCTCGCCCAGGCTGCCGGAAGTGGAGGCGCTACGCAACGCCTGCACGTTCGCCAATCGCACGCTGGGATTCATCAATGCGCCCGCCGTCTGGCAACAGGTGATGATGGAAGTAGCCGATCTCCAGATTGATCCCGGCTCGTACCAGGAGAAACGCGACCTGCTTTGGAACGGCTTGACCCGCATGGGCTATGAGGTCACCAAACCGCAGGGCGCCTTTTACATGTTCCCCATAACGCCGATCCCGGATGACTTGGCCTTCGTGCATAGCCTCATGGACGAAGGCATCCTCGCGGTACCGGGCGCGGGATTTGGACGCGGCGGGCACATTCGCTTATCACTCACCGTCCCCCCCGGCACCATCGAGCGCGCGCTGCCCGGTTTCGAACGCGCGCTGGCCAGAAGTGCGAAAATCGAGAATGGAAAATAGAAACAGCCTTGAAAGCCTGTAGGGGTAGGGCTTGCCCTACCCCCGTCGGTACCAGCGGAAATGCGGGGACGGCAAGCCGTCCCCCTACAAGTAACCTATCCCTCCACCGGGCTCGCCACGCGCGCCCCCCAAATCTCCGAAACCACCATGCCCGCCAGGATCAGCCCGGCGCCTGCCAGCGTCCTGCCCTGGAAGTGTTCTCCCACAACCAGCCACGAGGAGATGGCGGCAAACACCGGCTCGAGGGCGAAAAGCAAGGCGGTATGCGCCGGAGGAGTGTATTGTTGCGCCCAATTCTGAACCGAAAAAGCCACGCCTGTGGCCAGCAGCGCAGTCACCATGATTGCCACTGCCAGGCGCGCGCTGAAATGCCACTTTTGCGCCGGAAAAACAACCATGGCGGCTGAGGCAAGTAAGCCAACCACTAAAATCTGGACAGGGACGAGGTGCAGAAAGGAGAATCTCTTCGTATAGCGCCCCACCAGCACAATATGGACCGCGAATGAAGTTGCGCCTACCAGCGTGAATATGTCTCCCAGATTAACGCCGCTCATCCCGGAGGGCGCCACCAGCAGGTAGATCCCGGCGAGTCCGAGGACAGCTCCCAGAAGGGTCGCCGGTCCCAGTTTCTGACCCAGCAGCATCATGATCAGGGGGACGAGGATCACGCTGAATCCCGTCAGGAAGGCGCTTTTCGAAGGCGTGGTATACACCAGGCCCCAGGTTTGAAACAGGTAGCCCCCAAAGAGAAACACGCCCATGATCGATCCGGGCAGGATTGTTCCCCGCCCCACTCGGCCTCTCCCCAATATTACCAACAGGAGAAGCCCTGCCAGCAGGAACCGTACCGCCAGAAAAGGCAGTGGAGAAGCGTCGGCGAGAGCGCCTTTGACGATGACAAAGGTGAACCCCCAGATGGCAGTTATCGCCGCCAAAGAGAATTCAGCTTTTGTTCGGATTTTCAAGAGTGGAACTCGAAGATTGCGGCTCGGTCTCTAGACTTTCGACTCTCGACTTTCGACTTTTGACTTCCCAAAGGCTCCCAGCAAATTCACCGGACGCGACTCGAATTTCTGCCCGGCTGTTGAATGGTCGGCTACGACCGGCCGGTAGATCGTATGGCAGCGCTCGCAGCGGTAAATCTCGGCACCTGAGCCGAACTCCTTGACAGCTTCCTCTTCGTCCGCCGTGGAGGAGAGACGGCGGCGATCATCATAATACCAGCGCTTCAGGTGGCCGACGCAGAGCTCTCCCTTGGCGTCTTTCTGATCACAGGCCCGCTGGCCCGGTTTCTTCTCTTTGACTGTGAGCGCCACGGCAATCTCCTCGCTGTTCGTGATTCTCCTAGATGATTACAGAGTCGACCGTCGACAGTCAACAGTTGACAGGCCCGAGCCCCGTTCATCTCCCCAGGATGCGGGCGTAAAGACCAAGAAGTATATAGAGCAGCCACATTAGACCCAAGAAGAACCACGCCACGGCCAATTCCACTTGGTCTCGGACCAAACCAATTAGGACTAACAGAAGCAACGTCGGCAGCGTCTTGGCACCACGACGCCGAACCAGCATGAGTGCGGCCGCTATGAAAAGTCCCGCCAGGGGGAACGAAACCCAGAAGCATCGGGGAGACCAATGGTCTCCCGGATTCTGTTTGCAGAACCGCAGCTTCTCAACGGCCACCATGAACATGCAAGCGATGAGAAGTACGCCGGTCCACGGGTCCCAGGACCGCTTGACGTCTGTGCGGATTAAAGTAGGCAATCTCTCCAATTTCACTTTGGAGGCGCTCCTTCCCATGACGAACCCTGTTGAGAAATGCGGGCTAGTAATTAACTTTGACCAGGCAAAGCCCCTCCGCCGGAGCGGTGGGGCCTGCCAGCGTCCGATCGCGCGCTCGAAGAATTCGTGTGATGTCTGCTGGCTCCAATTTCCCTCGCCCGACCTCGACCAGCGTGCCCACAATATTGCGCACCATATGGTGAAGAAAACCACTGCCAGTGACTTCGTAGATCAGCACACAAGTTCGGGTACGGCGGAGAATTCGGGAAGTGAAGATTGTTCGCACCAGATTCGGCTGCGCAATGTCCCGTAGCACAGGCAAGAGTGCCTGTGCTACAGGGGCCTCGGCCGCTGCGAAGCTCGTGAAATCGTGCACGCCTTCGAAGAGCTTTGCGGCCTGGGCCATACGGCTACTATCTAAAGGAAACGGGTAATGCCATACGAACCGGTTCACAAAAGGCGAGGCAACGGGGGACTGGAGAATTCGATAACGATAGGTTTTGGAACGCGCATCATATCGCGCGTGGAAGCGAAGCGGCGCTTCCCTGACATCTTTAATGCGCACAGTAGGTTGCAGGGTATTATTCAAGGCTTTGAGGAGATTGTCACAAGGGATTTTGCAGGCTGTTTGGAAGTTGGCGACCTGATTCAGAGCGTGCACACCGGCGTCGGTTCGCCCCGACCCATAGAGCTGGACCTTCTCGCCCAGGATCCGCTCGATCGCCGACTCCAGGCACTCCTGCACCGTCGGCGCATCCGGCTGTCTCTGCCAGCCGTGAAAATCCGTGCCATCGTAGGAAACGATCAAACGGAGGTTGCGCAATTGAGTCATTGGGCGATTGAGTCATTGAGCCATTTTGAGATTGAGTCATCGAGTCATTGGGCCATTGAACCAGTGGCCCAACACAATCCCAGAACTATCGGCTCAGAAGTAGTCGAGCGTCACTTGATTATAGCGATTACGTGAAGCGATCGGTGGGATGTTTTGCCGGATGACTGAATCAATGACTCAACGGCTCAATGGAGCGATTTTCGCTCCGCACTCCCCGCAAAACTTCACGGGGACGGGGTTCTCGAAGCCGCATTTGGGGCAAACATAATCCTGGGGGAGGCGGTCTTTCCGCGTGGCACGGCGCGCGGCGATTTCGTGTTCGAGCACAGCATCGATTTCCTTGAGTTGTTCAGCCTCTTGGGAGGCAGCCATGAGGGTAGCGGCTTCGCCAAGGTAGTTTTGCCGGAGGCTCTCGTAGTCCGGGGCGGCGAGTTTTCCGGACTGGTACTCGAACTCCAGGTCCTTGAGGTTTTCGTAGACCACCAAGCGGCGCCGCTTCAAGTCGCCGAGCGGCGTGACGTCCACCGGCAGGGTGGACGCCCCCGCGCCTTCACGAGCCAGCAAAGGCATCGCCACGAATGCCGCCATGCCAAGAGCAGCCAACAATCCAAAAAGGGGAAACATAACGATCACTCAATCGGCGCGCGCAAAGAAATGCAGATCCTTCGCTTCGCTCAGGATGACATGTCATTCTGAGTGTTCATGGGCCTGCGGCCCACCCATGGAGATGAAAGCCGCTGTCATTCTGAGCGAAGCGAAGAATCTGCATTTGGTTGCAGCTTTGCCTCGCTGTTAATCTTTAACTCCCATCCCTGCGGATTTCATTTCTTCTTCCACCGCCGCCAGGAGTTTCGGGTCCAGCGGTTTGGCATCGGCGCCGGCGAGCGCCGGCCGCGGTTTCCGCCAACGGCGCGCCACGCCAACCACGAGCGAGAATCCCGCAAGCAAACCAACGCTCGGCAGAATCCAGGCCGTAAGGCTGAATCCCCGCGCCGGGGGAGCCGCCAGCACTTGGACGCCATACCGTATAGCCAAGTCCTGGAGGATGGTGGTCTCGTCCTTACCCGCAGCGATTTCCTGGGAGATGACAGGACGCATTTCCGCCACCGTCGCGCAATCGTGATGCGGGCAATGGTTCAAGGTCGCAACACATCCACACAGGCACATCACCTGATCGCCGATCGATTCGAGCGTCGGCTTTCTGGGGCTGTCGGCGCGTGTCATGGAAGCCAAGCCGAGGCCGATAACCAGGACTGCCACCGTCGATGTGCATGCCGTGTGCTTAATTCCGTGCAAGTAACCCCTTACCCGGCCCAATGCGGCTGAAGAAAACGCCGCCCTGGGCCACCCTCTCCCCTGGGAGAGGGCTGTCATTCCTATCTGCTCCTAACCTGCATCGGTTGCCGACACGGCGATATCCTGCGTGCGGCGAATTTCCGCCATCTCGCGCTCGACCCGGCTGGGAAAGAGCGCCAGGAGGGTGCCAAGGAATACCACGACTCCGCCGATCCATACCCACACCACCAGAGGGTTCACAAAAACTTCGATGACCGCCTTGCCCGTATCCTCGTCGAGCCCTGAAAGCACCACGTACAGGTCCTCGGAGAGCGTGGGGTGAATGGAGACGTAGCTGGTCGTCTCCTGGCTGGCTTTGTAGAATCGCTTCTCGGGATGCATCGAAGCGAACGCGTGGCCGTCCTTGGTTACGGTAATGAGTGCGCGCGAGTATGCGTAATTGGGCGTATCTCCGTTGGTCAGTCCGTCGCACCGCAGCAGGTAGTTATTAACGCGAAGCAGGTCTCCCTCTTGCATCAGCGCCTTCGCCTTGGTCTTGAAAGCCAAGCCGGCGAACCCGATAAAAAGCAGCACGATGCCGAGATGTACCACGTAACCGCCGTAACGCCGCGTGTTGCGCATGGTGAGGTTGTACATAGCCTGCGCAATGTTCTCTCCCCCGGTTTTCATGCGCGTCCGGGCGCCTTTCCAGAACTCGCCCAATACGCAAACCGCCACGAAGGCCGAGAGGCACAAGGTCATCAAGGCGTAGAAATGCCGCATTCCCGCCACCAGCAGAATTGCGCCTGTCGCTGCTGCCACGATCGTCGGCAGGATGAAGTTCCGCTTGAGGCTCTGGAAGGAAGTCTTTCTCCACGCCAGCAGCGGACCTGCGCCGGTCAAGAACAAGAGCAGCAGGCCGATGGGGATCGCTGTCTTGTTAAAGAACGGAGCGCTCACGGTCACGGTGACGCCTTGGACCGCTTTGGAAATCAGCGGGAACAACGTACCCCAGAGGACGGCGAAAACCAGCGCCAGCAAAATCCAGTTGTTGAAGAGGAACCCGCTTTCCCTGGAAACCAGGGAGTCGAGTTTGTTCTCGCTCTTGAGATGATCGAGTCGCAGGAAAAGCAAGGTGAGCGAGAAGAAGAGGATGATGCACAAGAAAACCGAGAAGAAGGGGCCAATGCTGGACTGCGCGAAAGCGTGGACCGAGGAGACAATTCCGCTGCGGGTAAGGAAAGTCCCGAAGATGCTCAGGAAGAAAGTGGTGATGACCAGTACCACATTCCACACCTTCAACATCCCGCGCTTTTCCTGGATCATCACCGAGTGCAGAAATGCGGTTCCCGAAAGCCAGGGCAGAAGTGAGGCGTTTTCGACCGGATCCCAGGCCCAGTAGCCGCCCCAGCCTAGCACGGCGTACGCCCAGTTGCCGCCCAGAAGAATGCCGAGCCCCAGAAGCGCCCAGGGGACCATGGTCCAGCGCCGGGTGGTGCGAATCCAGTTGTCGCCCAGTTGCCGCGTGATCAGGGCAGCCATGGCGAAGGCGAAGGGGACCACCATGCCCACATAGCCCAGGTAGAGCATGGGAGGATGAATCACCATGGAGTGGTATTGCAGAACGGGATTCAGCCCGTTCCCGTCCGGCGGCGTAAAGGGCTGCGTTCCTGCGGCCGTAGAAAGTGATAGCTCTTGAAAAGGGTTAGCAATGAATAGCACCAGCGACGAAAAGAAGACGCCCGTCCCCATCAGCACCGCAACGACGTAAGGCATCAGTTGGCGATTCTTATTGCGGTTCAGCAGGATCGCCAATGTGCTGTAGATGGAAAGAAGCCACGTCCAAAAAAGCAGCGAACCTTCCTGCCCCGCCCAGAGCGCTGCGACTTTGTAGAAGGTGAACAGGTCGCGGTTGGAGTGTTCAGCAACGTAGGCGTTGTGAAAATCGTTGGTCAGGATCAGGTACTCGAGTGCGGCCACGGCCAGCGTCAGCATGACGAAGAACGAAAGGGCAGCCCGCTCCGCGCTCGTCGTGAGCCGCGCACTCCGCAACTTGCCGCCCACGGCTCCGGCGACGACCGCGTAGGCGGCGAACGCCAACGCAGCGATCAGGCCAACGGTTCCGAGTTGGTTCATAAACACCCTGTCGCACAGTAGGGGCGGTTCGCGAGCCGCCCCTACTTCCCATTGTTACAGACCCGCAACTTTGGCATTGCCTGCCGGCGGCGCCGCCTGATACTTTGAGGCACACTTCGCCTGGATCTTCTCTGCTTGGAACTCGCCGCCGGAAAGATAATTTCCGTCAATAATAGCCTGTGCGCCGTCTTTGAACGTATCCGGCAGAGTGTCAGTCCCCACGTAGACCACAGGAATGGAATTCGCATCCTGAGAGAGCCGGAAAGTGACCTTCCCTGCCTTGCGTTCGACGGAGCCGGGCTGGACCGTACCACCCACGCGCACCCGCTGGCGCGCCGCCCGCCCGGTCATCAGTTCGTTAACGGTGACGTAGTAAGTCTTGCTTTCCTGGAAGCCCGACACAGCCTCCCAGCCGACCACGGCGAGGATAATACCCACACCAATGCCAAATTTAAGTTTGCGGTTTATCATATTTCTATGCGGCTTGTGCGCCCTGCCCGATCTTGAGACCCTTCGGCCGTTCCCTAACCTCAGACTCAGATTCTGCACCTGCCTTGGCGCAGAGTCAACGAGATTTATCGGTAGACGATCCGCATGGGAGGAAGTTGACAGAGGTTAGCCCAGCGACCAAGCGGGGAGTGTAAAATCAGTCAACTCGGGCATCCTGTCTCTTGACAAGGCAATGGCTATAGGCTACAATGGGGGAATGGGACCGGACTGGCAGGCTTGTCTTACTAACGGAATGCTCCGGCGGCGTTTTGCAACCTGCCTGGTGCTCGGACAACGAGTCCGTCGAAGGGGCCTCGGGGCGCGGCGGAGTGGCTTGGCCTGCCGGACAATCTCGACCGCTGACCCTCAGAATTGCCGGAACAAAGCGAGAATGTATATGAAAACAAAGGAAGAGGTCGAGAAAGTCGAGAAGTTTAGGGAGTCGAGGAGTTAAAGAGTTGAGAGGCAGAGGGCGATAGCTGAGACAACGTCCGAGGCACGGTCTGAGAAATCCCGGATGGCTTCTCAACTCCTTAACTTCCCGGCTCTCCGACTCGAGAAATCAACGAACGAACCAGGAATGTCTATGAAAACAAAGAACAAGGTCAAAATATCATGGCTTCCAACAGGTCGAGCCTCTTCCCAATCTGGAGGGCCCCCCGGCGCGCTGCGACAATTCGGCGAGACCCGTGTTAAAATCACGCTTCGGAAACAACCGCATACCAAAAGGAGGAATATGATGAAACGCTATGCCATGCTGGTGGGCGTGATGCTCCTGTTCACGTTGATCGCGTCGTCACAGCAGAAGCCCAAAATCGAGGCGGAGGGCGGCACGCCGGATGACCGCGCCTCGGCGCGGGTACTTTACTGGAACGGCGAAACCAGATCCGCCGCTGGGCAGGTGGCGATCGATTACGGCCGGCCGGTTTGGAAGAAGGAATACAACGACACCGCGAAATTCGATGCTATGACCCGTGGCAAAGTCTGGCGCATGGGCAGCAACTTCTGGACGATTCTGGACACCAACCTTCCTCTCTCCATCAGCGGGAAAAAGGTTCCGATTGGCCTTTATTACCTCGGCCTCCATCGCTCGGAGGAGGGCTCTGAGTGGAGCTTAGCCTTCATTGATCCAGCCAAGGCTCGCAAGATGCACCTCGACGCCTTCCAGGTTGAGCGCGCGCCGGTGGAGTTCGAAGCCCACATGTCCAACGTCTCCAAGACCGACAGCCTGGCGGAGAAACTGACCATCACGCTCTCCTATCCGAAGAACGATATTAACCATGTGACCATTCAGGTGGCTTGGGGCAACCTGGTGCTCAGCACGCCGATTGAGGTAACGGTGCCGGAGTAACGCCTATGAGAGGAGAGACAACTCACAGCTTCCCGGCTATAATGACCAGTTTGTTTCTTCATGGATCCCGCGGTGTGCTGCTGTCCTTATCTTTGCCAAGGTTGACGCAGCCGGGCGCCGGACAGCAGGCAGGTAGTCTGAAGCAAATCTGACCTGAGGCGAAAATGCCAATTCAGAGCGTTTACACACTCTCAAAGGACGACCCTGAAGCGCGCAATTGGCTTGGCTTCCTGCACCGCCGCGGCTACCCTCAACTGAAGAATCTGGTCATCGAGCGAGTTTTTTGGCTGGAAGGATCGGTGAAGCTCGACCGCTTAATGCCTCTTTTGGTGAATCCGCTTTATCAGTCGCCGGGAGACCGCTCACAACTCGATGCAGGGCTCGGGCCGATTATTGAAATCGCGTATCGCCCTGCTGTGACCGACCCGGAGACGCCCTCCATCTTAGCGGGAGCGAGGGCGCTCGGCGAAGATGGCTTGGAATTTGCGCGCCTCAGCAGGCGCTACCAGTTCTGGGGCGTGGATGAAACGGAAGCGCGTGGAATCGCCGCCCGTTACCTTTACAACCACGTTGTGGAGCGCATCCGCGAGCCGCATGAAATCGTCACCACGCTGCGCCCGACGGGTGAGCCCGATCCGGTATCCACGATTTCTTTCCGCGGCTTGAGTGATGAGGAATTGACTGCTCTTTCCGAGGCCCGTTCCTGGTACGCGCCTCTGTCACAGATGAAAGTCCTCCAGGCGCATGAACTCACTCAGGGCAGGCCGCACACGGATGCCGAGATCGAAATCCTGGTGCAATCGTGGAGCGATCACTGCTACCACACCACCTGGAAGAGTCTCGGCTTGCTGAAAAGACTGAGTGAGGCGACGGCGCGTATCAACCATCCCCTGGTTGTTTCTTCTTTCAAGGACAACGCCGGGGGCATGGAGTTCTATGACGGCTGGGTGGTAACCATCAAGGGTGAAACGCACAACTTTCCCAGCTCGATAGCTCCGTTCGGCGGCATTGCGACGAAGCACGGCGGCGTGATTCGCGATACGCTGGGATTCGGCAAGGGCGCGTACCCCATCGGCGGCACCACCGTGATGGGAACAATGGACCCTCGGCTTTTGGAAGTACCCCCCGGCGCGCTTCACCCGCAATTGATCGTGTCGGAATCGATCCGGGCCACTTCCTATTACACGAACCCCATGGGCATTCCCATGATGCACCCGGTTTACCGCATTCATCCGGGATACGCCAAGTGCTTCGCACTGGGACATTCGGTGGGACTGATTCCCAAGAAATACGCCCTGAAAGACGCCCCGCAGCCCGGGGATGTGGCCCTGCTGATCGGTGGTGAGACGGGCCGCGACGGCATTCACGGGGCTACGGCCAGCTCTACGGGAATGACGGACGAGACCTTGCAAAAGGAATCCGCCGCCGTCCAAATCGGGCATCCGATTACGGAGCGTAGGTTCACTTCGGCCATACCAGTTCTGCGCGATCAGGAGTGCATCCGCAGCATCACCGACCTTGGAGCCGGCGGCATCTCGTGCGCGGTGGGTGAGATGGGATCCGAGACGGGAGTACGCATCGACCTCGGTGCGGCCCCCTTGAAGGACAAGAGCTTGACCGCGTGGGAAATCCTGCTTTCCGAGTCGCAGGAGCGCATGCTGGTGGCTGTGCCGCCCGAGAAACTCGAGGAGGCGCGCGCGATTCTCGAGAGCTACGAGGTCGGATATTCAATCCTGGGCCAGTTTACGGCGACCGGACGTCTTGAGGCTACATGGAGAGGCCAGATTGTGGTGGACCTCGAAATGGCCTTCCTTTGGGAAGGCTGCCCCATCGACCCTTTAGAGGCGGCCAAGCCGGACCGCTTGCTCCTGCCCTTGAACATCCCCGAGCCACGCACGGGAGTTGAGTGGTCTGCCGCGATTCGTGGCGTGCTTGGGCACTATCACTGCGCGGACCAAAGCGCTGCCGGATGCCGCTTTGATACGACCGTGCAGGGGCGAACTGCCGTGGGGCCGTATGGGGGCAAGAACCATACGATGCCGACCAATGTGTATGTCTCGGCGCCCTTGCGCGGCAAGCCGTACGGCCTTATCACGACTCTCGCCTTCAATCCTTTTTACGGTGAAATCGATCCGGCGGCGATGGCGCGCCTGATGACGATTGAGGCGATCACCAAGGCAGTGGCCGCGGGCGCGGACTACCGTGAGATGGTCCTGTGCGATAACTTCTACACGCCGCGCGTGCGTCCGGATATCGCCTGGGATTTGCGCGCCATGGTCGAGACCATCGCCGACTTGTCGGCGGGGCTGGGAGTTCCATTCATTTCAGGCAAGGATTCCAGTTCCGGGACATTCGTGACTGCCGGCCGCCGCTTCGATGTACCTCCAACGCTGGCGGTCGCGGCCATGGGGCGTTTGCGTGATGTCAGGAAAGCCGTGAGCAAGGAATTCAAGCGGCCCGGAAATCGCCTTGTCCTCGTGGGACGGTGGGACTGTTCGGCGCTGGGCGGCAGCGTGTACGCCGATAGCTGCGGGCAACGCGGTGACTGGCTGTTCGATGCTTATGATGCAGGTTCAATTCGCCAAGTCTGGGACACGCTTCTGAAATTGCACAATCAGGATGGGTACGTGTCAGCATCAGCTATTGCAGAGGGGGGCATTCTGGTGCGACTCTTTGAGGCCGCCTGGGGATCGGGATATGGAGCTCGCGTTTTCCTCGACGCATTTTCTGCCGCAGGGGCACGCCGTGGCAGGCCCCCGCAATCGTTCGCCAGAAAAGACGGGGCGATATTTGGGGAGTTTGTCGGCTCGGTCGTCCTCGAGGTGTCATCGAAGTTTGACTTGGATGGACAGTTGGCGGACGTGCCTTACCAGGTTATCGGCGAGGTCCTTCAGCAGCCACGATTGATTCTTCAGGACAGGGCCAACGTGCTGTGGCAGGACACCATCGAGGCCCTTGGCGAGGTCTGGAGCAGCGCGTTTCGGGAGGTCATCGAATGAGTGGGGGCGTCACTGCCATTCTTTACAGCCCGGGCACCAATTGCCACGAGGAGACGGCGGCGGCTATTGAATTTGCAGGCGGACGGACTCAGCTTGTGCTGCTGCGGGATTTGCTGGACAGTCGCGCGCGGCTCAGCGACTACCAGGCGGCGGTCATCCCCGGCGGTTTCTCTTACGGCGACCACTTGGGAGCGGGCCGTATATTTGCCACTATGCTCGTGGCCTGTTTGCGGCAACAACTGGAGGA
>Ga0181532_10000924_pt1 | contig 29339 bp, 19 predicted proteins | sample PEATcosm2014_Bin_33_FD_119768 | JGI IMG/M metagenome (GOLD analysis project Ga0181532, IMG submission 119768) | Peatland microbial communities from MTU Mesocosm Facility, Houghton, MI, USA - PEATcosm2014_Bin11_30_metaG | ecosystem: Environmental > Terrestrial > Soil > Wetlands > Peat | place...
AGGCTTAGTTTTTCTGCTTCGTGCACGCTGGTTGTCAATCCTCAGCATGCCACCCGCTCCAGGCTCACCTTGTATTGGAAACCGACTCCTCCTTCAGGCTCATCTTGTATTGGACAAGACTGCGGGTTGACATTTGGCATTCACACAGCTACGCTTGTCGAGCGAATAAAAAGCGAAACTACGGAGCTCCATGCACCCTTCTCTGCTCCAGATCGAGGCCAGCGATTCAGCGCCGCTAGTGGGCATCGCCAAGATGGCGGCGCAAGGCGAGTCCATCCGCCAGGGACACCTGGTGGAGTACTTCACGCTGCCGGCGCGTTCGTTGCTCAGCCGCTGTAGCTCGTCGCGGGTGCCTTTCGCGTGGACGATCAACCCGTACCGGGGTTGCGAGTTCGCCTGCAAGTATTGCTATGCGCGCTACACCCACGAGTTCATGGAGATGCGCGAAGGCGTGGACTTCGAGCGCAAGATCTACGTCAAGCAGCAGGCTGCGTGGCTGCTAAGGCGTGACCTGAAGAAGGTAAAACGGGGCGAGGAGATCGCCATCGGCACGGCGACGGACCCATATCAACCGGCCGAGAAGCGCTTCGAAGTCACACGCGGAATTCTGGAAGAACTGGCGCTGCATCATGGCCTGGCGATCGGGATTGTCACCAAGTCGAATCTCATCCTGCGCGATGTTGACCTGCTTCTGCGGGTAGCGGAGCACAATTCGCTCTTCGTCAACCTGACGGTTACCACGCTCAGCACAAAGCTGGCGCGGATTCTGGAGCCGAGAGCACCGCGTCCCGACCTTCGCCTGGAAGCAGTGCGCGAGCTGAATGCCGCCGGAGTCAACGCCGGTGTCATCTGCGCGCCGGTATTGCCGGGCATCACCGACTCGCCGGCCGCGCTAGACGCGGCGGTGCGAGCGACCAAAGAGGCGGGAGGAAAATACATCTACGCCAATCCGCTGTTTCTGAAACCGTGCTCAGCGAGCGTGTTCCTGCCGTTTCTGGAGAAAGAGTTTCCGAAGCTCGCGGAAGATTACCGCAAGCGCTTCGCCGAGCGCGCCTTTGTGAGCAAGGCGTACAGCAAGCGCCTATCCGAGCTGATCGCGAGCCTGCGCAAGAAGCACGGTTTCAGCAGGGAGTTCGCATCGCGCAGTCAGAACGCGCATCCCGTGCAGCAGGAATCGAAGCAGATGCAGTTGTTCGAGGGCTAGAGCAGATTCACGGTTGGTGTGTTACTGGGCGGAAGCCCAGCGCTTTCACCGCGCCGAAGAGATACAGCGACTCTGCAACCGGTCTAAACGCCGCGGCCGATGCTCGGTACTAAGGCTGAATGCTGAATGCTGATCGCTCTCTCTCCCTAGCTTGTCGTTGCGACTGCTGCGTCATCGCCGACAAATTCCACGTTGGGCTTTTGCGGAATGATCCCCGCCTCGTAGCCCAACTCCAAGAGCTTGATTATGGCCTCCCGGCCATCTTTGCCGTAATCGAGGGTGCGCTCGTTGACGTACATGCCGACGAACTTATCGGCCATCTGGACGTCGAGGTCGCGGGCAAACTGCATGGCATATTGCAGTGCTTCGTCCCGATTATCCAACGCGTACTGGATGCTGTCACGCAAGGCCGAGCAGCAGGAGTTCATCAGCTTGGTGCCCAGATCGCGGCGGATGGCGTTGCCGCCAAGGGGAAGCGGGAGTCCAGTCTGGTCGCGCCACCACTTGCCCATGTCGATGATCTTGTGCAGCCCAGCTTTATTGAAGGTGAGCTGGCCTTCGTGAATGATGAGCCCCGCTTCGTACTTCCCCTGGAGCACCTTGGGTATGATGTCGTCGAAGGGAACGACTTCGGTCACAATGTCGGGCGCAAACAGCTTGAGCGTGAGATACGCAGTGGTCATGGTTCCCGGCACAGCGATCTTGCAGCGGCGGATCTCATCGAGCGGGATGTTGCGCGAGGCCACGATCATCGGCCCGTAACCCTCGCCCACGCTGCCGCCTGTCGGCATCAGCGCGTACTTGTCCTGGATGTACGGATACGCATGGAAGGAGATTGCAGTGATGTCATAGAAGCCGTCCATGGCTTTGCGGTTCAGGGTCTCGATATCGCAAAGCGTGTGAGTGAATTTCACTCCGGGCACACGAATCTTGTTGGTCGCCATGCCATAGAACATGAAAGCGTCGTCGGAGTCAGGACTGTGGGCGACGTTGATTTCGCGTACGGTCTTGGAGTTAGTTCGGGGCATAGAAAATCAGTTCAGTCGAAACGAACAACAGGTCCCTCGACTCGGACTGAAGTCCTCGCTCGGGATAACAAGATCAACAGAGCGCAGCCCGCTCGGGATGACAACTAAGCGAAGTGCGATGCCGTACTACGGCGCAGACGAAGCGCAATTGCGGCGGCCACCATCACCTTCACCACTTCCGCAAAAAAGAACGGATACAGCCCAAAATACGCGGCGCGTTGCCAGCTATGCGTCACGATTGCCAGCCAACTCAGGCCAGCGGCGAACAGCGCCAACTCGGCGATCGCTCCAGCTACTACGTTGCGAGCGAAACTGGAGCGGCCCTGTTCCGCTATCCATCCAGCCAGAAACGCCATTGCGGGATAGGCCCATAGATATCCGCCGGTTGGACCGAGCAGTTGGGCAACGCCTCCCGGACCAACTGGGTTGAACACCGGTAGTCCCATGGCGCCCCACATCAGGTACAGGGCAGCGGCGGCAAATCCGCGACGGCTTCCCATGGCCAGGCCAATCAGGAGGACAGCAAAGTTCCCCAGGGTCAACGGCACCGGTGTGAACGGTAGAGGCACGATCAGCCGCGAGCAAACGGCGATGACGGCACTGGCCCCAATCACGATCCCCGCCTGCTTGATCAGACTGGATGACTGCTCGGCAACACTTCCATCGGTACGCAATGCGGTTTTCAGCATTTTTTCCTCACCGGCTATGAAGATGGGCTATTGTGCTTGCTCTTTTTCGACGGCGCTTTCCTCGGCGCTCTCAATCACGGACCGGACCTGGGCTTCCATTTCCTCCTGGCGCAGGTGCCGCTTGACGCGGAAATGGAGCGCCAAACACACACCCACAATTGCGACGGTGTCTAGCACCAGAAGTACAAAGAATAACTTGATAACCACAGTTTCTCAGCATAACAGATGGCGAGCCGAACGCGGCCATAGAGCAGCCCTTACACGCCCACCGGGAACGGCTTGGGGCTGTGTTCCTCGACGCGCTCCCGTACCAGAGCGTCGAAGCGGCCCTGCAACAACGACATCAGGCCCGTGTACCAGTATCCAAATACAAACAGAATGAGAAAAGGCACAGTAATGTAATTCTCGTTCGCAATGGCGTACCAGACAGTCAGCGCAAAATAGCCGCCAATCAGCATTTCGACGTACGGTATCCAGCCCAGGCGCTTGCGATATTTCTTGGCAGCGATGGACGTTTTCTTCTTGCTCACCACCCGATACTTGGGCGTGCGGGCAAAGGCGCTCTGATGGCCAACCAGCGCTTCAAATACAGCCTTGCTGTTGGTGATGGTTAGTCCTATTCCGAGCGCCATCAAAGGCGGCAGGAACAGAAACGTGCGATACCAGGTCTTGGGGAACAGTTCCTTCTGAGACACGAGGTAGAAACTCGAGATGGAAAACGTGGATGCCAGGAACAGAGGCAGGTCGATGTACAGCATCTGGAACCATCCCTGGTAGAAGCGGATGACCATCGCCGGCAACAGCAGAGTGCTGAGTACGATCATCAGCGGGTAGCTGAGGTTGGCGGTCAGGTGATACCAGGCTTCGGTCTTCTCGCGCCGCGAGACCTTCGCCCGCAGCACCTTCGGCAGGTCCTTCTTGGCACACTGGATGAGGCCCTTTGCCCAGCGCGCCTGCTGGGTTTTGAACGCGGTCATCTCGATGGGCAGCTCCGCCGGACACTCTACATCCTGGAGGTACCGGAACTTCCATCCTTTCAACTGCGAACGGTAGCTCAGGTCGGTGTCTTCGGTGAGGGTATCGTGCTCCCAGCCGCCGGCATCGTCGATCGCTTTGCGTCGCCACATTCCTGCGGTGCCGTTGAAGTTGAAGAACACCCCGGCACGCGAACGGCCTCCATGCTCTAGCACAAAGTGGCCGTCCAGCAGGATGGCCTCGACTTCGGTCAGAAAGGAGTACTTGCGGTTCAGGTGCGTCCAGCGGGTCTGCACCATGCCGATCTCGGGGTCGGAGAAGTGGTGGATCACTTTCATCAGCCACTCCGGCTGGGGCGTGAAATCGGCGTCGAAGATGGCGACGAACTCGCCAGAGGAGACCTTCAGGCCGGCATCGAGCGCGCCGGCCTTGTAGCCTTCGCGGTTGGTGCGATGGTGATAGCTGATGTCGTGGCCCAGGGCCGCGTACCGATCGACCACGGCTCGCGCGACTTCGACTGTCTCGTCGGTGGAATCATCAAGCACCTGAATTTCCAGCTTCTCGCGCGGGTATTCCAGCTTGCAGACGCATTCCACCAGCCGGTCAACGACGTATTGTTCGTTGAAGATTGGCAGTTGGATCGCGACCCGCGGTAGTTCCGCGAAGCGTGACGACGGCTCTGTGACCTTGTTCTTGCGGTACTTGTAATAGAGGTAAACCAGTTGGTAGCGATGCATGCCGTAAAACGCCAGCAGTATCAGCACAACAAAGTAGGGAATCAGCAATGCCAGATCGAAGGCGTTGGCGTGGTAGAGTCCTTTGAACGTGGTGTCCAGGAAATGGGTCCGCAAGTAATGGCGCAACCCGCGCGGTTCCAACAGCAGACTGACGACCAGGCTGAAGACAGCGTTCAGGACGTGCTCCTGTGTAAGAATGTGGGGGCTACGGTTTGCCTTGGAGGGGCGGGGTAAAGAACCTCTCCCTCAGCCGACAATTGTATCTGACGAGGCTGCAGAGCGAGACACCAGCTGACCATTCTCTGATCGCCGTTGACTCTTGCACGTCAACGGCTAACAATAAGGGCGAACGAGATGCGATGAAGGTCCTCCGGATTTGTTCCGCAATCCTCTGTTCGATCCTGAGTTGCCCGCTGCTGCTGAACGGGCAAGCGTCCCCGTCCCCATCAACAGGTTCGCAGGACCTTTATCCCGATCAGGGCTATCTATCCGCCACATGCTACGCCAACCGGTATTTTGGTTTTGCGTTTGACTTGCCGGCCGATGTGCAGTTGCAGCCAATTCCTCAGCCTGTCGCGCGCGACGACCGAATTCAGGTGCTGCATTTGGCCGGTCCTCCGCCGGCGTATGCAACTGTGTCGATCGTCGCGTTTCCGTTGCGTGGCAAAACCGCCCCGGATGCGAAGGCGATCCTGCACAAAGCGCTCGAACAGGAGTTGTTTCGCGGTATTGAAGAGTTGCATGGTCTTTCCAAGACCACGCTTACGGGCCATCTTTTCTACTTCTACGAAACCCGGCGCGGTGCGGACCAGCACATGGCGTTAGCCACCGATCTCAATGGCTTTACGTTGCTGGCTGTATTGGCGGCGAACAATGAGAGAACCGTCAAAGAACTAGAGACGGCGTTCCAGCACCTGACCTTCATGGCGCCTGCGCAAGTTCGCGCGTATGCCGGAGCAGACGCCCAGGAATATGAAGGGCCGGCAATCTCGTCTCATCGCCTGGCGCAGTTGCTTGCCGATCCGCCTGCGAACCACATCGACGCCGGGAAGCTCTCGGGACATTTGTACAAGAACCAGGGATTAGGTTTCACCTACCGGATCCCGTCCGGTTGGACCCTGGAATCCGAAGGAGCAGTGCAGCCGTCCATCGAGCGCTCACGCAAGCGGGAAGACCTCCAGCCTTGGATGGGCGCGGGTGAACGGGAGCTGATGAAGGTCTGCAACCGGACCCTGTTTTCGGCTTGGGCGAAGCGTCCGGGAGCCGATGGCGAGCTTTCGTACGACGATTTTGGTGAGGTGACAGTCTCGGCGGCGTCAGCGTCATGCTTTCCGGGAATCAGGTTTCCAGCCAGTTCGACCGACCGCCAGGCAGTCAAAGACTTCCTGCTGCAATTTGGGCTCACCCATCCCGCGTTGAGCGACATGCGCGACGCCAGGGCGTTCAGCTCCGCCGGCAGCGTAGTCGTTTTCGTACGCGGGACGGTGGCATTTCAAGTCACGGGTGACGCACTCTCACGGCGATTGTCCATCGCCATGGCCGTCACCTCGCGGCGCGGTTATTTTCTGACCTGGTTTTTTGCGGCCCCTCATGATAGCGAGTTGCGAGAGCTGCTGGACGAGAAAGTCTCGTTTGACGCCGAGCCGTTGAACAAAGATGCCAGTGGCACCAAACCGGGAGGCGGAGCCAATCTGTCTCCAAGCTCGCAGCCCTCGGCACCACCCTTAGCAGATCTTGTTCCTTCCAAAGCCCAGCCAGCCGCGGAGTCCGCCAGCACGGCGAGTTCGAGTACGCAGGCCGAGGCTGGCCAAGCAAGTGCCGGAACCACCTCTGTCGCGAGCCCAACGAAGCAGGAGGACGGGCCTGACACATCCGCCTCATCGCTTCCAAGTTTGCTTCGGCCCGGCGAGAACATGCAGGACCAGCAGGTCAATGGCAAGCCGCTTCCGCAGCAGCCGCATTAAGCGATCGGTCTTTCGCTTTTCGCTCTTCGCTGAAATCCGTTATCATCGGGAACTTGCAAAAAGCAGTTAGCGAAAAGCGAATAGCGATTCCCATGCGAGGACTCAAAAGTAAGCGGGTCGTTATCACCGGAGGCGCCAGCGGCATCGGTGCGGCCACGGCTGCGCGGTTCGTCGAGGAAGGCTCCGTCGTCGCCATTCTGGACCGCGACCAGAACGCCTGCGACAAGATTCGCAAAGAACTCTCCGGCATCGCTGCGACCTTTGTCACCGACGTCGCCGACCCCGAGCGGGTGCGACACGCCTTCGCCAACATCGTGCTCGCGCTTGGCGGACTGGACGTGGTCATCAACAATGCCGGCGTCAGCATTCGCCACAAGTTCCTCGACATAACAGCAGACGAGTGGAACAAGGTCCTTGCCGTGAACTTGACTGGTGTTTTCAATGTGGCGCAAACCGCAGCTCGTTACATGATGCAGCACGCGGGTGGCGTCATTCTGAATATGGCTTCGACCAACGGCATCATGGGTTACCCCTACTACGCCGATTACAACGCCACCAAGGCCGGCGTGATTGAGTTGACACGCTCAATGGCGTTAGAACTTGCGCCCAAGGTGCGGGTGAATGCCGTCGCGCCGGGATACGTGCTGACTCCGATGCAGCGTGCTGAATATACCGACGAGATGCTGGAGGCAGTGAACCAGAAGATTCCTCTGCGACGTCACGCACAACCGGAAGAAGTCGCGGCGCTGTTCGCATTTCTCGCCTCCGATGAGGCCGCCTACCTCAACGGACATGTGTACGTGATCGACGGCGCCGAGATAGCGGGTGGCCTCGCCAGCCGATAGCCATGACAAACTCCGGGGCGGGCGGCATATTGCGCGGCAGGGTGGCGATCGTTACCGGCGGAGCGTGGGGCTTCGGCCGGGCGACGGCCATGGCGAAAGAGCTTGGCACGCAATGACAATGCACGGCTTCGCGGTTATAGCTGGAGGTGCGAGCGTGATAGTCTGGCTTTACCTGCTGCTTGCGCATGGGAGCTTCTGGATGGTGGACCGACTCGGTGTCGAAGCCGCGCCGCTGTCTGAAGCCGGGCCGATCTCGGCGATCATCCCGGCGCGAAACGAAGCTGAGTTCATCGGCACGTCGGTGACATCACTGTTGCGCCAAAGCTGCGCTGAGTCCATTCACATCTTCGTAGTGGACGACAACAGCACGGATGCAACTGGGGCGACGGCTCGCGAAGCGGCGGCGAGTTGTGCGCGCGCAGACAAGCTTACGGTGATCAACGGACGGCCGTTGCCATCAGGGTGGTCAGGCAAGCTGTGGGCGATGCAGCAGGGAATTGAGCAGGCGCTTTCGTTGCAGCCACAATTTCTCCTGCTCACCGATGCCGATATTCATCATTCGCCGGAGAATGTCGCAACGCTTGCTGCCCTTGCGGAACGCGGCGGCTACGATCTGGCCTCGTTCATGGTCAAGCTGCGATGCATGAGTCTTGCTGAAAAGCTGCTTGTCCCGGCATTCGTGTTTTTCTTCTTCCTGTTGTACCCGCCGTCATGGATTCGAAATCCCCGGCGCAAGACCGCGGGAGCGGCTGGGGGCTGCGTCCTGATTCGTCCCAAGGCGTTGGCGCGTGCGGGCGGAATTGAAGCCATCCGGGCAGAAATCATCGACGATTGCGCCCTGGCCCGTGTGGTCAAGCGCGGTGGTGGCAAGGTGTGGCTCGGAGTGACGCCTGACACCAGCAGCCTGCGAGCGTACGAATCGTTCGCTGCACTCGAGCGCATGATCGCGCGCACGGCCTTCAACCAGTTGCGGCATTCGGCATGGTTGCTGGTTGGCGCGCTGGCGGGTCTCATCCTGACGTATCTGTTGCCGTTGGCGTTGCTCTTCAGCGGATCGCGAGCGCTTGTGGCGCTTGGCGCAGCAGCTTATGTGCCGATAGTTGTCGCGTACTCGCCGATGGCGCGCTTCTACCGGCTGAACGCGCTTTGGGCGCTGACGCTACCTTTGAGTGCGGCGTTCTACATGTTGGCGACTTTGCACTCTGCCGTAAGATACTGGTCTGGACGCGGCGGGGAGTGGAAAGGGCGCGCGCAGGACGTGATGAGTCGCGGTTAATCCTTGAATATTTTCTTCCAGTTCACCTTGATTTGCGGCTGCGATCTGGTTCCTGCGATGCTGAGCGGCAGATACGTTCCTGCGCCGTGCTTCATGAAAATGGGATCGAACGGCACGAGTATCCAATGTCCGGCGCCGGTCACCATCTGCGAGACTCTCGCGTCGAGACTCACATCGCCCACGAAATCGAGTTGCTGGCTGCGCAGTCCGTACGAACCGTTCATCCGCGCGGCCACGCCCGGCACAACGAACTGAAGCTTGCTGAAATGCAACTCGCTTTTCAGTAGCTGGAAGTCTCCCAAGAACTCTCCAGGTACGTCCTCGATGCTGGTGTCATTGGGCTTTCCCTGACCTCGCCGGCTCAATTCAGCGATGACTCTCTTCACAGTGTCGTTGGTGAACTTCGCGTTGTAGATGTTGAACTGTCCGGTTACGAGCAGCTTCTGCAAAACCGGCTCGCTGCCCGGTGGTATCACAACTGCAGCATCGAGCTTGATGTGCCCGGTCAGCATCGCTGGTTCCGACTTGGCGGCAAGTGCCAGGAAGTCCTCTACGCGCGCATCGTGCGCATCAATGTCGAGTGCGATGGTCTTGCCCTTCTGGCCTGCTTTGCCTGCGATCTCGCCTTTCACGACACTGACATTCGAGTTCAGGAAATGGGCGTTCACCGGCTGCAGATAGGTGTTGCCATTGGTGCCGTCCACGACGGCATGGAATTGAGTGGTGAGATGCACCGCTTGCCCGCCGCGATCGAGCTTGAAATCCGGCGTGTCGGTTCTTCCATCCACCACGATGTTATGCAGCGTTCCGGTGTAGTCCCCGGTGGACGACAGAATTCCGGATATCCCGTTGAATACCGAAAGATCGGCGTGCTGGAAATCGTAGTGGCCACCCACGTTGGTCGCGGAGGGCTCGTCGAAATTCCACGGTCCAAATCGGCCGTTGGTTTCAATCAGGCCCGGCGGCGTCGGATTGGTGAGTTCGGCCTGGAACTTCATTGGCTGGCCAACGCCAGCGCTGCGTAACGTGAGCTTGCGGATGTCCCAATGCATCGGCTCTTTGGCCGGGTCCTTGCGCAGGATGTAGAGTTCGGCGCCGTCGGCGTCCACCTTGTCGATGACGAAATTCGCGAGGTGGGTATGGTACTTGGGCTTTGTGCCGGTTGTGCCGCCGCGCTTGGGAGCTACGCGAATCTCAAGCCCGTCGAGCCTCAGCCACGTGAGATGAATCGGACTCCGCAGTAATTCGAGAAAGCCGGTCTCCGCGGTCAGGTGTTTCACCACAATGAAGGACGGAAGATCGGCACCTCCACGGTTCGGCAACACGAAGTTGTCGGCGGTCGCGCGAAAAGTCGGGATGAGCGTAACGTGCAGGTTCTGGAGCTGGACATCTCCGTGATAGTGCTCGCGCAGGGCCAGCAGCACGCGTTCTTGCAGCCAGCTCTCAAGCGGCGCGGGAAGGTTGCGGAGGCAGACAAAACCAATCGCTCCCACAACAAGGAGCACCAGCAGCGACCACAGCAGAATTCGAGTTTTGCGGCGAGTGGGCATTCAGTTCCGAGCAAGGAGCAAAGCTTGTCCCCAAAGGTTGAAGCGCGAGCGGATTCGCTTAGTCGGCCGCAGCCTGCTTCTGCGCTACGCCGAGGATGAAGTGTTCCATGGCATAGGCGAAGCCGTCTTCGGTGTTGCTCTTGGTGACGTAAATAGCCTGCGCCTTTACGTCATCCGTCGCGTTGCCCATCGCAATGCTCACTCCGCTTTGGCGAAACATGAGTGCGTCGGTCTGCATGTCACCAATGGTGGCAATCCGCTCAGCGGGAATATCCAACATTTTGGAAAGTGTGAGAATGACCGCGCCCTTGTTTGCGTCGGCGTGGGTTACATCGAGATAGTAATTGGACGAACGTGTCGCCGAAATTGCGATGCCGTGCAGGTTGTCGAGCTCCGACTCCGCGCGCTTCACTGCATCGTAATCGTCGCTGACGCCAACCAGTTTCAGAGCATGAAACTGTGACATGTCGTAGGTATGCAGCGGTGCGGCCTTGCACTGCATCAGCTCCTCCTGATGCTGCACATGCGGCCCGCTTGGCTTGCTGACATACCAATCCGTGCCGCTGTAAACCCACAGGTCGAGCTTGCTCTTGCAGATGTGGTCAGCGACCGTCTGTGCGTCACCACGCGCCATGGGCAGTTGGCGCAGGATGTCGCTTTCCGAGTTGATGAGCAGCGCGCCGTTGAAGCACGCTGACGGCTCGGTGACGTCGAGGTCGCGCATGAGCTGACGAGTAAGCCGCGGAGGCCGGGCACTAACGATGGTGAAGCGAATACCAGCCTGCTTGAGCCGCTGCACGGCTGCCGGAGCACCGGGGGTGAGATTCTTGTCTGGATCGAGCAGAGTGCCGTCAACGTCGGAGACCACCATGGCAATACGCCGATTGAGGTTTATCCCTGCCATCACAGGTTCCAATCGTCGTCGCGCTTGAGTCGTCGCCAGCGGAGGTCGCCGTAGTTAATGAGAGAGTCTGCCGCTTCCGGTCCGTCGGAGCCGGCCGGGTAATTGGGGAATTGGGGAGGCGGAAGTTCGGCCCAGGCCTCTTCAATGGGCGTGATGATACGCCACTCTGCTTCCGTTTCATCGCGCCGGGTAAACAACGTCGGATCACCGCGCATGGCATCGAGCAGCAGCGTCTCGTAGGCTGCAGGAGTCTCGGCGCCGAAGGCGTCGCGATAGGAGAAGTCCATGTCCACGCGGATGGCGCGCATCTGCGACCCAGGTTGTTTTGCGCCAAAACTCAACGAAATTCCCTCGTTCGGCTGGATGCGCATGGTGATGACGTTGTGGTGCACGTCCTTGGGACTGCGTGCGAATAGCGCCTGCGGGGTGCGCTTGAAGTGGACGGCGATTTCCGTCGTTTGCTTCGCCAGCCGCTTTCCGGCGCGGACGTAGAAGGGAACTCCCGCCCAGCGCCAGTTATCAATGTGGAACTCGACAGCAGCGTAAGTCTCAGTGAGTGAATTGGGATTGACGCCGGGTTCCTGGCGGTAGCCGGGAACGGGCTTGCCGTCAATCTGACCCGGTCCGTACTGACCGCGAACCGTGCGCTTTGCGACCTCGTCCTTCGACATGGGAGGAATGGCGCTCAGCACTTCTACCTTATGCCCCCGCACTGAGTCGGCGTCAAAGTTGACCGGTGGCTCCATCGCAGTCAGCATGAGCAACTGGAGCATATGGTTGGCCACCATATCCCGTAGCGCTCCTGTTTCTTCGTAAAATGCGCCGCGGCTTTCCACTCCAAGTGCTTCCGCTGCGGTGATCTCGATGTACTCGATGTAATTGCGGTTCCACACTGGCTCAAACATCGAGTTGCCAAAGCGGAACATGATGATGTTCTGCACCGTCTCTTTGCCGAGGTAATGGTCAATGCGATACACCGACGACTCGTCGAAGACCTGAGCAACAATTTCGTTCAGCTCGTGCGCGCTTCGGAGGTCGCGGCCGAAGGGCTTTTCGAGGATGATCCGTGTCCAGCCTTCACTATTGCGTGCCAGCCCCACAGAGCCCAGGCCCTCGACGATAGGAGGAGCTAGCGAGGCCGGCGTCGAGACATAGAACAGGATGTTCCGGCTGGCGCCGTTCTCCTGCATCTCCTCGATCTTCGCCTTGAGTTGGGGATAGAAGTCCCGCTGGTTGGCATCGCCGATCAGGTAACGAAGGTGGTTGGCAAAATCGTTCCAGCCCTCATCGGTGAAGTTACGAGTGTCCTTGGAATTTGCGGCCCCGTCGCGCAGGCGCGCGCGGAAGTCGTCATCGGTAAGCTGGGTGCGTCCGATGCCGAGCACGTCGAAGTTCCGGTTGGTGCAGCCGACACAGGCTAAGTCGTAGAGTGCAGGAACCAACTTCCGCCGCGTCAGGTCGCCGGTGGCGCCGAAGATGACCAGCAGGCAGGAGTCGCCCTTGGGCAACACAGGCTTCGCAAGCTTGACAGGAACTGGCTGAACGATCGCGCTCATCGCAATATTACTCCGCAGTAGGCGTGTGGGACATCCCTGGCTAAGGATGGCATCAACACCGCTTCCTCACCTGGGGGCGGCGACTTCCGCGACAGCGACCGGCGAAACCGCGCCCTTCACAAATGACAACAGACGGCGAAGACCCTTCTCGATATCCCGGCCGAGATCCACGCGAATGGCGCGACGATGGCGGGCGGCCAGCGACTCGAAATCGCCGAGCGCCTGCGCCTGTTTCAGGACACCGAAGGTGAACTTCTCGCCCGGGATTTCGATGTCATTTATGTCCTCAGAGGTAAGCTGGATAAACACTCCGTTGTCAGGGCCTCCCTTGTGTAACTGCCCAGTCGAGTGCAGGAAGCGAGGGCCGTAGCCCGTGGTGGTAGCGACCTTCTTAGCGTCACGGACGGCCACGCGAATCTCCTGCAACAACGCGTCGTAGTTGTTGAGGTCTTCGATGTACTGCGTCGTGGCGAAGTAGTCACCCGGCTTTACGCGCGCGATGTGGGCGGCGATGATTTCCTGTAACGAAGAACCCCCACGTCGCAGGGTGTCGCGGGTGTCAGTGTCGCCAAATACCCGCAAGGTATTGTCGGCCACAATCAGGCTCTGCTGCGTGAGTGAACCGTTCTGCACGTATTCGGCAAGCAGGCGCTTGGTGTTGTTCTTCGACTCCTGCACGTTGGGCTGATCGAAGGCGTCAATGCCAATCAGAGCTCCGGCGACCGCGGTGGCGAACTCCCATAGGAAGAACTCTTCGCCGAGATCCAGCACATCGTGCAGCGTGTGACGCAGCACCGGATGTCCAGCGGCTTCGAGCGCCGAGAGCTTTTCTTCGATGTCCGAGCCCTTCGCCGATTGCGTGTGTATGTACGCGAAGATGCGGTCGTCACCGTAAACCTCGGGTGGGCCCAGCGGCTCTCCGGCGATGGGAACGATGCCTTTGCCTTCCTTGCCGGTGCTCTCGGCGATAAGCTGTTCAATCCACAGCCCGAGCGAGTTGAGGGGCGCAGGCGTGACGAACGTCAGCTTATTGCGTCCAGCGTTGGCCAACGAGCCGAGTATCGCGCCCAACCTCGCACCGGGATTCTCGTTGATTCCAACCGGCCCCGCACAAGCGTGCATGGCGTGAGCGGCTCGGCTGAGTAGCGTCTTTACGTCTCCGCCCATGACGGTGAATGGGACCATGCCGAAGTATGACAATGCCGAATAGCGTCCGCCGATGTCCGGCATGTTGAGGAAGACGCGGCGGAAGTGATCGTGCGCGGCATCTCGGACGAGCTGCGTGCCGGGATCGGTGATTGCAATGAAATTCTCGCCTGCCGAGTCGCCCTTGGCCTTTTTCACGCGATCGTAGAAGTAACGGTGAAACATCTGCGGCTCAGTGGTTGTACCCGACTTGGATGACACGATGAACAGTGTCTTGCCGACGTTTACCTTCTGCTCGAGATGGCGAATTGCCGTCGGCACCGTGGAGTCGAGAACGTAGAGCTGCGGGTAGCCGTCCTTTTTGCTGAACGTGCGAGCCAGCACCTCGGGACACAGGCTGGAGCCACCCATGCCGAGCACGACTGCAAACTCGAAGCCAGCTTTGCGGATCTCGTCTGCAAACGCGACGAGTTCGCCGGTGTGCGGCTGCATGGTTTCGGCGACCGTGAGCCATCCAAGCGCGTTGGTGATGATCTTCTCGTGTTCCGGGTCGCTCTTCCACAGTGTGGGGTCCTTCTTCCACATCCGGGCGACGAAGTTTTCTTTATCGAGATTTTTCAGTGTGTTCTTGAAATCGTCTTCATAGCGGCCTAGCGCAGCCGCGTGCCGGTCGATAATGCCTCGCGTCACTTCGTCGCGGCGGGCTTCGATAACCTGCATCAGTTCTTCGAACGAATCCGAGAACGACTTAACGCCGTCATCGGTCAGCTTGGTGGTGACCGCTTTCATGTCAACGCCGACGGCCTTCAGCTCGTCGAAGATGTGGTGGGCTTCATCGAGCCCAGCTTCGAGTGTCGGCGCCACCTTTCCGTGATCACGAAAATCCTCGAGGGTTTGTGGCGGAACTGTGTTGACGGTGTCAGAACCGATCAGCGAGTCCACGTACATTGTGTCGGGATAGGCGGGATTCTTGGTGCTGGTGGAGGCCCACAGAGGACGCTGGACCTTCGCGCCTTTCGCTTTCAGCGCGGCGAAGCGCTCGCTGCCAAAGATGCGCTTGAACGATTCATAAGCCAGCTTAGCGTTCGCGATGGCAGCTTTGCCCATCAGTGCGTTGATCTGCTGCTTCTGCTGCTCGTCAGTTGCCTTCTGTGCGAGCTGACCGAGCTGCTTGTCCACCATCGAGTCGATGCGGCTGACGAAGAAGCTGGCGACGGAACCAATGCGGTCAATCGGCTGGCCGGCAGCGGCACGCCGTTCCAGACCCTTGATGTAGGCGTCAGCAACCTGCTCGTACACCTCAACTGCGAAGATCAAGGTGACGTTGATGTTCAGCCCGGAGGCGATCAACTCTTCGACCGCGGGAAGTCCGGCGGGAGTGCCCGGAACTTTGATCATCACGTTCGGCCGGTTCAGCTTGGCGAACAGCTTTTTGGCTTCTTCGATGGTCGCCTTGGTGTCGTTGGCGAGCAGAGGGGAGACTTCGAGGCTGACGAAGCCATCACCGCCATTGTTTGCGTCGTACACCCCGCGGAAGGTGTCGGCGGCGCCACCGATGTCGTGGACAACCAGCTCCTCGTAAATCTGCGGGACGCTGCTGCCGCCGCGCGCAAGTGGTCCGAGTTGCTCCGAGTAGTCCTGGCTGCCGCTGATCGCCTTCTGGAAAATAGTCGGGTTCGAGGTGAGACCGCGCAGACCATCTTTTTCGATGAGCCGCTTGAGTTCGCCCGTGGTCAAAAGGGAACGGCGCATCTGATCGAGCCAGACGCTCTGGCCTAACGAATGAAGCTGTAACAAAGGATTGCTGCTCATTTCAGTCCTCACAAGCTTTCTGTTCGAGTGCGCCAATCTTCGCTAGGCGGCGGCGATGGCGCTCTTCTCCTGTGAACCGCGCGCCAAGGTAAATACGCACCAGGTCCAGCGCCAGCTCCGGGCCGATGACGCGTGAGCCGAGACAGAGCACGTTCATGTTGTCATGCTCAACGCCTTGGTGCGCCGAATACGAATCGTGACAAAGCCCGGCACGAATGCCCGGAAGCTTATTGGCCGCGACCGCAGCCCCTACGCCGCTGCCACAGATGAGCACCGCCCGGTCGGCTTTGCCATCGAGCACAGCGTGGCCCACGGCCTCGGCGTAATCGGGATAGTCATCCGGCTTGCTGGCGTCGTGCGTGCCGCAGTCCACGACTTCATGGCCGAGCCGCCGCAGCTCAGCGATCACGGTCTCGTTCAACGGAAACCCGGCATGGTCAGCGCCCACAGCTATTTTCATGGCAATATTACGCCCGAAACATTAAAGTTTGGCTTTCTTTATGGCCGCGTGCGCCTTGGCCACAACATTCTCCACGGTGAAGCCGAAGTGTTGCAATAGGTCCTTAATAGGAGCAGATGCTCCGAAATCGTCGCGGGCGACAACAATTCCATCGTTCCCGACATACTCCCTCCAGCCCAGACTGGTGCCCGCTTCGACGGCCACTCGCGCTCGCACCTCCGGCGGCAGCACCTGAGTTTTATACTCGGCGGACTGCTCTTCGAACAGCTCCCAGCACGGCATGGAGACAACGCGCGCCTTGATGCCCTCGGCTGTGAGCTGCTCACAAGCTCCAACGCATAGCTGCACTTCCGAGCCAGTCCCCATCAATATGACCTCGGGCGTGCCACCGGAGTCCGCCATGATGTAGGCGCCTTTAGCGACACCAGCGGCCGACGCATACTTGCTGCGATCGAAAGTGGGCACCGCCTGCCGCGTGAGTGCCATCAGCGCCGGTCGCTTCTTGAGCCGCATGATTAAGCGCCAGGTCTCGGCAACCTCGTTGGCATCGGCAGGACGAAATACCATCAGCCGCGGAATGGCGCGTAGCGACATGAGTTGCTCGATAGGCTGGTGCGTTGGTCCGTCTTCGCCGAGCCCAACGGAGTCGTGCGTGTAGACGAAGATGGCTGGTATGTCCATGAGCGCCGACAGACGAATTGCCGGCCGCATGTAATCGGAGAAGATGAGGAAAGTCGATCCGTAAGGACGCAGAGCCGAAAGCGCCATGCCGTTTACGATCGAGCCCATGGCGTGTTCACGGATACCAAAGTGGAAGTTGCGTCCCGAGTAGCTGCCCTTCTCGAAATCGTCGGCGCCGGCGATCAGGGTCTTGGTAGAGGGATACAAATCGGCGGAGCCGCCGAGCAGCCAGGGCACGTTTTTCGCGATCGCGTTTTGCACCTTGTTGCTGGAATCGCGCGTAGCCAACCCTTTGGCATCGGCAGGGAACGACGAAATATCTTTGTCCCAGCCGTCGGGCAATTCGTGCTTCACCATCTGCCGCCACATCTTCGCGAGAGCGGGAAATTCTTTCGCCCAGGCGCTGTAGCGGTCATTCCAGTCCTTCTCCAACTGCGCGCCGCGCGGCACGGCCTGCCCCATGTAATTTTTCACTTCGTCGGGAACGAGGAACTGCGCATCCGGCGGCCATCCGTAAGCAATCTTGGTGAGGCGGACCTCGTCGGCGCCCAGCGCTTCGCCGTGGGCTTCCTTGGTGTCCTGCCGATGGGGCGAGCCCCAGCCGATATGACTGTCAACGATGATGAGCGAAGGACGTTGGGTTTCCCTCTGCGCGGCCTGGATCGCCACATCAAGCAGATCGAGATCATTGACGTCGCTTATACGCAGCACGTTCCAGTGCCAGGCGACGAAGCGCGTGGCCACATCATCGCTGAAAGCCAGCGAGGTGCTGCCCTCAATGGTGATGTGGTTGTTGTCGTAGAACCAGATCAGGTTCGAGAGCCCAAGATGACCGGCGACCGAAGCTGCTTCGTTACTGACGCCTTCCATCAGGTCGCCGTCTCCGCAAATGGCGTAAATGCGGTAATCGAAGAGATCGTGGCCGTTCTTGTTGAACTGCGACGCCAGCCAGCGTTGGGCAATCGCGAATCCCACCGAATTGGCAACACCCTGACCGAGCGGGCCGGTCGTGGTCTCGACGCCGGCAGTAAGGCCATACTCAGGATGTCCCGGCGTCTTCGAGTCCCACTGGCGGAACCGCTTGAGGTCGTCAAGCGAAAGGTCAAAGCCGGTCAGGTGAAGCAGGGAATAAAGCAGCATGGACGCGTGGCCGTTGGAGAGGATGAAGCGGTCCCGTCCGGGCCAGTGGGGATTGCTTGGGTTATATCGCAGGTAGCGGTCCCAGAGCACAAAGCCAAGCGGCGCCAGTGCCATCGGAGTGCCTGGATGTCCGCTGTTGGCCTTCTGCACAGCGTCCATGGAAAGCGTACGAATAGTGTTGATGCAGAGAGAATCGAGTTTCTTCTGTTCCGGCGTTTCGTTCCAGCGGGTGGATTCGATGCCGGTCTTCTCGCGGTCCGCCGTTACCCGTTCCTTGCCCTGAAAGGAAATGTCCACTTGACTACTCACCCGTTGCCGCCTTTCTGCTGCTACCTGCAGTTTGGGATGCTGGCGTCACTTCGACTGCAAAATCCTTCCCCTCCCAATTGCCGTCCTGCGGCCAATAGAAGGTAAAGCGCAGGGGCGCGGTCTGCGTCGCCGCCATCTGGATGTCGACAAACTCCACTCCTACTGCGGTAGGGGTGGATGTGGTGTCCTGCGCGGTCTTCCATTCGTCATTGCTCCAGTGCAGCACGAACGGCGAAGAAGCCTGCACCCGCAACAGGCCTCCTGCAGGGACCCTGCGGACCTGCCGATTCATCTTCCATACTTCGATTACCGGACGCGGATCATCGTTGCGATATCGTTGCGCCACCGGCGCAATTAGATCGAAGACCCGATTGTCCACCGAGGAGCGCAGTAATTTTACATATTCGGAGTGCGCCCACATGAGCGGAATCGCCGCTCCGGTCGCTCCGCCAAAGTACATCAGGTTATCCGGAATGTCAGGCCGGTCCCATATCTGCTCCGGAATTAGGCCGATGCCCGTACTGAAATTCTCGATAGCAATCAAATAGGCATCGATATCGCGGCCGGCAGCCAACTCATAAGTCGCTCGTTCGCCGGTCAGCAGCGGCCATGGCCGTCCCACACCCCAGCCGTCATAGCCGCTGCCATCATCGCGCTGGCCGTAACCGTCATGGTTATAGCGTTTCCAGCAAGGGCCTTTCGGCGTATCCACCTTCAGCACGGCATCCACCACCTTCAGCGAGTCCTCGATCAGTGGATCGTCGGCTTTGCGCACTCCGAAACGCACCAGCTCCAGAAAGCCCGCGTCCACGATCTCCCTCGCTGGATACTGATATCGGTCTCCGGGACGCTGGTTGGAGAGCGTTACCACCCCATGCTCGGGGTCTTCGTCCCCCCTTGCACCATCCGAGCTGATGGCAGGATTGATGCGGATATAGTGCCGCGTGATTCCCGGTACCAACATGCCCTGGTTGGTGACTGTCCATTTCTCAACATGGGACTCGAGGAAGTCAGCGTAGGTGCGAACGAATTCGGCCGAGGGCTTGTCTCCGCGCGCCTCGAGAAACTCGGCCGCGCAGATCAGGGCTGCGATGTTGCTGGCCAGGGTGGATGGCGAATAACCGCCTGCTTCTTCCCAGCGCTCCTGCGGGGTGGCTGGGCCCTCGCGGATGAGGTAGCCGCAAGCCAGGTTGACGGTCATGAACGGATCGAAGTTCTCAAGTGCGTTGGCCTTCCACAGCCGCCACGCCAGCATGATAGGAAACGAGACTTCGTCGAGCTGCACTCCCGACCAGTAGGGATTCCCATCAATCCAGAAGTTTTGATAAAAGCCTCCATCTTCCCGCTGAGTAATCGACAGATAGATAAGAGCGCGTAAAGGTGTGCTCGTGTCGCCCACCGCCAGCAGTGCGGTCGCGCTGTTCACCATGTCGCGCGTCCACACCAGATGGTAGCCACCTAGATCGTCATCACTCTTGTCTTGGCCCCAGGGGATACTCAGGCTGGCGATCATGGCGCCGGGATAGAGCTTGTCTTCGTGAGCCAGCAGGAGATTGACGCTGCGTGCAAAGAGCGAGGAATCGTGGGGTGGGATCTTGTCCAACAGTGCCAAACGCTTGCCCGTGCGATGCCATTGGTCGAGAAAGGTGCTCAGCGTGGCATCGAAGGGTATGGAAATTGACTGTCCCAGCATGGCGGCGGCATTGTGGCGGGTGTGACCGAATCCCACGCCCAGGGTGAACTGGTTGCGGCGAGACAGATCAACCTCTCCCATGAGTGCAATATTGCCATCGAGTGCGCTATCGTACTCCCAAGTCATTTTGTGGTGGTGAAAAAGGTCTGTCCACCCGTCATTGACTCCTACGTATCCACAGGAAAGTTTGATGAACGGAAATGGGCCACAGTAGACCGCGAGATAGACGTCGCCCCGATACGCCATCAGGAACCTTCGCCCTCTGGCCGTGGTGACTTCACCATTGTTGTGCCATCCGCCGATTTGCAGATGGGGAGCGCAAAGCACGTATAGATGCAATCGCCCCTGCCATTCAGGCGCTACATTGAATTTTGTGTGGATCAGCAGGCAGCTCAGGTGCGGATCGGTGATGATCTGCTTCTCGATCGAGTAGCGGCCTTCTGGATCGGCGTTGGTGATCTTCACGCCGAGGCCTCCCAGGCAGTCCATCGTCGTATGCATGTTTCGGCGCTCGTCGTGGAAGAAGGTCTCTCCGTCGCTCACCAGGTATTGCAGGTCGCGAATTTGCGGAGAATCGATGGTAGGGTAATAGCATTCGGTGATGACGCCATCGGCGATCGTGTACCAGACTCGGCTGGAAGTCGAATAGGCAGTCCCAACCGCCTCCTTTGCGCCTCGCGTCCAGCGAGGTTCAATGCCCGGTCCGCCGGGCGCTGGATTCTTGCCGGTCATAGTCATAACGGTTACGTTCTGGGCCCAGGTAGCGAAAAAGCCCAAACCCGGAAGTGTATCGCGAGTTGCCATTCCTCGCCTCAGTTTTAGGTTCTGGTGGGAGATGGATCAGGAATCCCAGCGGCCATGCCATGCAGCGCCATTAGACCGAAGTCAGGGGGTCCCTAGTGGCGGATGCCGCCAAGCCGGGCGGACCTTTCAAACCGTCTCCAGCTCCTCCTCCAGCAACTGTTTGTTGTACAGCTCGGTGTAAAAGCCGTTGCGCTCGATAAGCTCGTCGTGCGTGCCCGATTCGACAATCTGACCGTCGTGCAACACGGCGATTCGGTCGGCGTTGCGCACGGTTGACGCGCGATGCGAGATGAAGATCGTCGTCCGCCCCTCCATGATCTCGCGCAGATGATTCAGGATTCGGTCCTCGGTTTGCGTGTCCACGCTGGCGAGCGCATCGTCGAGTACCAGGATTCGCGGATTGCGGATCAGCGCGCGCGCAATGGCCGTGCGCTGCTTCTGGCCACCGGAAAGCGTCAGGCCACGCTCGCCGACTAGCGTGTCGTAGCCGCCGGGAAAGCTCTCGATCTCAGCGGCGATGCTGGCGGCCTCGGCGGCCCGGCGAACATCGGCATCGCTGGCGTCCTGCGCGCCAAACGCGATGTTCTCGCGGATGGTGTCGCTGAACAGAAACGTTTCCTGCGGGACGAAGCCGATGTTGCGCCGCAACAGTTCCAGCGGGAACTCGCGGATGGGGCGGCCATCAATGAGCACAGAGCCTTCCTCCGCATCGTAGATACGCGGGACCAATGATACCAGCGTGGACTTTCCTGATCCGGTCGGACCAACGATGGCGAGGCTCGTCCCGGCTGGCACACGCAGGTCGATGCCCTTCAGCACATCATCGTCGCCGTGGACCCGCCCCGACCCGCGCTCTGCTGCGATCAGCGTGTTTCCATAGTGGAACCTGAGATTGCGGAATTCGATCTCGCCGCGGACCTCTGCGGGAGCGCCGACGGAAGGAACATCGGCGTCAGTAATCTCCGGCTGTTCCGTCAGAATGTTTTGAATGCGGGCCATGGACGCGGTTCCCCGCGAGAAGATGTTGACAACCCAGCCCAGCGAAATAATGGGCCAGGTGAGCTGCACCATCAGTATGTTGAACGCCGTGAAGCTGCCCAGCGTGATTCTGTGCAACAGCACCTCGCGTCCGCCAACCCAGAGCACGATGACGATAGCCACTCCGAGCAGTGTTTCCAGCGTCGGCCAGAGCATGCCCATCAGGCGAACCAGCTTCAGACTGCGCCCGATGTACTCGGTGTTCTGGCGCTCGAAGCTTTCGATCTCTGCTTGCTCCTGCACGTAGGCGCGAATCAGGCGCGCCCCCGAGAAGTTCTCCTGCGCTTTGGCCGAGATGTCGGAGAACATCGCCTGGATGCGCTCGAAGCGCTCGTGGATCTGGCGGCCGAAGTGCTGCACCACGATGCTGACGATGGGCAGCGGCAGAAATGCGAACAACGTTAGCTTCGGGCTCATCCTGAGCATGACCAGCAATGCGCCGGCGGTGAACACCAAGGTATTGGCCGTGTACATGATGCCTGGACCAACCAGCATGCGCACGGCGTTCAGATCGTTGGTGGCGCGCGCCATGATGTCGCCGGTCCGGGTGCGTTGGTAAAAACCGTAAGAGAGCCGTTCCAGGTGCGTGAACAGATCGTTGCGCAGGTCGAATTCGATTTCGCGTGAGGCCCCGATCAGGATCCAGCGTGTCAGGAACTGGAAGATGGCCCTGGCCCCAGCCACGGCGAGCAGCTTAGCCGAGTAGACCCAGAGCTTGTGGACCGTGACACCGATGTTGAGGTCGTCGACGGCCTGCTTGATGACCAGTGAAAACAAAATCCAGACGCCGCTGTTGCACAGCACGCACAGAGCGCCGACCCGGAAGGTGACTCGGTACTTGCGCAGATAGGGGAACAGCGGGCGTAGATTCTTGAGCATTAGCTGGCAGTCAGCATTCAGGCATCAGGAGCCGTGTCATATCCCAGCTCCAGCAGGCGCCCATTGCAGGGTCGATCACTTTCCAAAACAGTTTAGATGTTGGCGGCACGGACGCGATTCGCCTACTTAACGGGGCGCTGGCTTTATCGAACCTGGTTCTTATTGCTGACCGCTGAATGCTGACTGCTGTTTTTATGTCGGCACCCGCAGCAGCAGGTAGCCTCCAGCAAACGCAAAGATGAAATCCGGGGCCCAGGCCGCCAGCATGGCAGGTAGCTGGTTGGCGTTGCCCATTGCCTCGAAAACGCCGGCGGTGACCCAGTACACGATAGCAACCCCAATTGCAATGGAGACTCCGGCCAACGCCCCGCCGCGACGTCCCGAGGCGCAGAACGGAATTGCCAGGATCGCCATTACCAGAGTGATCAAGGGAAAGGCAATCTTCTTCTGCAGCTGCACCTTCAACCGCACCGTGTCGAAGCCACTCTGTTGCAAGTCGTCAATGTAGCGCCGCAGTTCCTCATAATTCATCTCCGACGACTGCTTTACTTCCTTCTTGAAGTAGCTGGGATCTTCGCCCAATTCGTTGAAGGTTGCGACGTCGAAGATGCGGTAATCCTGGATGGACGCCCCGTGCAGCGTTCGTGCCCAGCCCTGCTCAAAGACCCATTTCTTGAGGCTGTCTTCCCAGTGAGCGCGTTCCGCGTAGATGCGGCGCGTGAGCTGAAAAGTATTCGGGTCAAATTCGAAGATCGAAATCCCGCCGAAGTGGTTGGTGTCGGGATCGAACACTTGATAGTAGTAGATTTCGTTGTTCTGTCCGAAAATCCACTTGCGGTCGGCCCGCAAATACGTCTGGGCGGGCTTGCCCTTGATCTGGTTGCGCAGGATCTCCTGTTGCCGGTTGGTGCGCGGAATATAGACCTGGTCGAAAACGAACAAGCCCACTCCAAAAAGGGCGCAGATCACAACCACCGGAAGTGCAGCGCGATAGATGCTCATTCCGCTGGCCTTCATTGCCGTCAACTCGCTCGATTTTTCCATTAGCCCGAAGGTAATGAGCACCGCGAGCATGACCGCCAGCGGCGCGATCGAATAGATGAGAGACGGGCTCACGTCCCATAAGTACTCGGCCTGGATGATCGCGGGGATCCGATTGCGCATGATGTCGGTCAGCAGTTCGAAGTAGGTGAAGACCAGCACAATGATCAGACAGGTGGCAATGATCATCGCCAGATACAAGGCGAAGTCGCGCAGGATCATGTCATCAAGGATCAGCGGGAAACGGGCGCTGAAGCGGTTCTTATGCAGCGCGGGAGCGGCTTGCGAGCGCTCCAAGGCTGCTTTCCTGCGCCGCACGGCAAGGCTTTGCAGCCTCTCCTTGACCGGCTGCCACCAGCCGCTCAGGCCACCGAATTCCATGGGCATTTGATCTAATCGCCACAGCAGAAACAGCCCACAAAGAAAGAAGAAGAAGTTGCCCGCCCAGACGCCCTCCCAGGGCAGCACCCTTCCCTGACGGGCCATGGAAACACCCGTCAGGGAAAAGAAGTAATACACAAACACCAACAGAATGGTGAGCACGAAACCTGTGCTCTTGCCCCCCTTGCGCGCAGACAAGCCGAGAGGAATACCGACCATCGCCAGCACCAGGCAGGCCGCGGGAAGCGCAAAGCGGCGCTGAAATTCAATCCCGTAGTACCTTGCGTTGAGATCGTGAGATCCCGCTACGGCAGGATTGGAAGGCCGGATCTGGTCCGCTTTCTGCTGTTCAAGCGCCGCATTCCTGCGCAGGCCGCGCAAGCCCAATTCGGCCATCGGCAACCGATCACTGCCGTGGTCTGCGCTACTCGGCAGTTGAAGCGGAATTTCCGTGCTCTCGAAGGTCGCAATCGAGTACTGGTCGTGCGCCTTCGCTATCAACTCCTGCTGTGTGCCTTCCTCCAGATGGAAGCGCAGCTTGTCAGGCGAGTCGCTCAGCAGAGCGCCGCGCTGAGCCAGTGTGACCTTCGGCGAGCCCGGATCGCTGATATCGGCAAGAAAGATGCTGCGCCACAACGACCGCCCGCCGGAGGGAACCACGTCCTGCACGTAGAGCACGATATTCTTAAACTCCTCGTAGAAGACGCGCGGCTGTATCTCAAAGGAGGCTTGCGACGACCTCAGCCGCTCCTGCAGACGGTCGAGCGCATTTGCCGATCTCGGCGCCACATAGACGCTGTTAAACATGCCCAGCGCCCATGCGCCGACGGCAAAGATGGCTACAACCCGGATGAACATTCCCGCGCCGATCCCGCTGGCCCGCATCGCGGTGACTTCGCTATCAGCAGCCATGCGGCTGAGCCCAACCAGAATGCCGACCAGCACACCCATCGGCAATGTGATGGTGAACGTGGTCGGCAGTGTGAAGAGGAAAATTTCAGCGACACTCGGCAGGGGAGCGCTGTTGCGGACGACCAATTCCAGCAACCGTCCCAGGTCCCGCATGAAAATGATGAAGGTGAACAGCGCCACGCCCAACAGAGCGTGCGAGCTGACTTCCTTCAGGATGTAGCGGGTGAAGATGCGCACTAATCGGTAGTTTATCGGAAAGAGGAGGGGGCCGAACAGTCTTTGACTCCGGCCTCGCGTTACGCAAGGCACACTACGTGCGAACCTTCTGATCGGCCGGGAAACGCCGCAGTCGTTCTCCCACCAATGTGGCAAGCCCGTTTGCGCAGCGGAGTTCCAAGCCGGTCGATGGCCTGATACACTTGGGTCGCAAAGCCCTCGACGCAATGGCCGAAAGTTCCCCGAAGATCCGGTTGGTGCTGCTGTGGCACATGCACCAGCCCTTCTACAAAGACATGGTAACGGGCGAGTATCGCCTGCCCTGGGTCAGGCTCCATGCGCTCAAGGACTACTACGGGATGGTGAAGCTCCTGGACGAGTTTCCCCAGGTCCACCAGAATTTCAACCTCGTTCCTTCGCTGGTCACTCAAATCCAGGACTACGTTTCCGGGCAGGCGCACGATCCCTTTTTCGACGTGGTGGCCAAGCCAGCCGATCAGCTTACTGGTTCCGAGCGTCAGTTCGCATTGCGCTATCTCTTTCAGTCGAACCCGGTCAACATGATCGGGCGCTATCCCCGATACCGCGAATTGTGGGAGCGCCACCGGGCCACGTGCGATCGTCCTGAGGGCCCCGATTCGTACTTTGTGACCCGCGACTACGCCGACTTGCAGGTTCTGTCGCAACTGGCCTGGTTCGACGAGTTTTTCCTCGCTGAACCCGACATCGCCGCCCTGGTGCGGAAGGGCGAGGACTTCACGCGCAATGACCAGCAGCTCATAATCGCCAGGGAACGCGAAATCCTGGGCAAAGTTCTGCCGGCCTATTTCGAGGCTGCTCAGCGCGGCTCAATCGAGCTTTCTGCGACGCCGTACTACCACCCGATTCTGCCTTTGTTGTGCGATACCAACGTCGCTGCGCAGTCCACGCCGGGGTTGAGTCTTCCCACGCGCCGTTTCCGTCATCCCGATGACGCTAGCTTGCAGATTCAACGGGCGCTCGATTCGCATCAGTCGCTCTTCGGCGTTCGTCCCAAGGGATTGTGGCCATCGGAGGGAAGCGTTTCGGAGGAGACGATGACTCTGGCGTGCAGGGAGGGCATTCAGTGGATGGCGACCGATGAAGGTGTCCTGGGACGTTCGCTGGATTGCAATTTTTCGCGCCACGACGGCAGTCAGCTACAGGGCGACGGGCCAGAGCGGCTTTACAACATCTATCGTTACGAGAAGGGTGCGACGCGGATGGACCTGCTCTTTCGCGATCACCACATCTCCGACCTGATTGGCTTTGTGTATTCCGGCATGCCGGCTCAGGAGGCTGCCGACCACCTCATCCAGAATGTTAAGAACGCTGCGCAACCGGTTCTATTGAAAGGAAAAACAGCCGTAGTATCGATTATCCTCGACGGCGAGAATGCATGGGAGTATTACCCCCAGTCGGGGCGCGAATTCCTGCGACGTTTCTACGACTCCTTGCAGCGTGACAAACAAATTGAGCCGGTGACCATCAGCGAGGCCATCTCTCGCCACAAGGCGAGCGACTTCGGTCATTTGCGGCGGCTGGTGCCCGGCTCGTGGATCAACGCCAATTTCGATGTCTGGATCGGCGCTCCGGAAGACAATCGCGCCTGGGACTTACTGGCCGAAGCGCGCGATTACTATGACCGGCACTCGCACCGCGTTTCGGCGGCGCAGCGCAAGATCGCCTGGGAGGAGTTGCTGATCGCCGAAGGCAGTGACTGGAACTGGTGGTACGGTCCCGAGCACCATTCAGCCAATGACCGCGACTTTGACGAGCTTTACCGCAAGCACCTTTCCAACGTCTATCACGCGCTGGAGGGTATTCCACCGGAGGAGCTGAACACACCGATCATCAGCGGCGTGGTGCGACCAAGTTATCTTCCACAAACCGCCTACGTGCGCGCGCGCGTGGATGGCCTGGTGAGCGGCTATTTCGAGTGGATGGGCGCCGCCAGCTACACTTCGGACCAGCGCACCATGGCGATGCACGGCAAACAATTTCTGCTCGACGCGGTTTACGCTGGACTGGATCAGGATTCGGTCTCCGGACGGCTCGATTTTCATCACAGCTTGCCGGAGGGGGTCTACCGTCTGGTGGTGAACATCGAAGTGCGCCGCGATGACCGCGATCGCAAGTCGCCTGTGACCTCCTATCGTCTTGTCGCCGACGCGCAGGGGAAGACGCTGCAGAAGTGGGTTTTGAGCAACGGGGAAGAGCGACGCAAGCTGGCGAGCTTCTCGGCCCAGAACGGCAACTCTCAGACCAACGGGGCTGAGGTAGCGCTCGACGAGATTTTCGAATTTCGCGTTCCCTTCGAGTTGATTGGTGCGCAGCAGGGAAGCCGTATCCGGCTGCGCTTCGCCATCTGGCGCGAGCACCTGCCCGTGGACTCGCTGCCCCTGGAAGGCTGGATTGATCTGTTCGCGCTGGCCGAAGAAGAGCTGGAAAGCAACCTGTATTCCGTCGCGCCGCCGGAATGAATGACTGTTGTCAGCTGTTAGTAGTCAGTTGGCAAACACGATGTGCCTCGCTGACAACTGACTACTGGCAACTTGTTTCTGGCCAGTAAACCGGCCACCCACGCTCACCCGCGATCCGCTCCAGTTCAGAAGTTGGATTGACACAGATGGGATACTTCGCCATTTCCAGCATCGCCTGGTCGTGCACCGAGTTGCCGAAGACCGCGTCGACCGGCTTGCCGATAACTTCGCGAATGGCGACAGCCTTCAATTCGTCCGTCGGGACGCGAATGAGCCGATCGCTGGCGCAGCCGCCATCGGAATGAACACAGGCCGCGAGCACGTGATCACGGGCAATGCCGAAACGCTCGGCTCCAACTTCCACGACCCAATCATTGGTTGAGGAGACAGCCCAAACATCGCAACCCTGCGACGCCAAACCGAGTATCAGTTCCTTCATCTCGGGAAACACGCGATGGCCGACGACTTCCTCGAAGAACTCCTTCGCTGCTCGCTGCAAAATGTCGCATCCAATGCCCCGATTCATGGTGACCATCTCGCCGCACATCTGCTCTTCGTCCACTTTGCCGGCTTCATAATCCTTGTAGCGGGCCAGTGCCCACTCGCCGATCTCGCGGCCCACGATGCCGCGCTCAATCTCCCAGTAAAAGAAGTCGGCGCCCGCATCGCCGCTCCACAACGTTCCATCGCAATCGAAGACGGCGATGGCCGCCTTGAGGGCGAGCACGGATTCGATGAATTGGCTTGCTTGTCCGCGCAATTCGGGCAGCCTCAAAACTGCTTCTCCGAGGAAATCAGGTCTGAGTCGAACAGGCGTTCGTAGTCTTCAGGGGTGTCAATGCTCATGGCGATGCGCGTGTCTTCCACCGGCAAATATTGAATGTGCTGCTGATATTGGTGCTCGACGTCGCGAGCTGTCGCTTCCGCCGGCGCGCGCAGGAAGACTTCAATCATCTCGCGGCGCACCACGATGGGATGTCCGTGCACCAATTGCTCTCCACGCCGCACCTCGGGCACGACAGCCCACAAGTCGGAACCCGGATTGAGGAAAGCATCGAGAAGCTTTTCCACAGTGATGGGCAGCACCGGCGGATGGTCGATGAGCGCGACCAAAGCTGCATCGCGCCCGTGATTCATGACTTCCTGCAAGCCAACTCGCAACGAACTAAACTGTCCGCGGTCGGGTGCGGGATTGACCACGAGAAATGCGCCATGGCCGTAAGCGACAGGCTCGATGGCCGCTGCGTTCTTGCCTGCGACCACAATCACCAGATCGGTGTGCGCCTGGAGCAAATCAATGGTGGCGCCGAGAAAAGTGTTGGCCGCGGGCGTTCCTTCGGCCACCGGAGGCCAGGGCAGCAGGGCCTTGTCGCGGCCCATGCGACTGGAAAAACCGGCGGCAAGAATGACTCCGCAAATGCTGGGTGATAGCGCCATGGGACGACGATAGCAGAGCACAGTTGCCGAGGCCAAATAAAGTCTTGTCCAATACAAGATGAGCCTGAAGGAGGAGTCGGTTTCCAATACAAGGTGAGCCTGGAGCGGGTGGCATGCTGAGGATTGACAACCAGCGTGCACGAAGCAGAAAAACTAAGCCT
>Ga0181532_10000928_pt1 | contig 29308 bp, 24 predicted proteins | sample PEATcosm2014_Bin_33_FD_119768 | JGI IMG/M metagenome (GOLD analysis project Ga0181532, IMG submission 119768) | Peatland microbial communities from MTU Mesocosm Facility, Houghton, MI, USA - PEATcosm2014_Bin11_30_metaG | ecosystem: Environmental > Terrestrial > Soil > Wetlands > Peat | place...
CAGCGTCTACTGTCCCCGCGCCGCCATATCCTGCAACCGTTTCCCCGTAAGCAGGCGTTTCGCGGATGATATTCACTCCCTTGCGCGACACTTGGAACGTCCCGGCGTCTTGATGGTAGTGTCCCGTGCCCAACGCGCTGGTCAACGAGGGATTGGCGCCTTGATTCAATCCCATCTGCCACAGCATCACCGTCCCAGTCGTGGCCCACGCGTCGTGCGCGTACATGTACTGCGCGCCGGAAGAATAGTAGTCGAGGGGAAGGTTCGAAAACGCGAGCACGGAGCCACCCGTATCGACGGAGCGGTAGAGAGGCCCAACAGCCGGCTTCACCGTCGAGAGCCATTGCCGCGCGTATTGCCCGACGTTCGTCGCACCATACTCCGTGGCTGCCGCCTGCATGAAATCGCCATAATACTGAGACTCGGCGCCGCAGCCTCCACTGGTGTTCGTGTTACCCGTTGGGTTGTGGCTGACGTATCCGCAACTGTTCGCATTCACCCAGTTTTCGTCATCCGCCCAGGTGAAGAGATCCCACATACCCCGGCTCGTGGTGGGTGTGAGCGTGGTGTTATAAATCGTTTGCAAAACGCCAGACTGAAACGCCGTGGTCTCGTTCCACAGGTCGCGTCCCATGACCGCAGCGGACGCCATCGCAAAAGCGTAGTAATTCAGGGAGTATCGTCCGTATTCGCCGCCGCCCTCTTGGCTATGAAGCCCGTAGCCAAGCGTGCCATTCTTACCCGTCCCCGTGGGCGAGACGAAGTTGAGCAGGTCCGGCCACCGAGCCGTCAGCGCGTAGCTGAGATTCGCCGCGGCACCCGTGCTCTCGCCGTTTGTCGCCACGCCGAAGTCGAAATCGTTGCGGAACTGTCCCGCGAAGTAATTATTCGCGGGCATTCCAACGTTGCCCCAAGTCTGCGCGGGATTGTCCTGGTTCGCCTGCCAAGTGCTCCAGTTGCTGTCCAACGTCGTTACCTGCGCAGAAGTAAGGCATGTCGCCTTCCCGCATCCCGGATAGAGCCAATCACGAATCAAAATCCGCTGCTCCCCAAGAGCCCGCATGCTGTCGTCTCCCACTCCTGCGCCGTTGGGGGACGCGGGAGTGAAGGATACAGCATCGTTGATGGCCTGGGTGCACGCCGCGCTCACGTTCATCACGAAACAGGTGAACGCCACGTCGTAATCGTCGAGCGGTCGAGGGCTGGTTGTGAGTCCTGCATATCCGGTGCTGGCGACCCAAGCCTGCGCGGTCGCGATGCGCGAGGGATTCCAGAACAGCCTTGGGTGGCCCGAAGGAATGTTAAGTCCACCATTCGCGCTTGTTGTCGGTGCGGAGATGATAGTGATTGATGATGAAGATGTTATGGATGTATTCGCTGAACTGGTGGCTGTGACGGTGACAGTGGCCGGTGAGGGGACCGCCGGAGGAGCGGTGTAAAGTCCCGAACTGTTGATTGCTCCGCAGGCGGCGGCACTGCAGCCTGCTCCCTGCACGGTCCAAGTCACAGCCGTATTGGAGGTCCCCGCAACAGTGGCGCTTAATTGTTGGGTTGTCCCCGTCTCAACTGATGTGCTAGTCGGTGTCACAGCGACGACAACACCGGCCATAACGGTTACGTTCGCTGTCGCCGATATGCTCGGATTAGCGATACTGGTTGCCACCACACTCACCGTGGCAGGTGTAGGCGCCGTGTTCGGCGCATTGTAGACAGCCGATGACGAACTGGTTGAAAGTGTTCCACAAGTTGATCCGCTGCAACCCGCACCAGTCAGACTCCACGCAACCGCCGTATTCGTTGTTCCTGTCACGGTCGCCGCGAACGAGTTCACGCCCGCGGTAGGAACTGAGGCGCTTGTCGGGCTGATGCTAAGCAGAACAGTAGCCGCTGCGATAACGCTGATACTTGCCGAAGCTGATTTGGTTGAGTCCGCCACGCTGGTCACTGTTACGGTGAGGGTCGCAGGCGACGGCACACTCGCTGGTGAAGTGTAGAGACCGCCCGTCGAAATAGTACCACACGCCGCGCCGCTGCAACCCGCGCCACCTATATTCCAAGTCACAGCAGTGTTCGAGGTGCCGGTTACCGTTGCAGAAAATTGTTGAATGGATCCTGTTGTGACGGTTGCGCTGCTTGGGCTCACTTGTATTACTACACCGGCCGCAACGACGACGTTAAGAGTGGCAGTATTGCTGGTCACGCTGCCCGCGCTATTGGAAACGACAACCGTGAAGAGCGCTCGATTGTCGGAAGTTGTCGTTGGCGGAGTCGTGTACGTCCAGGAATTCGCGCCGCTGATCACAGTTCCGTTCTTCTGCCACTGATAACTGAGCGGGGCAGTACCCGCTGCTGTCACCGAGAAAGTTGCCGTTTGCCCGACCGAAACATCCGCGCTTACTGGCTGTCTCGTGACCGAAGGAACTCCCGCGGTCGCTCCAGAGACGTTGAGAGTGGCAGTGTTGCTGGTCGCGCGGCCTGCACTATTGGAAACGACAACCGTGAATAGCGCTCGATTGTCGGAAGCTGTCGTGGGCGGAGTGGTGTACGTCCAGGAATTCGCGCCGCTGATCGCAGTTCCGTTCTTCTGCCACTGGTAACTGAGCGGAGACGCGCCCGCCGCTGTCACGGAGAAAGTCGCCGTTTGTCCGGCCGAAACATCCGCGCTTACTGGCTGCGTAGTAATCGACGGGGACGCGGATGCGCCATTCGTTCTGTGATTGCTGTTCGTGCCGGATGCGCTGTTGGCGCTCCCTACGCATCCTGAAAGGGAGAGGCTTCCCAACAGCACAACGAGAAGGAGAATTCTCAACTCTTGAGTCCGCAGAAGACGCTTGGCAGTCGACATTTGGCTCCGGCCCTTGCGTAAGCTCCGTGTCGAATTGCGACACGCGCTCCTGTCTACAGTGAATACAGGAGTGAGGCGTCAAGTACATCTGGCCGGTAGTCCAGAAAGAGGGGGCTGCCCGATTCTTGCCCCTTGGTGTCCTTTGTGTCTAATGGGTAAGAGTTGAAAACAATGGAGGGAGTACTCGGCAGCAATAACTGAAAATCCCTTAAAAAAAAGCCTTGTTCATTGAATCTGAGCACTCATTTTCGCTCAGTCCGTGGGAATGATAGTCTCCTCATCCCAGGTGGCGACATCCATGACCGTAACAAGTTGAGCAAGTCGACCGCGTATATCCTTCCATCGGAGCAAGGCACATGGACCACAGCCCGACTGCAGACGCCGCTCATGCTAACCGCTGAATCCTCCCAGACCGGTTATTCGATTGGTAGATTGATCCAATGCGCAGGCATGCCACAGATCACAGAAGCGCATTCTTGGCACGGTTTATGAGGCGACATCAGAACCAACCAGTACCAGTGAACGCCCCGAGGGCTGCTTGGAACCGGAGACGAGCATGGCTTTGATCGACCACGCTGCAACGTCGTAGGTCGAATGGCTGCATCACTCCGGGGCGGTTCGAGCCCCCGTAAAACGAAAATGCTGCCCGGTAGCCCGCTTGTTCCAAAGCTCGTACGGTATCGACGGAGAAACAATGCTTCAGCCCGACAGGATAGGCGAGAATATCGATGTGCCGTTTCAGTTCACGTTCCAATATCCCCCGCGAATGGCGAGCTTCTACCCGCTGCAACTCGGGCGAAAGCTTAGTTAAGATCTCATGCCTGTGCGTGTGCGAGCCGAACGCCATGCCATGCTGTAGCATTTCGCGGGCTTCGTGCCAGTCCAGGAAACAGCGTTCAGTGGCATTCTCAGGGCGCAAAACTTCGCATGCCTTCTCAAGATCAGCTATGAAGCGCTCCTGATCTTTTACTGCGGGCTGCGTAAAGAGCCGCAGGATTTGCATGCACGCATACCTTTTTCCGTCGTTTTCAAGGTCAAGGATCACAGGTTCCGGATATTCGAGGTGGATACGCTTCTTGTCACTTTGTTTGACAATGTAGGCAATCAAGTCCCACCAGGGGAGTTTCCCGGTGCCGATGAAAGCGGTGGGCAGGAAGAACACGCCCTGCACACCATGTGCGCGGAGGATTGGAAATGCCAGGGTATAGTTATCCCGGTATCCATCGTCGAAAGTGATCAGAACACTCGTTCCTCTTGGGGCATTCCCGCCAATCATGGCGAACACTTCCCCTAAAGTACTCATATGAAAACGGCGTTTGAAGAAAGCGATCTGCGAATCAAATTGCTCGGCCGTGGCAGAGAATACACCCGAGTCGAACGGTGTCTCGTCCGCATTTCCCAGGCGATGGTAATTCAGAATAATTAAAGCACGGCGCTGCGGCAGGGATTCCAGGATTCTGGTGAGCCCAGTTCGGGAGCAGACACGTGCTAACAATTCCCGCTTTCCGTGCATTTGCATATAGAGACTATAGTAAAAGCAGAATAGGAGTCTACTAGCCGTCCGACCGATCATGCTTCAGGGTGCTTAACTCTCTCCTCGGATTTGCAGGTATATTCCTTTGACAAGACCATGGAATTCTCTCTACGCCTAATTCGAGATCTCGCGTCAACACTCCGAGTAGATCGCCCGGACGCGCTTCATGCTCGAGACGCCCGGGAACTCAGCTACGGGAGTGCATCCGCGCGCCTCGCCCAAGTTCCGGCCGTCGTCAACACCCGTTACGGCGGAAATCTGAACTGGGATGCCCGGACCGACGGCTCACGCCAGCTCGATGAAATCGCTCTGTTCTGGCGGACTCTGGAAAGCGATATCACGAGCCCGATGCAACATTGTCTTTGGAGCGAATCCTGCCGCGCCACCTTGCCCCTCGATGGGGAACTCCATTTCGTTGTCGTTAAAACGGGATCACAGACAGGGGCCATAGCGCCGCTTGTGCGCACCAAAGGGATTCTTGGCCGGCTGGAACTTCTCGGAGTCAAAATGCTTCGAGAACCTACCGATTTGGTATTTTCCGATCCCGCAGCTCTAAGAATTCTGGCTCGCAATCTCGTCAATCTGGGCTTGCCCCTTTTTCTGGACAGAATTCCTGCCGGTTCGCCTACCATTACTGCGATTCAAGAAGCGTATCGCGGCCGCGGACTGGTGCTCCTGCGTCCCGCTCACCCGTATCCTCGCATCCTGTTGCACCAGGGCTGGCGGAAACCCGAGACCCAGCTCAATAGCGGGCGGCGCTCGGATTTGCGCCGATCCGTTCGAAACGCCGAGAAAATCGGTCCGCTCAGTTATCAGATTCTGTCCCCAACGCCTTCGCAGCTCGCGCCACTTCTTGAAGAGGCTCTGGAAGTTGAGGCTGCAAACTGGAAGGGCAACAGCGGGAGCGCGATCGCGTACGACAAGCTGCGCGGTCAGTTCTACCGCCATTATGCGGCTGCGGCTAGCGCGGCGGGTTTCTTGCGGCTCTGTTTTTTGCGAGTTGGCGGCAAAGCTGTCGCCATGCAGCTTGCACTCGAATGTGCGCGTGCCTTCTGGCTTCTAAAAATAGGATACCGCCAGGAATTTGCGCGATGCTCGCCCGGAACGTTGCTGATGGCAGAGACCATACGTTACGCGGCTTCGAGGGGACTTGTGTCCTATGAATTCCTGGGTAACGCTGATAACTGGACACGCATCTGGACGCAGAATGAGATTCCATGTGTAACGATTCGAGCGTATCCCTTCAAGGTGAGAGGCGTGGCTGTCTTGGCCGCGGATGCATTCCGTGCGGTGCGCCGGCGGTTTGAAGTTGCCGTGAAAAGAGAAAAGAAATGAACCGCAGGCTTAGCAAGATGGTGTGGTCCGCTTGGGAGGCCGTAGCGAAGCATGCCGTCAGGGCCTACATTGCTGGACCCGAGCTCGACGATGCAATGAGAACTTGTCGGCGTCTCTTCGGCCTTGGCTTTGGTGCCACGATTTGTTTCTGGAACATCGAGAGCGATTCACCAGAACGGATAGTGGATGCCTACAAGTCTGCGCTGGCAACCCTCGCCAATGAGAAGATGGATTGTTATCTTTCCATCAAGCTTCCTCCGCTGAAATATGACCTGGCACTGCTCAATGAGGTATTGGAGCAAGCGCGGCCCACGAATACCCTCGTTCATTTCGACTCCCTGGAGCACGAAACAGCCGAGCGAACTTTTTCCATCATTGCGAGAGCGGCGCGTTCCTATCCGAATCTCGGATGCACTTTGCCTGGCCGGTGGGTGAGAAGCATCGCTGACGCAGATATTGCAGTGGATCTTGGTTTGCACGTTCGGATAGTCAAAGGACAGTGGCCGGACTGTCAACACCAAGAGAAAAAGTCTCGGGAAGGCTATCTAGACGTCATTGACCGGTTAGCGGGCCGCGCGCGTTTCGTCGCCGTGGCAACACATGACCCGGTCCTCGCGCGAAATGCACTCGAGCGTCTCCGCCGAGTTGGAACTCCATGTTGCCTCGAGTTGTTGGAGGGCCTTCCGGTGAAGCCAGCCTTGAAAGTCGCGCGTGAAATGGACGTCCCTGTGCGCATCTACGTGCCTTTTGGTCACGGGTGGCTTCCTTATTCCCTTACACAAGCCCGGAACAATCCTCGCGTATTTTGGTGGATTCTTCGGGATCTTATCACCGGTGGATCGCCGCTCCATTCAAGGTTGCCTTCGCGCGGTATTCTGCCCGCGGTGCAACAGACTCCAAATTCCTCCTCAATTTCACGTGTGTGATCTGCCGCTTCTACTTCCGCCTGGCGAATTTTTCGTCCGGAGCGCACTGGATTTCATCTAGACCATGACAACGAAATCATCAGTGATTGATTCGGAGAGCACGCAAGTGTTTGATTCAGAACCTGGCGAATCCCATTCCGATGCCGGTTTCGAGGAACAATTTTACTCATTCTATAATTGGGCGCTCGATCCTGTTCTCTCGGTAGGCGACATATTCAAGCACCTTCGTGACTCTCTCAACCTCTTGAACTCGCTCAACGTGCCTTGGCAGGTCGAAGAGTGCAAAGTCAATCTGTATCTGCTAGCTTGCGCTCTCACTTGTACCGTTGACGACTATCTGGCGAAAACCCCGCCGGATCTTTCGAAAATTTCCCGAAGACTTCCCAGCCTGCGAATTCCTGTCCTTTCCGCGCAGAAGCTAATCAATTTCGTCCATCGTCTCTGGAGCTATCCACAAAAATTGCGCGCAGCAAGGTGGGAGGGGAAATGGACCTCTCAGGTCGATGCGATCTGCGACTTTCTCACTCGAACTGGAAAGCCCGCTCCGCAACACTTGGACAATTTGAGGAAATCCATCGAAGACTGCTTCGCCACTCGCCTCCCGAGGCCGCTTCTCAATCGGCCGATGCAGTTGCCTTCCGGATATCGCAGTCAGGACCTTGCGCATCAAGATGCATTCTCGCTGGCTGAGTTATTTGCTGCTTCTCAAGAGGATCGCCATTCCCCCCTCTTGATCATTGGTCCACGAACGATGGGCGCATATTTCGCTCCAGCAGCGAAGGCCAAACTAACGCAGCTTGGCTGGACCTCAGTGACGTGGTGCACCGTACGGCCGAAGAAGGGAATTTCCCCTTGGGAAGAGGCCGCACTGCGGGCGCTTCATTCGCCGGATGTGAAGATCCTCGTCATCGACGAGTCTCCGAATACTGGTAACACCTTCCGGCTGATGGTGCATCTCCTTCGGCAGAGGAGGGTGCAACCCAACAGAATTTTTCTGCTCGCGGCCATGCACCCCGCGCGCCCCGATTGGCGCCTTCCCGTCACTGAGGAAACTCTTGGCGTACAACTCATTCAGCTGGAGGCGAACTCCCTTCACAAGAACATTCTTCTCGCGCCAAGCTTCGTCCAGCCGCTTCTTGCGAGCTATTTCCAATCCCTGGGGTGGCACAACGTTCAGCTCCTCGAGAGCAACCTCACTGTCGAGCTAAATCGCCGCCTCGAAGAACATTTTCAGGATGGTTTCCAGTGCCGCTTCAAGCGTGTATTTGATGTCCGCATGGAAAAAAATGGCGCACCACCCGTCAACAGGCGCGTTCTTGCAAAGAGCGTCGGCTGGGGCTGGTTAGGTTATCAGGCTTTTTTTGCGGGGAGGCAGCTTGCTGGGTTTGTTCCCGCAATACTTGGACTTCGAGAAGGCCTTGTGTATATGGAGTGGCTCGAATGTATTGATGGCAGTACTACCAGGCCGCCGATCAAACGTCTTGCTGACTATGTTGCCGCACGCGCGAGCACCTTGCGCCTGAACAAGGATCCTACTTTTGCAATCAGCCCCGGCTACGGCTGGACGGGCTGGAGTGTGCTGATTGACTCGCTAAAAAGAGCTTACGGCACGTTCGTAGGCAGTGTGAAAGTGTCGGCTCTCCATCGGGCTCTCGCGCAGTATGTGTGTCGCACCCCTTCGCTAATAGACGGTCGCATGAAGCCAGAGGATTGGCTCCAAACACGAGATGGTTTTTGCAAGGTTGATTTCGAACACCACAATTTCGGCCGCACGGAGTTATACATAGTTGATCCTGCCTACGATCTTGCCGGTGCTGTCTTCGAATTTCGCCTTTCCGCCAAGGACGAACAAGAATTGATTGCGCACTATGTCCAGATGAGTGGCGACACTGCTGTCGGGGAGCGAATCCTACTTTGGAAGCTGGTGCACGGCGCTGTGGGAAGTGAGTTGGCTACCGCGGCCCTCGATGTCGAAACGCGCGGCGAGGCTCGCATGATCTGGCACGACCGGCTCGTTCAAGCCCGAAATTTCTTGGTTCACCAGATGAGCCGATTTTCGGCCTCCCTGCTTCCGAATCGCTTCCCCTTGCAATGGACTCGACGGCTCATCTTTATTGACCTCGATGGAGTCTTCGATTCGAATGTTTTTGATTTTCCTCAAGCGACGACCAGCAGTCTGATCGCCTTAGCGAGGCTTCAGAGCCATGGATTCTCCGTGATTCTCAACACCGCGCGCAGTGCCAGTGACGTCAAGCAATACTGCGAGGCCTATGGTCTTCACGGCGGGGTTGCCGAATCCGGCTGCATATTCGTCGATGCCGTGAAACAAAGCGAATTCCCGCTCATTGAGCCGGAGGCTGCCGAGCAATTGAGTCGCTGTAAAGCGGCAATCCAATCGCTTCCCGGAGTATTCCTCGATCCGAATTATCGGACGGCTGTAAGGGCTTTCCGTTACGAGAGAAATGGTACCCAGGGTTTGTCGGAAGCGGAGGTGCGCGGCATCCTTGAGAGTTCGCGATTGGACCGTTTGATGTTCCTGCCAACCTGCGCGGACACCACCATCGTCCCGAAGGGCATCGGCAAAGGCTCTGGTTTGTTATGGGTGAAGAAATACTTGAGGTCTGAAGGTGAGGCCGTCGCTGCGATCGGTGATAACGATCAGGACCTGGATATGTTCCGCTATGCCGACCTCGCGTTTGCGCCCGCGAGCAGTTCGAAGTCAGTTCGTGAGTTTGCCTCTGCTGGTAAGTGCAAACTGACACGTCATGCCTTCCAGAAGGGATTGCTCGAGGCCGTAACGCAAGTGATTCACCCGGACCGGCGACTCTGCGTGAAGTGCGATGTCCAACTTATACAAGCGGATGGTTGCGGTGCTTTATTTCAAAGGCTGATGGAAGTCGCGGAACTCTCCAAATTTCAAAAGTTGCTATCGATTTTGAACTGGGAAAAGTTGTAGACATCCCCATACTATCGATTACCGTTTTGTCTCTAATCTACTTCGCCGGATAGCTTTAAGAACGGGAGCGGGAAGATTTGTTCGAAGCCAGCTCTTCAATGTGCGGCTCGTCTGATCGATTCTCAAATAAAGAGCGCCTTGTGTCAGACGCCGGGCAAAATGGATATCTGCATAACTTTCCACTTGGGCGCCCCAGCGATTTTTGCTCGGGTCTTCTTCCCCGAGAAAATCATATTGCCGGATGCCCTGGCCGATCAGCGTTTTAATAACCTGAGCTCGGAGCACATAACCGGCCCGGTCGGACGAATACGCGGGATCGAAGCCTTCCTGCAGGGAATAAACAACGTCGCGATATCGGAAGCCATACTGCGCGGCGGCCGGTTTTCCATCCAGTTGCAGAATCCAGAATTCCAGCCATCCGCGCTCCAGAAAAGAGGCTGCCATGTTGTAATAGAGTTCACGTCGCTGCGCGGAAGCAAACGCCCCCGGCTTTCCTAACATCTGCCAACGTTTTTGGTGGAGCCCGAACAGGGCATCCAGAGATGCAGGCAGTGCTTGCGTGGCATCACACTTGGTAATCGAAACGTGAAAATGCTTGTGCAAACGGTTTGTGTAATAAACAATTTTCGTTTTTTCTTTGTTCGAGATCGTTTGCTTGAGGTAACTTTCCCATGTCTCCGGCAGCGCTATCGTGGAGCGCGGGCGTCCCAGGCGCCGGAAGGTCCACCTGCGACTCTTCAGATCTGAAACCAGCGACGGGACCGCGGCGGAATCCCATGGAAGGGTATTTAACTCGCAGATATCCCACTCTGGGTTCGATTCCAGCCAGGAGAGGAAGGATTGCGTGCAGGCGGCCTGGTAACCCTTCCGGATAATCAGGTCAAGATTGTCCGAGTCTTCCGAGCCATCCCCTACGAAACGCAATCGTCTTAAGCGAAAGGGAAGCGCCGGTTCGATCAAGTCTGCATACAGCGGCACAACGCCCACTACTTCATCATCCGCATTCAAGAAGACGGGTGCCACTAGCTCTTTGTCTTTTACGAACGACTTCCACCATGCGCCCAGCCACTCAAGCGTGGAAAATATGGTTAGCCCCTCGGCATCTTGCAGAATACTCTCCCACGCGGGACGAATCGCCTCCAGTTCATCCCATGTCCTGATTGTTCTTACTTGCAAAGGCATAAAAATCGCGGTCGTGGCAATCGCACCGGAAAGACCTACGCTATTATGGACTGTGCCAACGATTTACACATTATCCACCACGCCTGTGGAGATGTCGGCTGGATCGCTAGCCGGCGCGCCGCCGGGCCTAGCGCAGATCGCGGTTTCCCTCTAGCAAGCTGCTCGCCTGCCCAACGGCGATATATGAGCGCTTCTTGTTCCCGGACCCCTTTTTGCCCGAGTAATGCGGCGTGGCGATGCACAACCTTGAGCATACTCGTACAATCACGATCTGAATCACTATTGGAAAGGGAGCCTGGCCATTGGGTATACGTGGCGAGTGGCTCAGGTACCAGATAGACTGCTGTCGATGAAACCAGCCTGATCCAAAGGTCGCGATCCTCGGCCGGCTCCAGGCCCGAAATAAAGCGTTGATCGCCCAAGTCTTTTCGTCGCACGAGCAGAACACCCGTCCAGAGGTTCATTGCGACGTGGAATGCCTCGGCGTCAACAGGCTTGAATTTTTTGCCCAAGAATCTTGAGTCCAAAGCCTTTCCCATGTAGCGAGGCTTACCCAGTTCCTCGGTAAACCACTGGCCACCAAGCACTCCCACGCCTTCCGAAAAGGCCAGTTGTCGCTCCAGCTTGGAGGGCTCCCAGTAATCATCGGCGTCGAGAAAAGCGATCCACTCGCCCTGTGCATGCTCTATCCCCAGATTCCGTGCACTCGCTACTCCGCCGTTGGTTTTGCGGATCAGGGTCACGGAGGAACCGAACCCTTTGGTTGCTGGGACTGCGTCCTCCGGGCATCCGTCGTCAACGATGAGAATTTCGTACGGACGAAAAGTTTGCCCCAGTACGCTCTCCACGGCGCGCGCGATGGTATGACTGGCCCGATAGTATGGGATGATGACGCTGACTGTCGGTAGGTTCACTTTATTCCTCGATCGTTAGCCCGCACTGCCCAGCCGAAGCCTGCAATAGAAGATTTGGCGCTTGATGTATTGGAGCATCGGGAGGGGCACTTTAACGGTGAGATCTGGTAAACGTCGCGCACCAGTTGCGAACTGACATAACTCGCCGATGACCTTCCTCTCGTCAAACTCAAGAACTTCCACCGCTTCGAAGTCATTAGCCCAGTCCAAAGTCACGATGGCGTGCTTAGGGTTGATGCGCCGTCCGGGCGACAAGTGGGCAACGATGGCATCTCTAACTGAATGCAAGACGTGTGGCTTGAGCCGGAACTCCAGTCCGTTCTGAGTTCGTGTAATGAGCCATCGGTGGTGGTAGTAGCCGGCGTGGCGCGGATTCTCAACACCCTTGGATTGCTCGACCACGCGAGAAGGCACTTCGATATAGCCCGCTTTCGCGATTCTCCGCAATTCGGAGCAAACCCATATGGGGTCGCGTATGTCTTCCAGCAGATGTGAGCAGATGGCAAAATCAAACGCTTTATCAGCTACCGGCCAAGGGCGGCGGTCACACAGATCAATTTGAATCCAGCGATCCTCGGAGTATCGCGGGCTGATTCCGAGCTGCTTGTGGATGTCTCCGTCGCTGCCACCGCCCAGGTTCGCGTACGCCATTGCATCAATCACATAATCTGCCCTGGGAAACGGTGCCGCGCCTCCCCCAACGTCAACTACGGTCGCATCATTGGGGATGCTTTTTAACAGTCGCCGAGCGTTTTCGATATCCATCCGCATTCCTCAATCGCCATAGCAGGGATTGATCGGCCATCGGAGTGGCAATCAATCTGGGATCCCCCGGCTTGGCTAGGGGCCTCTTGAGATTCTACTTCAGGTAAGTGGACCTGGATGATTAACGTGCGTTCAGGCATGGCCTCCGAATTTGGTTCCTTGCATGTCAACCGTCTTTTGAAAGGTCGAGCCTACGATGAAGAAATATAGAATTCTGCTTGCGGATGATGAGGAAAACAGCCGGAGAGTATTCCAGAAAGGCCTGGAATGCGAGGGCTTTGAAGTCGTTCCGGCAGCTAACGTATACGAAGCGCTCAGCTTGATTTCCACTGAAAACTTTGACGTGTTGCTCGCTGACCTCTTCATGCCGGATGCTTGTGATGGGTTCACAGTTGTCAATGCTATGCGCCATTCGCAGCCCAACGCGGTTACGCTCTTGCTCAGCAATTACCCTGCGTTTCAAGCGGCCACGACTGCCATTCTGCTGCAGGCTGATCAAATCCTTGTAAAACCGATCGGCTTTGCAGAGATTACTGAACTCATCCGGAAAAAGCTCTCCGCTCCTGCTGCCCGTTCGGCGATAAACAAAGAACGAGTCGCTGCCATTCTGGAACGTGACCTAAATGCAACCATTCGGAACTGGATGTCCCGCGTGGAGCACACCGAGGACCTGACAGCGATTGCGCTGACATACAAAGAACGTACTGGTCATCTGCCGTTGCTCCTGGGCGACCTTGTGCGGCGCTTGCGCCTCGCTCCCGATGCCATTCCGCCACTTTCCCATGCTGCACGCGAGCATGGGGTTCTGCGGCGCAGGCAAGGCTACAGCGTCCCCATGGTTGTGGAAGAGTCTAGAATTTTGCAGGTGAGTATCTTCAATACTCTGCAAAACAATCTGGGAAGTGTGGATTTCAGCACGGTCCTTCTCGACGTGATGACTATCGCCGACGAAGTGGATTCACAATTGAAGCAGGCGATGGTCGGTTTCCTGGAAACAGCCGCTGCAAAGTCGGCCAGTTAGATCGCAAAAGCCTTCAGACGTTGATCGAACATCACCGGAAACGAGATTCCCCGCCAGTTGATGTCTCCAATACCTCGCTACCGCGAGATCAAAGGACGGCGTATTCCGGGAGGCTTTTTGTTGGTTTGGTTGACCATTCACAAAGAAGAGCTGTGCCTAGCGCCACACTAATTTTCGACAGCCCGAACCCTTTCTCCCGTCGCCAATTTGATTTTAGCTCATTCACCTCCACTGCTCGATGACCAGAAAACCGGTCGCGCTCGGTCCTGCCCGGGCCATCGCCAGATAGTAAGGCAGGCCCTTCCATCCCGTCCATCTGACTGCGTTATCTCCCGCGTGGGATCCCTCCATTCTTTGATTGGCCGCGAGCCTCATCTATAGCTCACTGCCTTTCTTCGACTTTCCGGTTGAATCGGCGGCTGACCTGTGCAATCCAGTACAGACGCGTCGGTCTATAGGAGGTATGCTCCTTTGCAATTAAATAATCTTCAGCTAAACATACCTGACCACCCCCACCCTGAGCCCCCAATGCTCAGGGTGCGTACGACTGTACTGATCGGTTGCTGTCGCACTGAGTAGGAAACGTCGGGCCACAAGGAGCTGGCTTGTCCTTTGGTAGAGTGAGATTCAGCAATAAACTGGGCATTCTTAAGCTTAGGGGAAACATCTCGCTTTTCGGGAGATTCTTGATGTTGGATCAAGGTGTCTGGGCCGAAGTCAAAGTCGGTAGCGAACACCTGCGGTTGTTCTCGGAGCAGAATGCACTCGGTGTGCAGGCATCCGTTTACAATGTAAACGCAAAAAACTGGATTGCACCTTCCGAATCTGTGGATGATATGGAGCAGGGAAAAGACAGGGCGGCAGAACATGCTAAGATGTACCTTCGCCGCGTCGCCAATTTAGAACTGCCTCCGTTGCAATGGAAAAAATCCCGCTCCGCGTAGCTAACGCAACCTGGATCTTCGCCTTCAGCAATCCGACCAGCTCCAGCTAGATCCATCTGCTTCTCCGTGCGAGACCATATCTTCGGCCGGAATGAACACCCGCTTCTAGCCGCTCCCGTCTCCCAGATTTTTGGCGGTAGTACCCTGGGTGCATGAAAAGGGTACGGAAGTTCCATTTACGCTTCCCGAGGGCAATGGCAATGTTAAGATTACCCAATCCAGCCTCGGCAAGATGCAAGTCCGTTGCGGTCTTTAGTGAGAATGGGAAAAATCCTCTCCAATCTTCGGCTAAGGACCAAATTCCTGTTGTCTATGGTATTGGTGATTGCCGGCCTCACCTGGGTCGCGTTGCTTATTGTGCGCCATGCGGTTCAGGAACGCGCCCGCCAGGAGTTGGCGACAAGTGCTCACAACTCTCTGGTGATCTTCGAGATCCTGCAACATCAGCGGCAGGTGGTATTGAACCGCAAAGCAGATCTTCTCGCCACCTCCGCATTTCTTTCCAATAGCGATGTCAGTGAATTCACGGACTCCACCAACAATCCGTTCGATACGTCTAGTAGCGACTTAATTGTCCTTGCCGACCCTGTCGGCAAGATTGTTGCCATGCACACGACCCATTCCGGCTTTTCGGTACAAAACGTTGAAGCACTCTTGCGCTCTTCTTTGGCCAGAAATCGCAGTTCCGATTGGTGGTACAGCGATGGCCACCTGTATCAAGTGGAACTCCAACCCATTGGACCTGGCGACGTGGCAAAAGATGCCCAACCGGCAAGGGTTGTTGTGGGACAGGAACTCGATGATCGCGCCGTGCGCGATTTGGGCCGCCTTTTAGCCGGCGAAGTAGCGCTCCGTTATAAAGGGCGCACGGTAGCCAGCACCCTCGATCCTTATCGGGAAGCGGAACTTTCCTCTCAATTGCAGAGCGGCAGCACGCCTGATCAGATGTACCTTGGGAACGAACGATTTTTCGCCAGTGCGGTGGAATTAACGCCAGATTTGCCCGGCGGAGCGAGCCTGATGGTTCTCAGGTCCGACGTCGAGACGATGGCATTTTTGCAACGCCTCAATCGTTTTCTCCTGCGAGTTGGCTTTCTTGCCGTGCTGGCCGGCGGTTTCCTGGCTTTCCTGATCTCCAACACGTTCACCAAGCCACTTGGCAGACTCGTGCAGGGTGTACATGCGCTGGAGCAAGGCGATTTCGACTTTCAATTAGAAGTGCAGGGAGGCGGTGAGGTCGCCGAGGTAACGCAGGCTTTCGATCGCATGCGCCACACTCTGCAAAGGAACGATTCCGAAAGACAACAACTTGAGGAACAGCTTCGGCAATCGCAAAAAATGGAGGCGCTGGGCCGGCTGGCAGGCGGAGTCGCACACGACTTCAACAATCTGCTGACCATCATCAAGGGTCACAGCGACTTATTGCTGGACTGGCTGAAGACGTCTGAACCACCCTACAGAAGCTGCGAACAGATCCATAAAGCTGCAGACCGGGCGGCCTCGCTTACGCGGCAGTTGCTGGCCTTCAGCAGGAGGCAAGTACTGCAACCGAAAGTGCTGGACGTGAATGTTCTTGTCACGGAGATGGACAAACTTCTGGCTCGCCTGATTCGCGAGGATATCGAATTCGTTTTTGTGCCGGGGGTGGCATTGGGAAGCGTGAAGGCCGACCCGGGACAAATCGAGCAGGTACTCTTGAATTTGACCGTCAACGCCTGCGACGCCATGCCGAAGGGCGGAAAGCTGACGATCGCGACTAGCAATCTGACTGTGAATGAAGAGTACGCACAAACGCGTCCCGGTCTTCAGCAGGGTTCCTTTGTCTTGCTTTCCGCAACGGATACCGGCCATGGAATGGACGCGAAGACGAAAGTGCGGATTTTTGAGCCCTTCTTCACAACGAAAGAGGTAGGCAAAGGCACTGGTTTAGGGCTTGCGACCGTGTACGGAATTATTAAGCAAAGCGGCGGTTTCATTTGGGTGGAATCCACTCCGGGGGAAGGAAGCCGCTTTGAAGTGTATCTTCCCAGGGTTCCAGAAGAAGGTGTTCTGGCGGCCCCTGAAAAAACCCCGCTCTGCCCTGTGCCGGGGGCACCCACGATCATGGTGGTGGAAGATGATGCCGCAGTTCGAGAACTCGCCAGTAACTTCCTGGAAGCGGCTGGATACCCTGTACTGGCCGCGAAAGATGGAGTTGAAGCGCTCCAGATCGCTAGAGGTTGCGTCCATTCCATCGGCGCATTGTTGACGGATGTGGTGATGCCAAACATGCGAGGAACGGAACTAGCTGCGCGACTTGGTACTCTTCTCCCTGAAATGAGGATAATCTTTATGTCCGGCTACCTGGAACACAATGGGGAGAGTCACGAAATTCTTGAGGATGGCATCTTCCTCGAAAAACCATTCACGCGAGAGAGTCTTCTCGGCAAAGTAAATGAAGCGCTTCGATCCGCGAGCTTGGCGAACCTCAAAAGATAACATCGTCTTGCTGTACCTCCGAGGCCCGCTTGGTTCTTCTGTCTGGAATATTCGTGCGCTTCATTGATGTAGATCCCAAACGAGGCAGCGCGGGAGCGTCGCACAGCTTGCGAATCACGGTGAACTAGCCCGTACAGCCGTTTACACGCTCCCACCGGAGTTCCTCCCCGGACGGCCGCCCAGGTAAGGAATCGCTCGCCCCACAATCGTTTCGCCATATCGCACCCAGCGTGGAGTCGGGCGCGGCGTCAGGGCCAACATGTTGGATAAATGACATAAGGACGGATGCAAATCCGCGACCATCTTGACGAGCGCGGTAAGCGGCACAGCAAGCAGCAAGCCCATCACACCCCACAACCAACCCCAGAAAAGAATCCCAACTGTTGCCGCCACCGGCCCGATACTCACGCGAGTAGCTATAAATTTCGGGATCAGGAGATTCGCAGACACGACATGCAGGAGCAGGATCGTTACAGTGATGATGACAAATGGTCCTGGGGTGTTGAACTGAAGAAGCGCTGCCGCAATCGGAAGCGCTAGCGAAAAGATCAATCCGAGAAACGGCACCAGATTTAACAGCCCGCTGACGATTCCCAGCGCTATGGCGCCCTTCATGCCAATACCCCATAATACCAGCGTGGTCGCCACGGCCATCACGGATCCGACGATAAGATTGCCCACAACAAAGCCCCGAACCATGTGGTTCAGCGTCGCGATGAATCGAGCTGAGTCGATCCGCGAACCGAAGAGGGCACTCATCCGGGTGGCCATTTGATCCTTGCTGCAGAGCATGAAGAAAGTCAGAAAGGGCACTACGCCAGCAATAATTAGGACTCCCCACGCGGATCCCGCTCCACGCACCAAATAAGCAGGCCAACTTGGCGATTCCTGCAAGCGAACCTCGGGAACTCTTTTAGTGGGCTGCACGTCGTTCGTAAGGCTTCCAGCGCTTTGCTGAACCTTTTGAATTTTCCGGCTGATTGGCTCAATCGCTTGCTGAATCTTCGCGGTATATACGGGAAGTTCTTCCGAAAAGGTTGTCGCTCTTCCATAAAGCGCGTGACCCAGCAGCCCGATTAGACCCATGCCTGCGAGCACAACGGCCGCCGCGGCGACACCTCGCGGCAGATGCAGTTTCTCAAGTAAGATCACCACGGGGTCGAACAGGATCGCGAGAAATGCCGCCAGGATGACCGTGATGCAAATCGAACTAGCGTAGTAGCTGAACACCGTCAGCAATCCCACCACCAATATGAAGAGCAGAATCGCTATTCTGCGAAGAAGCTTCTCGGATGGTGAGGTCGAAGACGGCAGCGCCGTTTCCTCCACACCCGCCCGGCTAAGTTCAGGGGGGCCACTTTTATTTGTCTTTTGGCCTGGCATAGGTTTTCTGCGCGTGAATGCGTCGCTGGCTGGAGATCGGAAATACGGACCAGTCATTCTTGACTCCCGGGCCGATGGAGGAATGCATGCCCGACAGTCTCATTAGGCAGGTTCCCGCCATGTTCTTAAGGCACAGTTCTTCAGGGCGGCGAGACTCGCATCTTTTACTGTGATGAAGTCGCTTTTTGATCCTTGACCTGCAGATCATTCACGACTTGCTTCACATTGGGCACTCCAGTGGCCACTTTCTCCGCACGGTCGCGCTTGGACTGCGAGTTCACTTCTCCTGTCAGCGTGACCACACCGTTTTTCACGTCGTATTTCACACTGTCGTGCATCTTGTTTTGGATCAGCGCGGCATCCAAATTCTTCTCGATGCCGGCGTCCAGATCGGAGTTCACGGCCTTGGCTTCCTTTTCTGCGCCCACGGGAATCACGGCAATCTGATCCGCGACAACCTGGGGGCCTGCCTGGGACCTTGCAAGGGATTCGGCTTGGGCCTTATCGTTCTCACTGGCCACTTGTCCGCCAAGGGTGACGATGCCCTTATCGCGATCTTGACTGACGGAAACGTCTTTGTACCCTGCCTGATCGAGCGATTTGCGGATACTGTCGGAAACGTCAGGCGATTTCTTGGGCGATCCGGAACAGCCGGCCAAGGCCCCGATTCCGAGCAGCGTGAGTATGGGTACTGACAATCTGAGCATTTTCATGGGTCTTTCTCCTTTGCTGAATTTCAGATGGAATCTCTAACAGTGACGAGGCGATGGAACACTTGCTGCCTTTGCATCCGGTGTCTCCGCACGAACTGTCGATGCCCCGCGTCGTCCCTATTGCCGCGGACACGACGTTCCAGGACTTTCCCGACGATATCGCCAACGAACAAATTGGGAGGGCACAGTTCCTGCTTTTGCAAGGAACATTTCTCTTCTGCGTACTTCGGATAAGGGGCAGATGATCCCAACCCAGATGTTAGTCACCAGAAAAAAGTGTTTCTGTACAGAAAGGAACACAATGCGATATCGGTCGTGTCGTTGCAGCCGTTGGTGCCACTACGTACGTTCTCTACTTGGTGTGGAGTCAAATTCCCATTCGATTTTTAGGTTTCAGGGTCAGCCATGGCCTGTTCCAATGTGAACATTTTCCAAAAACCATTGGCGCTATCGTGAGTCTGACAATGGAAATCCATCACCAAGCCGTCTGTTCGACCTTGCTGATCCTGATTTGCATCGGTATTGGGCGGCCGCTGGTCGCTCAACAACCCGCAGCGTCCGCAGTTGAGCTTCCTACTGTACTGAGTGGGGAAGAGGTCGTGAGCAGGATGGTCCGGAGAAACCTTGAACGGGCCAAGGCACTGGGTGCCATCCAAGGGACCAGGGTGTATCGCCTGGAATACCGAGGCTTTCCAGTTTCCAGAGACGCGGAGATGGTTGTGGATGTGAAATACCGCTCTCCGGCGACGGTGGAATTTACCATCCGATCCGCTAGCGGTTCCGATCTGCTTATCGAGAAGGTCTTCAAGAAACTGTTGCAGAAGGAGAAAGAAGCACTCATCCCGGAGAACCAGAGCCGCGTAGCCCTCAACAACCAGAACTACATCTTTACACTCGCCAGCGAAGAGAATACACCGGGCGGCTCATTCTATATTTTCTCTGTTGAACCCCGCACCAAGAGCAAATTGCTCTATCGCGGCCAAATCTGGGTGGATGCAGAAGACTTTGCTTTGGCTCGGATTGAAGCAACGCCTGCGGTAAGCCCTTCGTTTTGGATCAAGGGCACCGAGGTCGAGCAGGTATATCTAAAGGTCGCCGAATTCTGGCTCCCGGCGTCGAATCGCAGCACCAGCAACACTCGCCTGGGAGGTAGTGCCGTGCTCACCATTGAATACAAGGACTACCAGGTTACCGCCATTCCCTCTTCGGACAACTCTGCTGGCGCGGTTGTTCCCGCCGGGAACTCTCTTCTCCGGGAACTGATGGATTTAAGCAATCATCGCGTTAGCCTCTCAGGGTTATGATCACGGTCATCCTTTTACCTGCAGGTGGCACCAACCCGATTTCCGCAATGGTCGGGTCGGGAACGATGAAGAAATGCCTGTCCTGGTTCCGTCATGTGCTGACTTCTTCCGCGCTCCTCCTGGTCTTGCCAGCGATGTGTCCAGCCCAGGAGGCAGGTCGCTTCCAGCTTTCTCCCCCCACGCTGCAAGAGGTGCACAACATTGTTGTTGATCCTCACTTAGGACCGCAGCCGCCCTGTGGAAAAAAAACCATCCCGCTCTATCCTGCTCTGCAGGATCCGGCCATTGTGAAGTCATGGAGCAAGTCTGACTTCGGCCGCGATTGGAGACCACCCGCGTGCACGGGTTGGGCTGCGGTGGGATTTACGACGTTGACTACCACGGTCGCGCGATTTCGCAATGCCTCCCATGCGGAGGGCTTGCTTCGTCAGATCGGTGCAATTTCAAAACTCGCGGGCATGCGCTACTGGTCGACCACACACCAGCGGTGGCAAACCTTAATTCTGAACGCCTCCGCTCTGACAGGCTTGCAGCACGATCAACGCCGCCAAGACTTCACACCCGATGAGATGAAGGAGGGCCAGATACTCTACTTTGAACAGGTTGATAACATCTCTGGCAAAGCCACCTATCGGATGCACATTGCCGAGGCTACGGCGGACCGCCTCGTCTTCGATGTCGAGAACGTCAGCACGATACGCCGTCTCCTCGTACCTATCCTTCATCCGGGCGACATGCAGTCCATTTACTTTTTGAATCGCGAATCGGATACCGTCTGGCGCTACTACAGCATGGTGCGCACAGGGAAAAACGCCAACCCGCTGATCTCGGGAAACGAGTCTTCCTCAATCAACAGGGCTGTTGCGTTCTATCGCCACCTGGTCGGAATTCCCACCGACCAGGAGCCGCCGGAAGCGAAATGAAGTCAAGAATTGCGTCACTATCACAACTCCAGTCGCATTTGCGCCGATCGTAGGTGGCTTGATGAGGCGCGAGTTATAGCGAACTGCCCCTTGCAATCACGGGCTCGAATCCAGTCCATAAGTCGGATGGCGAAAGGTTCCGCCAATCTTGACGGGCACGATCTCTCCAGTATTCTTCTTCTTTAGGAATGGCCCTACAGCGTTAAGCAGAAATGATTTCATCCCCCTCGCATCCGCACGCTTGGCGCGAATAGGCCAAAAAACATGAATGTGTCCTAGAACGCACAGACACGGGTGCACGACTCTTTTACTCTAAAACCTGGTGATTCCCACGGTCATTAGAGGGCGTTGCAGGCAAATGCCCGAGGAGGAAGATTTGAAATCTTCTGGAATTAATGAAAGAGGTTTCGTCAGAGGGATTCTCGTGCTCATTCTTGCGCTGCTTGTAGTGGGCGCGGTCTATTATATTTTTACGAGAAACACGTCCATCCAGAACGCCTTCCACTCTATTGAGGGATCAACGCAAGATGCGGCAACCACCTCCAGGGTTCGCACGGCTCTGCTCCTGTCGAAACAGGTATCCCCCTTCGACGTCAAAGTGCAAACAGTCCAGGGCGAAGTCACCTTGGAAGGCCAGGTGCCTTCCGAGCAAGTCAGGAGCGTGGCGGGAGCTATCGCCCAGGACACGTCGAGCGTCAAACAACTCCACAACAATCTGAGCGTAAACCCTTCGATAGAGCGCAACCCCGATCGGGAGCATCTCAGCGAACGGGTGGCCGATCTGGAAATCAAAACTTTGGTGACCGACGCTCTTTCAAAAGATCCGGAGTTGGCGGAAAAACACATCACTACAGAAGTGAAGGATCGATCCGTGACACTTGGCGGAACGGTGCAGACCGTTAGTCAGAAAAACTCCGCGGACAATATCACCTGGCAGGTTACGGGCGTCCAGGGACTTACGGATAATATAAGCCTCTCCGATACTCAGGCAATGCCGGAGAGCGCTGACGATAAACTGGCCCGCCGCGTGGAGTTTGAACTCTACTCCACAAAAGCAATCCCCCTGAAAACTGTCCAAATCCACGCCGATAATGGCATTATCACTCTGACCGGAACGGTATCGTCCCGTGCGGAAAAACTGCTGGCGGAAAAGACAGCGAAATCAGTTGATGGCGTTCGCAGAGTCGTCAATAGTCTGGCCGCACCAGAAGAATCGTAGATTCCCGCGATATACCAGAATTCCATAGTGCTTCGATGCGAACTTGGCTCAAGGGTTCTTATACCACGGCTTTGCTCAAATTCCCTATTTGCCGAGCCAGAGTTCTGCAAAGCCACAGAAGGGAGAGTCTTGACAGTCGATTCGGACCGTGCCGGGGTCGGCTACCTGATGATCAGACGCGGACATGGCCCCTGGTGTCATTCGATCCACGGCCAGAACCATATCCACAGCTCCCTCCTGAGCGCCGCGTTGCCGGATATCGGGTCAATTTTCCGATTACTGCGGCGGTTTCAATGGGTCGAGGCAAGACTAACTCGAAGTCTACTTGCAGGAGTCTCAAAAGATAAAGTCGTTCGCGAGCGTTGATTCAGACGGGAGACTACACTGTTCAGTTCTAATTGAGTGCAGCCGGACAGTTCGGTTCTCCACGGGGAGTATTATCGGATCAACTAATTAGATGGTCTGATATCGACCTGTTGAGTTCACCGCGTTTATCGGACACGCCGTCCAATAGTGGGGGATGAATCTTGTCCTGGATAGCGATCTGGAAGTAAGCAAGTTTCCGGGCACTCCGTCGAGCAAATCGATCTTCACAAGGCATGGCTGCGATATGAAAATTCTCTCATTTTTCCCTCACTAAATCCTCGGAGCGCTTATCGAACTGCGGTGACAATCGAGGTATTCATAAGCAGCATCTATCTCGTTGACCGGATCAGCAAACTCATGGGTAATTTGTCTTTCGTTGGGCCGTCAGGGATTGAGCAAAACCAAGCACAGGCGTAGGATTGCTCCCATCAGGTCCCAACGGGACTTGATTGGAGGTGCTCCATGCCGTTTAATTTCATGACCCTATCAAGAGTAGACATGCCAGTAGGCCGAGGCGAAGGCCTGAGGATTCTGGAACGTGATCAATTCTGCTGCAGGTACTGCGGATTGGATGGGAAGGCCAGCTTTGAAAACGCGCTGGTGATGTCCGTTGATTTTGTCGTGCCGCGCGCTCATAAGGGCAAGAAGGACCCGGTCAATCTGGTAGCTTGCTGCCGTCCGTGCAATATGATCAAAGGCAAGCGGATCTACAAGAACTTCGAGGATGCCAAGAAATATGTGCTTGCGCGGCGCGAAGAGATGCGCCAAGCCTGGGAAACCAAGCACTCCCGCCCGGCGGCAAAAGCGGCTTCCGCTTAATACGTCTCAAACGGGCGCTGACAAAGAGTAAGGCAGTCGCTCACGGATGGCCGTGTCGCGCGGCGAAATCACGCGGGCGAATTCAGGAACGAGCAGAAAGCATAGCTGCTGCTCGGCATTTTAGAAAAAGCCGGGAAGGAAAAACGCGAGCGACCGCGAAGAATGAGGCCAGCAACGGATCAGATCCAGTAGGAGGTCCCGTGGACTACGTTCTTGAATGGATGATAGACCACAACGTTCCTCTGACCAGAGCTAACTACGATTTGCTCAATTGGTGGGATAGCGAATACCCCTTAGGGCCGGAGGATACCCTGCCCGATAATCTGCTCGAAGACGAGACGGATGACGAGTCGTGACATAAAACGACTCAGAATAGTTCCCGCCCGCTGCTTCCGCCGCTGCAATACCGGTGAGTTTCGCGCTGTACAGTTCGGACGCGAACAGTGAAGTTCCGGAATGGCGCTAAGTGTGTTTGACAACAAACTCCATCGAACGCTGGCCAGAGTCATTCCGCAATGCGGTATGGTTTCGCAGGCGGTGGCTTTCAATATGTTCTTGGCGTTCTTTGCAGTCCTGTTGACAGGGCTGAGCCTTATAAAGAGCTTCTTGGAAGGGGAAGGGGGGCAGCAGGTCGCCATGCGGATTTCGGCGGTCCTTCCCCCAGGCACTTGGCAACTCATATCCGGGTACGTGTTACGCCGGGAAATGAACTCCTGGTACCTGGCTCTTATCGGTTGGGTCGGAACGCTGCTCGTGGGCTCGCAGGTGATAAAGCTCATTATCAAAGGAATCGAGCTAGTTTATGGTGACCACGCCACGCACTCCTTTCTCGGGCGGCAGATTCGTGGTTTGCTTTTGTTTTCTTTGGCAAGTTTGGTATGGCTCGTTGCTGTTGCCGTGAGTGTCTTTGGTCGACCTTTGGAGCAGTGGATTACAGCCGAATTTGGTAACTATTCATTGGTTCGTCACTTATTGATCGTCACGCTCTCAGTCTTGGTGATGATCCTGGCGATGTTTGTCCTGGCCTTAATTTACCGTGTTGCGCGACCAGGTACAACGACCTGGGGGTCCGTTCTGCCCGGAGCGGCCGCCGCAACAATTTTGTGGTGGGGCGTCAGTTTGCTATTTGGAATTTACGTTCGGAAGATCCAATTTGGGCCTGTCTACGGTGGCTTGGCCGCGGCGATCGGCTTGATGGCGTGGATGGAAATCTCTGCAATGCTTATTTTTGTTGGTGCGGCTTGGAACTCAGAAAGTGCCATTCGGGACGATTGAGGGTACGTGCAGCAGGAAAAACAGCTGGTTGATGAACCCTGCCAAGACTAACAAATTGCGTCTCCACAAACTGGATCCACCGCCGTCGATTTCGGGGGTATTCTAAATCGTATCTGCTTTCTCTTGCCACTTTCCGATAAACGTTTTCTTAAGTATTGGCTCCGATCAGCTGTGCAGCAGCTCCGCTATCGGTAGTTATCTGCCAATCGCCCAGACGATTTCCAGGCCGAGTTCTCCTTCCTTCTTGGAGCCAGCTTTGCCGACCCAGACCATGCTACAGCGCTCGGAACGGGGTGAGTTTTCATCGAGGATTAAGTTCGAGCACTTGGCCGTGCGTAAGAGGGAAACTTTCCCGCAAGCGGACACCTTCGCTATGCCTTTTTGAACAGACAGCTCAAGTCTCGACCTGTTAGTTTTTTCAAGGATCTTGATTCTCCGCCCGCACACGCATGCAACTACCCGGGATTCGAAAATGGAAATTCTAGGATTGTCGATTCGCGGACTGTGTGGGTCCAACCTCGCACTCTCTTTGCAAGGAGGAATTCATGATGTTTATTCATCTTCGCGGTTTCTTTTTTTGGGCGTTGGCGCTGGTTTGCTTGATTCCGCCTCCGGTCTCGACTGCACAAGGGCATGAAGCCACTATCTCAGCGGCTCCGGGCACGGTGGTCCGCTGGGCGGGGCCGGGCGCGAAGCGCTGCAGCATGAAAGGGCGCTCGTGGGCCGCGTTGGAGGGAACCTGCTACTATCCGATCGACCTGTTGGAGAAGCCTGGTCCCATCACGATCGCGCTCTGGGGCTCCGGGCCAAAAGAGCTCGCCCGCATCTCCGTGGAGCCCAATGATTACGGGACCGAGGAGGTCACGCTTCCCGACATTCCGCAAGCCAACCCCTCGCGAGAGGACCTCAAGCGCGACGCGAGCGACCGGGCACTGCTGAGCAAGATATGGATTCGCAAAGAAGGGCCGGCGAGGTTCACGCTGCCCCTTGGGGTGCCAGCCAGACCGCTGCCCGAGGGCAAGTCCTTCGGCGTGAAGCGGATCTACAACGGCAAGCTAGCCGCGCAGCCCCATATGGGGTCCGACTACGATGTGCCGGTGGGCACACCGGTCTTGGCCGCCGCGGACGGGACGGTAGTCTTCGCCAAGGATATGTTCTTCGAGGGCAACGCCGTGTTCATCGACCATGGCGACGGCCTCATCAGCATGTGCTTCCATCTCTCCGAGCTCAAGGTCCAAGCCGGGCAGGAGGTCAAGAAAGGCGAGACACTGGGCCGGGTAGGAGCGACGGGCCGCGCCACGGGACCGCATCTCTGGTTCGGCGTCCGCTGGCACGATGCCCGCATCAACCCGCAGTTCGTGCTTGAAGAACCGGGCAAGATCCCCGCCGTGAAACGAGTGTCACCGTAAAGGTCAGATGCTGGCGTGTCGACGACCTGCCTGAAACGAGAATTGCCGAAAAAGTTTCTATCTCATTCGGGAATCGAAACCGGCTATACCTCCAACAAGATCTTCCAGTGTCCCCAGAAGCCCACTTGGAGGAAATACGGTATTAAGGAGCGCAGCTAGCGACTCGATCTCTACGAATCGCGTTGCCCATGGCTGACCGCACGATGCGTTCTGTTTCGGCCGGATCAGGTGGGCATGTGATGTAATCGAAGGCTCCAGCGCGGAGAGCGGCAATGTAATGGTCCCATTCGGCAAAACGTGATAGCACAATCACCGGAGTGGGATTCACCGCCGCCACTACATCCCGGAAATCACCATCGGGCAGCGTGTCGTAGCAGAACACCATGCGGAACTTCTCTTTGGCCAGAACATTTCGTGCTTCGTCGAATTTCGTGCAGCCGAATACGCTAAAACCACATTTCTTCATCATTGTGTTAATCTTTTTATGATGTTCTGTCTCGGGCGAAATCACTAAGACGTGATCATGGTTGATCATGTTGTTCATCTCTGTCCTCCTCAAGGCGCTTAAAAAGAGAATGACCTCATTCGGCATTGCTAGCGCCACGTTCTGGAAATGTTTTTTGCTATTGAAAAGCGGTAGTTCTCCCGGGCACTAAACCTCGCATATCAACTTAGTCGTGCAGCACCACACTAAGGAGTGAATCGTTGACGTGAATCTCGCCGTTGTACTGAATGAAGCCCAGTTTCTTAAATTTGTTCATGAAGAAATTGACCCTTGACCGCGTTGTGCCAATCATTTCCGCCAGCATCTCCTGCGATACTTTGGGAAGTGTCTTGAGAGGATGGCCCGGCTTGCCATAGCGCGCGAGCAGTAGTAGAGTGCGCGCCAGTCGTTTCTCGCTGGAGTTGAAAAGCTGGTCTATCAGGTCCGCCTCAACCCGGATGTTGCGCTCCAGCATGTAAGCAATGAAGCGGTCGGAGAACTCGTGTTCCTCGTGGAGCGCGCGAATCATCTCATCTCTCTCAATGACCAGCACGCTGATAGGTGAAATTGCGGTTGCGGTCACCAGATAATTGGACTGGCCGGCAAGGCACCCTTCGCCAAGGAAATCGCCCGGTCCAAGAATTGCCAAAACAGCTTCTTTGCCGGTCTTATTCACCACAGTAAGCTTCGCGCCGCCTTCCTGAATGTACATCACCTGCTTCGCGGGATCGCCCTGTGTGAAGACGGTGTCTTTCGCCCGGAACTTGGCTACCTTTCTTCCCAGACCGGCCGAGTCGAGAAACAAACTCACGTCGAAAACAGGAATCATTGAATTCGCTTTTGGAGGAAGGCGAGGGACGTTGACGGAGACGCGGATAACGGCTGCCGAAGACACCATAAGCCGTTAACCTAGCACTAGAGGAATGAGCTGACTGTTCAATATTAGACAGTTCGTGTCAATTGACAAAGTGTTTACAGTCTGCGGCTGAACTCCAAAACACAAGGGGGAATTAGAAGCTTACAGGTGATTCCTAGCGTGTTCGGAGTGCAGGTCCACAATGATGATGATCCCCATCTTTGCCAGCGTACCAAATCCACTTTGAGCATTGCGGTACCGACGCTGCTGAAGCTCGTGTGCTCGGGCAAGCTCCATCCAAGCAAGGTCGTGACGCACCGGTTTGTGATGAATGACGTTATGAAGGCTTACGATGTCTTTGGAAACCCGGCCTGAGGGAGCGCACTCAAGGCAATCCTGAAGAATGAGGGAAAGCCTCAATTCCTGGGAATGTCGTATGATCCACCGTGCGGATTTGGGGGCAGGCCCCATTGACCAAAGGTCTTCTTCAACTGCTCCAATTGGAATCCATTTGAGAATTTCAAAAAACGTCAAATTGCCGCCAATTTGTGCGTTCTTGTGTGTCTGCAACAAGCTTCCCAAGCTTCGGATGTGGGTTCGATTCCTATCGCCCGCTCCAGTTGGCATACCGCCGCCCCCGATGCGACCGGCAAAGCTCCTGGACCGCAGCTCCATTTGCTCCCCTACGAAACGCGCCGCGTCGACGTAGCCGCGCTGCAAGATGGAACCATCCTTCCCAAACAAGCCAATTGGACCTCTGTCACCCTAACCACCAACGCCCTCCCCGACGAGGTTACAGCCGTCGCCGCCAGCTATGACGAAACTCTGAAGTACGGGGCGCAGACACCCTTTTCGACCAGCTTACCTTTGAATGGGAAGGCGGCATGTGGGAATACGACCCGTATCACAGCTCCATCATTACCGCAGGCAACGGTGGCACCAAGCCAACCCAGATGGCCTTCACCATCTTCTATAATCAAGGAACCCAGCGCTACGATCTGGAACAAACGCTTCAGCCGGACGAGCAGATGTGGATTGACGTTGGCAAACTAATCCGCGAGCAGGTTCCCGACAAGAATGGAAACGTCTTGCCTAATGCCCTCACTTCCGGTTCGCATCAGTTGCGCGATCTTACCAACAAAGCTATTGGCTCCCTTGACCTGCCCCCCGGATCCGCAGGTTGGATCATACGACATTCGCCACCTGTGAGAGGGCGGCTTCGTCTGGCGTAGCGCGAAGCGCGGAGCCAGACGAAGGAACTAAGCGTTGCCGCGCGAACGCTGCTGGCGTTTGATAGCCCAGCGCGCTGTGCGGCCGCTAGTCCTGGCCCGGAAGACTCCTGGGTCTGTCAAAAATCAAGCTAACGGCAAGGATGAGGAGCGCGGACTAGACCTTGCCACCGCTATTTTTTTTCGCGGTTGCTGATCTTCCTCTTGTGAACACCCCGTCCGATGGAATGAATAGGTTTCATGGGGGAGCCTCCCTGGTGCCTCGGAATCTCTGTCCGCTGAGTTCCGTTTTTGTACGCCAGACGCTTTTCCTTCGACCTATATACTCAAACTCATCTGGAATCTACACGACCGATTGAGATGGATAAGGTTGGCCTGCATGGTGAGCGTGCACAGAATGAAGAGAAGAGGTTAGAATGCAGGCGCGC
>Ga0181532_10000930_pt1 | contig 29303 bp, 21 predicted proteins | sample PEATcosm2014_Bin_33_FD_119768 | JGI IMG/M metagenome (GOLD analysis project Ga0181532, IMG submission 119768) | Peatland microbial communities from MTU Mesocosm Facility, Houghton, MI, USA - PEATcosm2014_Bin11_30_metaG | ecosystem: Environmental > Terrestrial > Soil > Wetlands > Peat | place...
CATCTCAGCCGAGGCGCACGTCTTCAGCAGATATCCGGAGGCTCCGCAGCGGAACGCTTCTGCGGCCACTTCCACGTCCGGATTCATCGTCAGGTAGACCAGCTTGACGGCGGGCAGTATTTCCTTCACTTGCCGCCCCGCGTCCAAGCCATTCAGGATGGGCATAGCAATATCGAGTACGATCACGTCCGGCTTCAATTCGCGGGCAGCTCCTAACAGAGCGCGACCGTCGTTCACGGTTCCGACGACGTCAAACTCCGTTTCCAGAAGTCGCTTGCACAGCTCGGCCACCAGATTGTGATCGTCGGCAATCAGAATGCGAGAACGATTGGTCATCTTCTATCCCATACCTTTCGAGGGCATGTTCATTATTGCACATGAGATGGTGTCGATGTGCAACTGGTAGCACTGGATGATGTGTTGGCGAGCAATTCGGTATGCTATTTGGGTCTTCCCTGCCAGGAGTATTGCCACGCGGCCGAAACATTCTGGTAGTTCCCGCCAAACTGGATGTGGCTGCCATTGCTGTAGCTGAATTTCAGAGACTGGTGCTTGGTGATGGGAACCGCGACGGTGCCTCCGATACGGGAGTTAAACTCGCGGGTGAGCGGATTTTGTATGCCGTTGATACTTGTGATCCCACCGAGCCAGAAATTGGCATCGAGCGAGGTCCAGAGCCGCCGCGTAAAATCGTAGCTCAGATGCGTTTCAAAGGAGCCGATCGGATTCTGCGATTGCGACCTTGTGCCCGGATAGTACACATTGCGTGACCAGAAATCCTGGTTCGTGGTGAAGAGCCAGACTCCGACGTATCCATCAACCACCCACTTACTCCAGCGTTGCGAATAGCCAAATTCCGGCTTGAAGGCCCAGCGGTTCGCGCCCCAATTGATTAGTTTCGTCGGATCGTATTGGCCGGTAGGAGCGGTCACCTTGAGACTGGCGCCTAGCAGGATCTTCTGCTTCCATTTAACGAACTCCTTTGGCGTCATCGCCGGTCCGCCCTTCAGGTTTACAGAAAGACGGAAGATCGAATCCAGCAGGCCGGAGCGGTAAAGGTGCTGCTCCGCACCCGTTACAGTCCCCTGGAAGGCGCCTATTGCGTAAGGCAAGGAGGCGACGACATTGGCGGAGCGGCCAAAAAAGCTGAACGAGTGATAGTAGCTGAAGATCGATACGCTGTAGGTTCCCGTGGCGCCGGTGGCCGGGAGGACGCCGTTGTAGTCAATGCTACCGTCGTAGAAGGACCAGGTCAGTGTGACTGCATTGGAATGCAAAGGAGTAATGACATAAGCGCGCGGCGCAAGGTCCTGGGCGCTAAGAAACCGCAGCGGACATAAGGTCAATACAATCGCCAATCCGAGCCTAAAGAACTCTCGCATTCCTTTCTCCGACGTTGCTTCGCCCAGCTGTTGCCAGGTTTCGTTTCCGCCGGCCGCTCTAACCTTTCGGCTCCGACTGCGGCTTGGGTTGAGGTTTTGGCGCCGGTTTTGACTGCGGAGCTGGCTTCTTCTGCGGCTGAGATCCGCTCGCCGGCGCAGGTTTCGGCTGACCGGCGGGCCGCGTTGCGGCAGGCGGGTTCGGCGATGTCGGTTTCGTTTGCGGTTGTTGTGGGCGGGTCGCTGGCGCGGGTTTCGGCTGAGCGGTCGGCGGACTCGTTGCCGGTCGGTTCGTACCATTGGCCGGCGGCTTATTCGTGCCAGAATGGTTCGGCTTGCCCTGTGCTGGTGTCTTTGCGGGCGGCTTTGTCGAATTCGATGGCTTGGGCGTGTAGGGCTTAGCTATCGGTTGAGTGGGTCTGCCAGGTTTAGGTTGCGGCACTGGCGGCCGACCGCCACTTGTGGGAGGCCTGTACCCCGGCCGGTTGTTTGGCCCCCAAGGCGGACGATTGGGTGGACGGGGTCCCGGAACGGGCGGCCGATAGTTCGGCGGACGATAGTGCCAATTGCCACCGTATCCCGGCCGGCTGGTATACAGGACCGGTCGCGGACGATACCAAACATTCGGCGGGCGATAAGGATTTCCCCATGCGACCCAGACGGTGTGGTTGTAATAACACCGGCCCGATGACCAGCCCCATCCCCATCCACCCCATCCCCACGGCTGATTACTAGCCATTAGTGCACCAATCGCGATCCCCGCTCCGAAAGTGACCAGCGACGTCACGACCACAGTACTTGCGGCAGGTTTGACGTAAACCACGGTGGGGTTGTACACCGGCACATAAACCACCTGCGGGTTCGCCGGCTGAATTACATAGATCGTCTGACCCGCCGATGGCTGCTGCACCTCCACCTGTTGCTGCGAATTGCTGCTCAGCGTCCCCGCAGCGTATGCTTGGGCTCGCAATCGCTGAATCGACGCCGTGACCGCTCCCTGGTCCGCCAAAAAGGCTTGCCCGATGGCGGAGTAATCGTCGATGTTTTGCGCCATCATGTCCAGCACTTGCGGAAAACTCGTCAGCGCGATAAATGCCGGATCAAATCCCTGTTTCTGTGCCGCATCGAGGAGCGCGTCACCCGTAAGCCCGGGGTTTTGCTGCAGCCAGTTATCCACATCCAGAATTTCCTGCGGATTCGTCGAGGCAGTGGTGATTTGGGCCAGCAGAGAATCAGGGTAAAGCGCGACCGGAGCCAGCAACTGGTCCAGTTGCTGCGGTGTGGGAACGGACGTCTGCGCCGAGAGCAACGGTCCAAACTCTTGGGAAACTACCATGGCAACTAATAAAATAATCGCCGTAAAACTTGGCTTCTGTCGCATTTGAATGCCTCGTGCTTACTTGGCTCCGGGAACCCAGGCGTTGTCGGGAGCGGCTATCTCCGCATTCGGCACTTCGGTTGTTACATTGACTCGCTGAAGCCCAGCTTTACTTTTCGGGATGGCCTGGAAAACTACGTAATACTGGTTGTCGAAATTTTTCTGCAAACGATCCATGTAGGGTTTGAAACTGACCAGACTTGAAGTGCCAAGAGAAAAACAGTCACCGCCGGTTTCATCCGAAAGCTTCGTAAGTCCAGAAAGGCCGATTTGCAGGTCCCAGGAACTTCGGGCGGCACGTCCGACGCCCAGGGCGTAGAGAGTGTAAACCAGCACGTTAAAGCGCTGGCTGATCTCGCTGGCCGAGGTCACGTCCGGGTTCATGGTAGGCATACTGTGATACACGGGACCATAGCTCGGTCCCAAGCGCGAAGGCGTGGTCTGTTTTCCGCGAAGCCGGTCGAGGCCGTCCGTGACCATTAGAACTTCACGCCGGACATTCTGCTGGGGCCAACCCTTTACCACGCTGATCAGCGACAGATATGGACTATCCATCGTCGACAAACTCCCGCGAGGTAAGCGAATCGCCTTGACCGCGAGTGCATGATCGGCAGTGAAATCCTGGGCAACTTGGACTGTCGCATTCGCCATGTAGCCTACGGCAATCACGGTTGATGCCGGCTGTGCATTGATGAAATCCCGAATATCGTTGAGATTGTTTCCGATACGAGAATCGAGCGTATCGTCGACCAGGATAAACAGTTGGAGCGCGGCGTTCTCTCCCCGGGCCGGGATCAATTGGTTCACTTTGAGAAAATTCTTCCCCTGCTTCACTTTCACATCTTCTGCTGCCCGGAGGGTTGGAAGCTCACTGTCACCACTGACGGCCTCGTCCGTGATGACCAGGTGGACTTGGACCGAGACCGGGGCACTTTTCGCTTGCGCGAGCGCCGTTGGCGCGGTGAGCGTCAAAGCACAGAGAGTACCCAACAATCCGAGAACAGACCTGTAGCCTTTCATCTGATCTCTCCTCTCTCCTCGCACCTTTTTGGCGGTATACCCCACCCCGCCACCCCTAAACCTAAATGCTGAGCGCGGCAACGGCCAACTGGCAGAACTTACAGTTCGTTGCGAGTGGTCAGCGGGCACAGCGTGGGCTGCCCATCCCTCAGTTATTTCGCTCATGTGAACATGAGAAACGTGAGAACGATATGAAGTGCGCGGCCACACCTGAACACAATGGCAGGCGGTTGAGACTTATGAAAAGCGGGAACACTGTTGAAAAACAGGAACACTGTCACAACTTACAGGTCAGAAGCCGCGTGCGTTCGCCTACACTGGTGTTCGAGGGGGCGGTACATGCGCCCTCCGGATTGACCGCAGCAATCAGTCCAAGCGCGGTGGCCGACTCGTTCGTTCGGCGCAGATCAGACGGGATACGTTTACTGACATTTCAGAGGAGCTGGTTGACCCACATCAAGCTGTGAATTTGGGAGGAGTCCATGACCACGATACTGGAAACGGGATTGAAGCGAGCTTCTCGGACATCGATTGTGTTGTCGATCATATTGGTGATTTTCGGGCTGCTCGCGATCGCTTTGCCGATGGCCACGTCCATCGGAGTCGCCATCGTAATCGGGTGGCTGGTTGCATTCGACGGACTGGTGCAACTTGTTCACGCCTTCCAGTCCAAGGGCGTCGGCCACATTGTTTGGAAGGTCCTGGTCGCACTTCTTTACCTTGCGACCGGAACCTACTTACTGGCTCGTCCCGCCTTGGGAGCCGCCGGTTTAACGCTCGTGCTGGGAATATTCCTGATCGCAGAAGGCGTGGCGGACGTGCTTGCCTATTTTTCCACCCGCAAGAGCGGCAGCTCCACGTGGATGCTGGCGGATGGAATCGTTACCCTGGTTCTCGGGTTTATGATTTGGGACCGCTGGCCCTTCGGTTCGTTGTGGGTCATCGGGACGCTGGTAGGCGTCAGCATGGTGATGACCGGCGCCACGCGCCTCATGATGGCTTTGTCCGTTCGTAAGCTTGCCAGTCATCTTGGCGATGATGGGTTGCCAGCGCGAGCTGCATAACGCGAGTCAAGAGCCGCCAAGGTAAGAAACGGCACCCTTGTGCGCGGGGTGGTTCCTTCAGGAATCGGATTAACAATGATGATGGTGATGAGCCCCGCATCGTCCCCCTGCCCTCGGGTCTCCTGAACGTACTCTGTCGGTTGAATCGAAGGTCGGTCGAGTTTTCAGCGGGACGAATCTACGGAACGATTGGACGAAGGCTTGCGCCGCTGTCAGGCTGCGAAGTATCATCGGAGGCGGATCTCGCGAAAGCGATGCGGTGGGTCGAACTGAGCGGGGTCTCCGGGAAAGTTTGGCGAAAGACGAAGATGCGGGCCGCACTCGCAAGCGTCTAAAGCACTGATTATAAAAGCGTGGCGCTATCGTCTAGGGGTTAGGACGGAAGATTCTCAATCTTCAAACCCGGGTTCGATTCCCGGTAGCGCTACCATACTTTTCACTTGGCGTTATTCCCCAGTATTTGATAGGGTTCTGACGAGATTTTGCCGTTTTCTTTCCTGTCTTTTCTTTTTGGTGCCCGCATATCGCCCGTTTTCCGAACTCCGCGAATAATGGAGTCGATCCGATTGCGACCTGGAGGATCCGGTTAGTCAGCGGCGGCGATTGGAACCGATGCTGGCGCTGCGCGATCTGCGCGGACTGGTGATCATCGACGAGGTACAGCGGCGGCCGGGGTTGTTTCCTGGGCTTCGGGTCCTGGCGGATCGCAAGCCCCTCCCGCACGTTTTCTGATCCTGGGGAGCGCTTCCCCTGAATTACTGCGTCAGAGTTCGGAGACGCTTGCTGGGCGCATTTCGTTTCTCGAAATGAACGGATTCGATCTTTCCGAAGTCGGCAACCAGGCCCAGCAGCGGCTATGGTGGCGAGGAGGGTTCCCGCGTTCGTTCCTGGCCCGCAGTGAGGATCAAAGCCGTTCCTGGCAGGAGAACTTTATTCAAACCTTTCTCGAGCGGGATATCCGCGAGTTTGGCGTGCAGGTACCTCCGGCGACGCTCCGCCGTTTGTGGATGATGTTGGCACACTATTCGGCACAAATCTGGAATTCCTCAGAGCTGTCCAGATCGCTGGGTGAAGCACACACAACGGTCAGCCGCCACTTGGACATCCTGACCGGCGCCTTGATGGTTCGACAGCTACAACCTTGGCATGAAGATCTTGGCAAACGTCAGGTCAAATCCCCCAAGATCTATCTGCGCGACAGCGGATTGTTGCATACGCTATTGGGTGTTCCCTCGTTCCGGGCGTTGACCGGACATCCGAAGTTAGGTGCTTCGTGGGAGGGCTTTGTGGTTGAGCAAATCCTGGAAGTGGTGGGAGCCAGAAATGCCTATTTCTGGGCTACTCAATCGGGAGCGGAATTGGACCTCCTGCTCTTCAAGGGAGAGAAGCGCTATGGGGTTGAAGTCAAATATGGCGACGCACCGGGCAGCACTAAATCGATGCGTATTGCCCTTTCTGACCTGGCTCTTGAACGACTGTTCGTGGTTTATCCGGGACGGGAATGCTACTCGCTGGACAGCAGAATTGAAGTAGTGACGCTTGAGAAGATCCGCGAACGGCTGCGAATTTCTCGCGATCGCCCAAAATAGAACTTTCCAGCAGCAGAGATGGTGGCTGTCTTACCTGTCTATTCTGTCTCCATAGGACGGCAGATTCTCAATCTTCAAACCCGGGTTCGATTCCCGGCGGCGCTACCAACTAGCCAAAGCTTGCGATGAAGCGATTTTGCAATTGTCCACTATGCCTTGCGCAGGAACTCCTTCACCGCATCCACGAAACCCTCCAGGTTGTCTGCGTGAACAACATGTCCGCCATCGAGTACTTTCAAGAGCGTGTTCGGTCGTCGTGATGTCATCTGCTCCAGGGCAGCTTGAGTCGTCACTCTGCTGTTGAGGCCGCGAATCAGCAAGGCCGGACACTCGGTGGCGAGCCAGTCCTGCCAGTGATCACCCGACAAACATCTCCCGGACTCTACGATCTCACGCGGCTTAAATGCTAGCCTCCATCCGGCAGGGTTTCGCGGAACGAGTCTTGGAGATAGGGCAGTAATCGTGGGCCAACACGCTCGGCGAGGGCCTCCCGGGTCGGAAACAGCCCCTCCCATGCAAACACGAAACTGAGATCATCCCAAACTTCGGCGCCAATGTCCTCGATGACAAAGCCACTGACCTCTTCAGGATGGCGCGCGGCGAGCTGGTACGCAATTGACCCCTCCAAGGGAGTTTCCCAGTAGAACTGAATCGCTCACACCGAGGTAATCAATGAAAGCTTCCAAGCCGCCGACGTTGTCGTCGCGGGTATAGGTTGGCGCGTGATCGGAGTATCCGTGTCCCCGTTGATCGAGTGCCCACAACCCGCCATTCGTGGGCCAATGCGGCAGCGAGCGGCGCAAAGGTCGCCGCCTCCATGATGTGCGCGTGCAGGGCGATCAGCACGCGGCCGCCCCCACCCCCATCCAGATAGGAAAGCCTGAATCCTTCATGGCGGAACTCGTGCCTAATCCATGTCGAGAGGATATCGTACGACGGAATCTGGCATCCAAGCCAAAATTGGGGGTGAAGAACTCTAAACGTCGAATCGCGCTCGCGCTGAACGATATTCGCCAGCCCTCAATGCTTGTACAGGCTTTCCTGCGAAAATTCCTTCTCTTAGACCATCCACCAATCGTCCACCTTCCGCGATCGGTTCGGGGCTTCTTTGTCTTGCTCCACTTTGGATTTCAAGTAGCCTCTGCATCAACTCGACGAGGTTTTCCATGCTTCCCAGTTCACACGAGAACGGATGTTCGGGGACCTGTCACTTCTTACAGGTGCTAGCATTCCTGGGTTGTTCGACAGTTGGCGGCGGTCGTCATTTTCGGCGGCGTCGGTGCCCTGATTGGCGGCTTCATCGGCGGGTCCCACGTCGGGTCCTATCCGTTCGCCCAGCACAGGAGAATTTATCCGCCAACCTTGCCCGAGGATGAGCAAGCGGACCGCAACGCTGGCTCCCCAGGTTCTCATGTCAAGGAGAGCCCCGCCGAGCGGCTTCCACGAGACCTGCTTCGCCCAGCCAAGTTCCCGAAGTTGAAGCCATGGCTTCGCCTTCGCAGGGGACGCCAGCGGTCCCCTAAAGAAGCCAGGTATTTCCCGCTGCCCTGTAAACTGTTAGTTCTGTCAGTTGCCGTCGATCCAGGCGGGAGTCACCATCTGTTTCAGGGGGGGACGAGCGGTGTTTGCATCGGATGATGTTGTTTTCGCCTGGGCCATCGGAAAGGCTCTGCTGATCGTGATTGTCTCCGTCGGCACCTTGGTCTATGCCGCTTGGGCAGTGACCTGGCAAAAGGACGCCGCGCAGGTTCGCATCCCCAAGCAGAGTGCCTTGAAGTACCAGAGTTCCGTTCAAGCCGGCACGGTGCTGCTCGCAGGAAGCGGGACAACTGAAGAAGCGGAAGGGGCACGCCGCATTCCAGCTAGGACCTCAGCTGAACAGATCAATGTTCCCGCGCCGAAGGAGCCTGCTGCTGCGGCTTGACGTTGGTCGGGTGCAAACGCCTTCCATCTTTATTGCCGGTTCCCCTTATCGCTTGCGCTTCAGAAGCGCATCGCTTTCTCCTCCCACCGGGTTACAAGAGCGATCAAGTTCCTGCCTCCAGCGGCGTGTGCTGCCGTGACGACAAGGTATCTTGACGCAGCTTGACGCAGCCCGCCTGATTGCTCAAGATCGCAGTCCGCGCTACAGTAAACGGCGCGGGTGCTTCTTCAAGTGAGAGAAGATTCAGCGCCGCAGTGCGCTACGAAAGTGTTCATTCGCATCGCAGTTCATTAGTACTTTCTGGAGCGCGAGACGCTCTTTCGGATTCTGCCGAACGATCTACGCGCCTAATCACGAGAGCAAACGATTCAACGCTGGACATCCGATGACGGACCCGGGCAAAGCGGAGGAGTTGTTCCTGGCGCCGAGGGCGGGTAGTGCCATGTTTCAAGCCTTTTGTAGAGTGTTCTTCCTCTGTTATTGTCGTCTGACGGTTGCGGGGCAGCGTCACCTTCCAGCCTCCCCGTTCATCATCTGCAGCAATCATGCGAGCCACGTCGATAGTGCGGTTCTGATGACAGCTTCGGGACTTCCGTTCTCTGCATTTGCACTGCTCGGCGCCAGCGATTATTTCTTCGATTCTTGGAGGACGAGGTTCTTAGTCTCTCGATTCATGAATGTCATACCGATTGATCGCCAGGCGCGGCACAAGTCGCTGCGGCGGAGTTTGGCGATGTGTGAAGAATTTCTACAGAGGACGCACGGCAATCTGATTCTCTATCCCGAAGGTACGCGGTCGCCTGACGGCGAGATCCAGACATTCAAAAGGGGTGCCGGGCTGTTTGCGGCTGACCTTGGGGTGCCCGTCGTGCCCGCGTATATCGAGGGTACTCACAACATTCTGGCAAAGGGAAAATTCGTGCCACGGCCCGGACCCGTCTCCGTCCGCTTCGGAGAGGCGGTTATGTTCGAATCGAACCGGTTCGATCATCGGCTCGGTCGCGAGCTTCGGAAGGCCGCTGTCGAATTGCTCGAACAGCGCATTCGAGGCCTTAGCCAGACGCCTCCCAACGGAGACGCGATCAGACTGCCTGAAGAGCCCGAAGAGGATGAGCGGGCGACAATTTCCATTTCCGCCGTGGCGCAGGGTGGCGGAAATACAAAAAGTCCCACTCGCAGCAGAGTGTCGGAATAGGCAAGTTGAAGGCAGATTCGAGAGGGCGCTATGTACACGGCTAAGCATATGAAATGGTGGGGATGGGGAGATGAAGAAGTCGGTTTCGACTCGAGTGCCCATCCTGGTTTGTGGCCCTATGCCAAAGCGGTACTCGGTGTGGAAGAAGATCACTTGGACACACCGCCCGTGCCGATCGAAGCCGCCCGGTTGCGCGAACCCATTCGTCATGACGGCTTTTTGGCTGAGCTGCGATTGTGGATGCACGCCGATCAGATCTGCGATAGTCGTCACGAGCGCCTGGTCCATACCTACGGCAAGGGTCTCCGCGACCTGTTTCGTATGCGGCGCGGTATGGCTGAGGGCGCTCCTGACTTAGTGATTTATCCCGAAAGCGAGCACGATGTGCTCATGACAATACGGGCATCGGTGCAGCACGATGTCGCGGTCATCCCTTTCGGGGGCGGTTCGAATATCGCGGGTTGCCTGGAGCGAACCGACACTCGCCGCATGGCGGTGTCGCTTGATATGCGCCGCATGCGACGGGTGCTGGCGGTGGATACAGAATCATGTACGGCGCGCATCGAGGCCGGCGTCTTTGGACCCGATCTTGAAGAGCAATTGCAGGGCTACGGCGTAACCCTCGGCCACTTTCCAGACTCCTTCTTGCACTCTACGCTCGGCGGGTGGATCGCCACGCGGTCGGCTGGAATGCAGAGCGATAAGTACGGCAAGATCGAGGACATGGTAATTGCGCTGCGTATGGTCACGCCAGTAGGCGTGCTGGCGACGCGAATCGTGCCCAAGTCCTCGAACGGTATCGATGTCAATCATTTGTGCATCGGCAGTGAGGGAACTCTGGGAGTCATTACCGAAGCCACCATGCGAGTTCATCCCCGGTCGGAGTTGCGCCGCACTCACGGCTACCTGTTTCTCGATTTCGAAAGCGGCATCGAGGCCATGCATGAGTGTGTGCGGAAAGAGTGTGTACCCTCAATGTTCCGCCTCAACGACCCCGACAAGACGGCATTGTCGCAGGCATTCAAACCGCCATCATCGCGCTTGTCGCAGGCGGTAAGCGGAGTCATGAAGGGTTACCTGCGGGCGAAGGGTTTTGATTTCGCGCGGGCTTGCCTTATGCTCACCACCTTTGAGGGGAGCAAAGCCAATGTCGCTCGCCAGCACAGTCAAGTTAGCGCCATCTATCGTCGCCTCGGCGCAGTGGACCTGGGCACCAGCTCAGGGAAGTCTTTCGAGTCGACCAAGTACGATTTTCCACATATACGTGATTTCCTGATGGATCGTGGCATCACTTCGGATGTGAGCGAGACCTCAACCGTCTGGAGCAACATCGTCCCTCTGTATCGGGCGACCACGACAGCTCTACGCGCCGCGATCCTAAATCGTGGGAGCGATGGTGAGAGCGGCGTAAAACCGTGGGTTGGATGTCATATCAGCCACACCTATCACTCTGGGGCAAGCCTCTATTTGACCTTCGCCTGCCGGCAGCAGCCTGGGCGCGAAATGCAACAGTATCTGCACGCGAAACGAGCTGTACAGCAGTGCTTCATCGATCACGGTGCTACTCTGTCACACCATCATGCGGTCGGTACCGAACACCTGCCGTGGCTCACCGATGATATTTCGTCCGTGGGTGTGATGGCCGTAGCTGCAATCAAAGGAGGACTCGACCCTGGCAATGTCATGAACCCGGGACGGTTGCGGCCCTCCACAACGCCTTACGAGGAGTGGTCGAAAGTCGGCAGCGACGATACAGAGAACCAGACGGTCTCCTCGCTACGTGCGGGGTGAAGACGGATAACCTGAGGTGGCGCAACCCGTTCCCGAACGAAGCAAAGCAAGCTGAAACTTTCTCGTCCCACCTGTTTGCGACAACTCCTACCGGTTTGCCCGTCAGAACGAAGCCGCTGGCGCGGCGGACGCTACCGCGTGCTCGAAGCAAGCGGCCTCGGAGATGCCAGACCGAAAATCGAACGCTTAAGCCTTGAAGAATGGTAGGCCTCGGGTTAGGATGAGGCGATCGCGAACCCCGGGCACAGTGCTTAAATCGATGCGCATCGAAAACTACCATTTTTTCTCAGTCCGCTTCTGGCAAGGGTTTCCGGGCGAAAATCGATTGAAATACCATAGATAGGACCGCGTCCGCCGCAAACGCCAGCGGCTTCCTTCTGACGGCTTTTTCGAACGCGACGCCCCCACGCCTCCCTTCAGCCCCAAGCGCTCATCCGGGCGTCGCATCCGAAAAAGCACTAGCGTGACTGGGGCGTGATCCAGCTATGCTCCGGCGATTTGCGTGCGAACTGGCAGTTTTGCCAGTTATTGTCTTATCCCGGCACTTATAGACTGATTCCGCGTAGGGGTGCGCCTTTCGTGCCGCCATGCGAACCGTTGGGGTTTGAACGCATGATATGGGTCTCTTAACGAATTTCAAAATCCGGACCAAGGTGCTGGTCGCCATGCTTCCGCTGGCGCTGATGGCGATTGGGGCAGTGGTGTATTCGTCGATCGAAAGCCAGAAGATCGACACTTGGTACAGCAATCTGATCGACAATTACATCAAGACATTTCAATCGGTGACCGCAGCGCGAGGGAACACGATGCGGTTTCGTTTGTTGGTCTACCAACTCGTCGCCGAGGACAACCCCGATCAAAGACAAGAACTCGACGGAGAATTGGACCGGGTGCAAGCCGATTACCGGGCATTGCTCGCCGACGCGCTAAAGCAGAACTCCGGTCGCGCTAACCAAATCAAAACGGCAGAGGCCGTGTTCGATCGAGCCACATCCAGTGCACGCCCCGTCCGCGCTGCTGCCTTGGCTGGCAACCGGGAAAAGGCCATGAACATTATGCGCAGCGGGGTCGACGCTGATTTGCAGCAGGCACGGCAGGTTATGAGCGACCTGGTGGACGAGATGCAGAAGTCTGCAAACTTGGAATCCGACCAACTCACTGCCCGGACGCACCGCGCGATTCTGATTACATGGATTGTGATTGTGCTCGGGTTACTCGTGTCTTTCGTGGTTGCGCTCTCCATAGTGCAGTTCGAAGTCGTGCGGGTCGTGTCTTCGTTTCGGCACCGGATTCTGGACGTGGCGGAGGGACGACTGGACCAGCCCATTGCGAGTCTCAACCGTACCAATGAGATTGGCGAGATGAGCCGCGCGCTGCAGGTCTTGCAGGTTGCCGCCAGGGAGCGGGAAACGCAGGCCTGGGTCAAAACCGAGGAGGCGACTACGGTTGCGCGATTGCAATCGGCCGAGGACTTCGCGGCATTCTCCACCATCCTTCTGTCACGGATCTCGGAAACGTGGGATCTGCTGTACGGTGCGTTCTACCTCGCCGACGACAGTCACATGCGCTTCGTTCGCGTCGGCGCTTTCGCGACTGACGTTTCAACGGAACCGCGAGAATTTGCGCTTGGCGAAGCCCTGGTGGGACAATCCGCCCTGGAGCGGCGCACTCTTCGGATTGTTTCCACCGCCGAGAAGCCTCTTCAAGTCTCCGCTGGTGTAGGGACGTTGACCCCGGCTTGCGTCCTTTTTGTCCCCCTGATTAATCAGGACGTTGTGCTAGCCGTCATCGAATTAGCGCCTTCGGCTCCGGTGTCGGAACGTCATCAAGCGCTGCTGGACGCGCTGTTACCGAGAGTCGCCCTTAACACCAAGATTCTGGTGACCACGATCGAGGCCAAGAAGCTGCTGGAGCAGACTCAGGTACAGGCCGCGGACCTGGCGGTGGCCAAAGAAGCGGCCGAAGCCGCCACCAAAGCCAAGTCTGACTTCCTGGCCAACATGAGCCACGAAATCCGCACGCCGATGAACGCCATCATCGGCATGACGCATCTGGCCTTGAAAACCGATCTGTCCAAGAAACAAGCGGATTATCTGACCAAGGTAAAGTCGGCCGCACACGCGTTGCTCGGGATCATCAACGACATCCTCGACTTCTCGAAGATCGAGGCAGGCAAGCTGGATATGGAGAAGACAGGCTTCCGGCTTGAGGATGTGCTCGACAATCTATCGTCGATAATCAGTCAGAAAGCTCAAGACAAGGAACTCGAGTTTCTGATCTCGGCCCAGCATGACATCCCCGCCAATCTGGTCGGCGACCCACTGCGCCTGGGACAAATCCTGATCAACCTGGTGAACAACGCGGTCAAGTTCACGCAACGTGGCGAGGTCTTGGTGACGGTTGCGCTCGAGGAGCAACTGGCGGACCGAGTCAAGGTGAAGTTCTCCGTCCGCGACAGTGGAATCGGCATGACGCCAGAGCAGAGCGGTCGGCTGTTCCAGGCGTTCGCGCAGGCAGATACTTCGACGACTCGAAAGTACGGTGGCACCGGGCTCGGACTCTCCATCTCCAAGCGGCTGGTTGAAATGATGGAGGGCGCCATCTGGGCCGAGAGCGAGCCCGGCGTAGGCAGCACCTTCCATTTCACGGCCTGGTTCGGCATTGGATCAGACGAGAAGCGCAAACGCTTCATTCCTGATCTGGCAGGAATCCGGGCCCTGGTTGTCGATGACAATGCCCAGGCGCGCGAGATCCTCACCGATGCACTCCGGGTTTTTGCCCTCCGAGCCGAGTCGGTTTCGTCCGGGGAAGACGCCGTGCGTGAGATAGCCAGCGCGGATTCCCATGATCCTTATCAACTCGTGTTGATGGATTGGCGCATGCCGGAGATGGACGGCCTGGAGGCAAGTCGCATCATCAAGCGCGATGATCGTCTTCTGCACATTCCCAAAATTGTGATGGTGACTGCATTCGGGCGAGAAGAGACAAGGACGCAGGCAGAGGAAATTGGAATCGATAGCTATCTGCTGAAGCCAGTCAATTCGTCGCTGCTCTATGACACGCTGGTGGATCTGTTCGGCGTCGCCGGAGTCGATGATCAGCGTTCTGCAGTGAAGAAAGACCAGACAACTGAGTATGACGCCACGGGAATCCGGGTGCTGTTGGTAGAAGACAACGAGATGAACCAGCAGGTCGCAACAGAATTGCTGGAGAGCGCCGGAGCGACCGTGACCGTCGCCAACCATGGAGGGGAAGCGGTGAAAATCCTGACCGAAGCTGGTCACGCGACGCCGTTCGATGTGGTGTTCATGGACCTGCAAATGCCCGAGATGGACGGGTTTACAGCCGCCAAGCTGCTGCGGCGTGATCCGCGTTTGAAGAATCTCCCAATCATTGCCATGACGGCGCACGCTCTCGCAGAAGAGCGCCAGCGCTGCCTCGACGCAGGCATGAACGATCATGTGTCCAAGCCGATTGATCCCGACGCCCTGTTTTCGACCTTGCTGCGATGGGCGAAGCCAAGGCCAAACCAAGCAGTAGAGGCCCAGGCGCCGATCCCAGCTAGGACTACCCGCGCAAAAACGGCCGACGAGGTGATCCTGCCGGAAATCGCAGGGATCAATCTGGCCGATGGCCTGAAGCGCGTCGCGGGTAACAGTCGGCTCTACCGCGATTTGCTGGGGAAGTTCGTTACGAAAGAAGGCGGAGCGGCGGCGCGGATCTCAACGGCAATCGAAAATGGCGACGTCAAATTGGCCGAGCGGATCACGCACACGGTGAAGGGTGTGGCCGGCAATCTTGGAATCACTGAGGTGCAATCGGCGGCGCAAAAGCTGGAGAAAGCAATTCGCGAAGGGCAAGATTCTGTCCCAGTGCTGCACGGTGCCTTCGCCACCGTATTGGACACTCAGGTCCATGCCATCGAGCAGGCGTTACGCGAATCAGCATCTTCACAGCCGGAGGTGGTGCTGCCATCGCCCTTCAATGGGGAAGCGGCATCCGCCGCAATTGCCCGGCTCAAGTCCTTACTCGATGCCAGCGATGGTGATGCCGAAGAGGCATTTCGCAATCTGCAGGACGTAGTGGCAGGCGCAGTCGACCGGCCTTGCCTGGATGCTCTGAGCGCATCCATCGGCGACTTCGATTTTGAGGCGGCGCTGGTGAAACTCGATGAGATCGCCGAACAGTGCTGCGCGACGGGGAGACAGAAATGAAACCGGCTGACGAAGTAAAGACTCTGCTTCTGGTGGATGATGCTCCCGCCAACATTCAAATCGCGAATTCTATCCTGAAGGACACTTACAAAATCCGCATTGCGACCAACGGCGCGAAGGCGTTGGAGCTGGCGCAGGTTGCACCCTTACCCGACCTCATCCTGCTGGATGTCGTGATGCCCGAGATGGACGGGTACGAAGTGTGTACACGGTTGAAAATGGCCGCAGAGACGCAGGAGATTCCAGTCATATTCCTTACCGGACAGACGGAAACCGAGGATGAGACCAGGGGCTTCGACGTCGGTGCCGTAGACTACATTCATAAGCCGTTTTCTCCCGCCATCGTCAAGGCGCGCGTACACACCCAACTTGTGCTTCGCGGGATTCGCAAGCAACTCGCTTCGCAATTGCTTACGATCCAGAAGGAAATGGAAACCGCGCGGGAAATTCAGTTATCGATTCTTCCAGACAAAATTCCGACAATCGAAGGTCTGGACATTGCAGCGCGCTACATCCCCATGACCTCGGTCGCCGGCGATTTCTACGATTTCATGGTCGTCGATGAGAAGCGGGTCGGAATTCTGGTCGCCGACGTATCCGGACACGGTATGCCTGCCGCACTCATCGCCTCGATGCTGAAGATAGCACTGGCGGCCCAGGAGTCGCACGCTGCCGATCCGGTTCAGGTGCTGTTGGGCCTGAATCAAGCGCTATGCGGAAAGTTTCAGCGCCATTACGTCACGGCGGCGTATGTGTTTGTGGACATGCTGAAGGGAACGCTGACGTACGCGGGCGCGGGTCACCCTCCCTTGTTGCTGTGGGGTGGGTCCGAGGGTGTGCGAGAGGTGGTGGAGAATGGTTTGTTTCTCGGAAAATTCCCGCAAGCAACCTACTCTTCCGTGGAGTTGCCGCTCAGGGCAGGGGATTGGGGCTTGCTTTACAGCGATGGAATCCCCGAAACCACGAACCCCTTGCAGAGCGAGTTTGGCACCGACCGCTTCAAGCAATTTCTGGGGACCGAGCAAAGCGCCTCGGCAGATCATTTTGCCGATCGACTGCTTAAAGAGTTGTCGCGGTGGTCGGCTCGCGACCCGGGTGAAGAATTGGACGACGATGTTACGCTGGTGGCATTTCACGTGAAAGGCGACTGAAAATGCCAGAACTGTCAGGCGGAAAACCTGAAATTGTTTGTTTGATCGAATCCAGCTACCGTGCCGCACTATTGGAGAGAGGCGAAGGCAGCACATCGTACAGTGGCTGCACCGCTTTCACTGCCGGGTTCTCCTCCGCTACTGATATTGCCAGAATGCGGATCTTATCGTTGTCCGGCAACTGAATGGTTTTCGCGCCAGGCGGCAGGTCGATCGGATACGCGAAGAGATACGAATAGCCGTACAGCACGTTTTCTCCGACAGCATTGTGGTGATGCGAACAGTACCAAGCCAAGTCCGCCCGTTTGATATAGCCGGACTTGATTCCAGTCATTTCAGCATAATCGTCGTGCTCAGTTTTTCCCGGCAGCGACGGGATCGGGATGTCCTTCGCGACCCACTGCCGATCGTCCCACTGGCCGATGAATTCGCCCCAATCCTGAATCGTCAAGTCGACGTTCTTGCTTCCAGTTTTGAAACTTGCTTTCTGGTCGCCTTCGGCGGACGCCGTCAGCACATAGACGCGATTGTAGCGGCCATTCGGCAATTCGATCGTTTGCCCTTTGGCTAGGATCGCATTAGGCGCGGCATTTGTCGGGAGCGCGAGGTGGAATTCCACATTATTAAATGTGATTTGTGCGGGCAGCATCTCAGCCGGCAGCGTATTGCCTTTGCCATCAAACCCATTGGCCGAGTGAGTGCCATCAGTGCTGGCGACCGCAACGTCGTATTTCAGCGACACTGGTTCGGAACGAACGCCCGCAACCATTTCCACAACTCCGGCCGGCGGCGCGGCCAACTTTACCGCAAACGTTCTGGGCTGGTACGCCGTGAACGAGGTCACCAGCACTCCGCCAGAAACGTTGGCGGCTCCGACGGGTTGCTCTTGTCCGTTCACCTCGCGAGCGGAGGTGATCGGCGCCGCGAATGCAATTTTGACATCCGGCTGCGGCTTGCCATCGAGTTCCACCAGACGCACGATGATTTCATCGCTCTGCTCAGCCTTCTTCAGAGCGAAGAGTCGAATCCTCGGACTGCTGACCTTCAGCAGAGAGAACTCCCGTCCGAGCGCCCCCGGATGCCGTGATGTTTGGAAAGCTATGAGTGGATCGTTCAAGCGCTGGCCCTGCCAGTCACTCCCGGCCTGGCGCCAGTCACCGGCGTGTCCCGCGACGCCGTAGATGAACTCGTGATGTCCGATATCCTGCGTGCCCTGGTCGGCATAGCCGCCACGAGTGCCGGGCGTCCGGATCAAGGTCAACCTGATCGTGTTATCGCGGGGCTTATCCGAGCCGTTCTTGCAGTCGGTCAGGATGGTCGCGCCGAAAGCGCCGGTCACGTCGGTTAAGTCGATCCACTGGTGCGACGGGACCTCAAATTTCTTCGGCTGTGCGGTGGCGCGATCGATGGTTCCGATATCCCAGTTGTACGTTGCCACTCGGTTCGAAACCGCCAGGGGGAACGTCGCCTTTAGGTTCGACTCCCGCGTGTTCCAGTCGATTACGTTTCCGAACTCTACTCGCTTGCCCGCATCTCCCGCCGAAAGTCGGATGGTCTGCACAAATCGCGAGCCCGCGGTTTCGCGTGAAACTTCCACGGCGACACGCGCCGGGCCGCTCTCAACGACACGAATCTGGGCTGGCCCACTTACGTACGCCTTGGGCGCTGCCTGCTCCTGGTCCCAGTCCATATTCCAGGCAGGCCACTGCTCGGGATTATCGTAGGAGATGGCAAGGCGCGCCGGGCCAGCGAGCAATTCCCGGCCGAGCGATTTATCGAAAATACTGGAAACGTCGCCGTCTGAATTGAGCTTCACTCGGTAGTATTGATTCTCCAGCGAGTTTTCGGACACCTGCAGAGCGGATGCAAGTCCGGCCGCGGCCTCGCGATGCACGTCATAAACCGCATAGCCCACCGATGGTACACGCGCAACAAAAAGCACCTTACCGTTCGATACCTGTGCTGGAGTTTCTTTGCCGTCTGGGCCAATCACGCGAACCGTCTTCGGCGTATTGCCCGGAAATTCGATGCTGGCTTCGACCACTTCTTCACGGGCGATATTCAACGGGTTGAAGATGAGGATGGGAACGCCTTTGGCCTGAGTGTCTAGCGCGGCTGCGACCCCTTCGGATGCATTGTTCAACACGCCCGCGAATTGGTTCATGGCGATGACGTCGTCATTCCAGGCAAATTCGTAGGCCTTCGGAGTCGCCGTTCCGGCAGCGATGTCGTGGAACTGGCCACCCATAACGAGCGTCCAGGCATCGTTCAGCCGCTGTTGCGGATATGTTCGTGCACCGAGCCATTCTGCGGCAATCGAGGTTTTTTCCGCGGCGTCCGCCAGCAACTCTTCCTTCCGAAGCCAGCGTTTTTGGTAGGCTTGCGAAGTCAGCGACCCGGCCGAATGGTTGGTCAGCTCCATTTCGCCGGTATAGCGTGGAAGACCGACGGCTTCAGAGGGCGTGATGTCGAGAAACATCTGCTCCGCGTTCGCCGAAATTACATGGACCGGGCCGGCGCCCGCTTGGACCGAAGGCCATTCCGCCTGCCCCTCTACGTGTGATCCACCCTGGTATGATCCGTCTCCATCCCGCGGTGGAAAGCTTGCTGACCCTTTGGTGACGATCGCTTCTAGCCGCTTTACCGAGTCCTCATCCGGAGTTCCGCCGATGTCGCCGGTGCCATAGTAATGATAGTCCGTGTATACGCCGCTGACTTTTCCATTGTGCTCCACGCGCGCCGCCCAATCGTTCTGGTACCGGTCCAGGTCTCGATCCGATTGGATCTTGGCACGGCCTTTCTCCTCAGCACGCAGCAGGTAATAATCTCGAATGTCTTTCGGGTCGAGTGGTAGATTGGCGTTCTCGAGTTGGCGTATTTTCTGTTGCAGCGGGAGGAATTTCTTCCGAATCTCTTCGAGGGCGACGTTCGAAGGAGCCGCGGGCAACGGCTGGCTGAGATCGGTGTCAATCCCGCCGTCGTAGTTGCCCGGGTTCAGACCCGCCAGCACACCCTCTCCATCCGGTCCGAGCCAGACGCCCACATTGAACGGTGTGCCTTCCGGCGTCTTCTCGCGCGATTCCAGACCGCCGCCATCCGCGGAGGATCCCCACACCAGTTTCTGCGTGGAGAAGCCTTTGACGCCGGAGTGTGCGAGAATCGTCGGCAGTGACGCCGGAAAGCCGAAGCAGTCAGGCAGCATGTACTCAGCACTGGCTTTGCCGAATTCATGGCGAAACCAGTCATTGCCGTAAAGAACTTGCCGGATGAGGGTCTCGGCGCTGGGGGTGTTCACGTCGCCCTCTTCCATGGAAGAGCCCGCCGGAAACCATCTTCCTGAATCCACGTACTTCTTCAGCCTGGCGAAATCCGCCGGATAATATTCCTTCATGAAGCGATAGCGGTTTGCGCCGCTGAAATTGAAAACATAGTGGGGATATTTTTCGAAGAGAGTGAAGTTGTCCTCCATGGTCTTGCGCAGGTATTCGTTGATGACCTGGGGATACTCCCATCGCCACTCCGTATCCAAGTGGGCATACCCGACCACGTAAAGGGTTGGCTGCTTGCTCAGGTCGGGCTTCTCGGTGATTTGTGCGCTGGCGGCGCACAGTAGGAGTAGGCAGCTCAATGAGTACAGTATCAAAGCGGTCGAGCATCGTCGCATTGCTACTCTCCAAATAATGTCTGTCTAAATATGTATACCTATTGCGTCTGAACTTTCATGGGCGGACGTTTGAGTTCGGCGATCAGTTCCTGGAAATGCGGGTTCTGACGCAGGTTTTTCAGATCGTCGTCGGCCATCAAGTAGTCGGCGTCGTTATATCCGCGATTGACGGCTTCGTGCAGATACCGCAGTGCATCATCGGGGTGGTTGGCAGCCACGGCTACACAGGCGAAGTCATACCACACCGACCAGGGGTTTCCCTTGCCCCCGGACTTTGCCCCCTTCTCGATCACGTCGCGAAATAGCTTGCTTGCTTCGGCATAGCGACCGCTGCGGGCCATCGCTGTCCCGAGTTGCTGCAGTGCATCCAGCGTATTGGGATATCGCGGTCCCAGACTGCGAATCTCGACTTCGAACGTCGCACGAGCGATTGTTTCGGCTTCCGCGTAGCGACCCTCGCGGTTCAGAACTTCGGCAAGATTGGATTGTGACATCATGGTTAGGGGGTTTCGCGTTCCGAGCACGCGCATCTCAATCGCAAGCGTTTCCCGTTGCAATTTCTCGGCTTCGTGGACATGGCCTTCCTTGAGAAGCAGGTTTGCCAAGCTGGATTCGGATCTCAATGAATCGAGATGTTCAGGTCCAAGGGTTCGCAACCGAATCTCCACCGTTTCCCGGAGCAGTTTCTCGGCGTCGGCCAGGTGACCTTCCGCAAGCAGAAGGTCCGCAAGACTGGCCATAGCGACAGTCGTGTCTGGGTGTTCGGGCCCCAGCACGCGCTGACGGGCAGCCAAATTTTCGCGATAGAGCGGCTCGGCTTCAGCCACGCGCCCCTGCCACGCGATGGCCATTGCCAGATTGCCCATCGCCAGCAGAGTTCTAGGGTTGTCGGGTCCCCAGACGCGACGCCCCTTATCGACTAGTTGACGAAACTCCTGTTCACCCGCGGGATATTGGGCTTGATGGAGGAGCATAAGGCCCAGGTTATTCGTCGCCCGCAATACTCGATCATTCTCCGGACCCAGTGTGCGAGTCCCGACCTCAATCACCTCGCGCTCGAGTTTCTCCGCCTCGTCGTACTGACCTTGGCGTTCGAGGACGACGGCCACATGATCCATGCCCTCGAGCGTGAGCGGGTCCGCCGGTCCGAGAATGCGTCGCTCACCCTCCAGCGCCTGGCGCTCTAGCTTCTCCGCTTCGGGATAATGCCCTTCGCGCTCCAGAATCGAACCGAGTTGAGCCATCGACTCCAGCGTCCTTGGGTCGATGGGTCCGAGCAGGCTCAGTCGGGCATCCAAGGCATGCTTTGACAGTTCTTGAGCGCGAGCGTAAAGCCCCAGGTTCGCATACGTGCGCGCCATGACTAGCATCATCTGGGATTGAACCTCAGGATCCTTGGCCAGACCTGTGCCCATATCGTTGGAGGCCTTGTCGAGGATCTCCCGAGCCGTAACGCTGTTGCCGCGCGCTTCGTTCGGGTCAGACACCTTGAACATGCCGGTCATGAAATCGGTGATGCGGGTGGCGCGATCACGTTCGCGGTTTGCCCGGTCTCGCTCCTGAGTAATCCGGCGCAACTGCACCGTTTGCAAAACGGAGAAAGCAGCCAGTAACAGCACCAATCCAACCGCCGCACCCACCGTCACACGGTGTCGCTGGGCATACTTGCGCAACCGGTAGCCAGCGCTTGCCGGACGCGCCACGACGGGCTCATGGTTCAGATATCTCCGAATGTCGGCCGCCAACTCGGAAGGCGCGCCGTATCGGCGAGTGCGATCCTTCTCCAGCGCCTTCATCGTGATCCAGTCGAGATCGCCGCGCAGCAGGCTCACCAACTGCCTGGGTTCGGTACCGCGCGCTTCGGCCGTCGCGGTCGATGTATCGCGGTCAGCGCTCACCTTGGCGCTCGGGGAGGGCGGTTCTTCCTCGCGCAACTTCCGCAGCAACTCGTCGAGCGTTTGCTTCGGCCGCTGCTTGCTCTCAAACGGCTGCAAACCGGCTAGCAGCACGTAGAGAACGACGCCCAGCGAGTAGACATCGGTGCGCGTGTCGATGTCCTGCACGCCGTCATGGAAGCCGGGATCGGCCTGTTCCGGGCTCATGTATCCAGGCGTCCCCACAAAATGTCCCAGTTGCGTAAACAGGCTTTCGCCATCAGCTTGAGGCGTGGTCGCCTTCGCCAGTCCGAAGTCGATGATCCGCGGCACCGGCTTGCCGTCTACCTCCACCACCAGAATATTCGCGGGTTTCAGATCGCGATGAATGATCGCTTTTTGGTGCGCATGTTGCACGCCTTCGCAGGTCTGGATGAAGAGTTCGAGCCGATCCCTGATCTTGAGTTTCTTCTGATCGCAATACTCCGTAATCGGCAGTCCGGGTACGTACTCCATCACAAAGTACGGTTGGCCCTGCGGCGTCGCCCCGGCGTCCAATACCTTGGCAATGGCGGGATGATCCATGATCGCCAGCGATTGCCGCTCCGACTGGAAGCGCTGCACGACCGCTTCGTCGTACATCCCGGCCTTGATCAGCTTCAGCGCAACTTGCCGCCGCACCGGGGAGGTCTGTTCCGCGAGCCAAACTTGTCCCATGCCTCCCTCGCCAAGCTTGCGGACGAGTTGAAAACGCTGCGCAAAGACCTGCCCCGCTTCCAAGGCACCGACAGCGCCGAAGCGATCCGAATCCATGTCCGAGGTCATGCCTTCGGCCGCCAGCGGCGATTGCAGGAATCCGGAACGGATATCTTCGCCGGCCAATAAAAGCGATTCCACCTCGGCGCGCAGGGCAGCGTCGGAAGCGCAGGTCTCGTCGAGAAACTGGGCGCGCTGCTCGGGGGCAAGTTGCATGGCCCGGTGCAGCAACTCTTTAACGCTCTCCCAGGATTGGCTAGTCATGATTCGTCCCTCACAGCTCTGCCGTCCTGCTTATCTGGCGATGCAACCAGACGCGGGCGGTGGCCCAGTCGCGGTCGACGGTGGCACGCGAGATCCCCAGAACCTCGGAAATTTCGGGAGCTGACAGGCCCCCGAAGAACTTCATCTCCACGATCTTCCCCTGTCGCTCATCGATGCGAGACAACTCGTCCAGCGCATTATCCAGAGCCAGCAACTCCGCATCGCCGGTGACGGGCAAAGCGGCCAGATCCTCTAAAGCGATCCGGCATCCCCCGTCACGTTTGTCGGCTCGGCGGCTGCGGGCATAGTCCACCAGGATTTGGCGCATGAGCCGCGAAGCAACCGCGATAAAATGCGCGCGGTTCTGCAGCTCGACCGGTTGACCTCCCAGCAGTCGAAGGTAGGCCTCGTGAACCAGGGCTGTGCTCTGTAGAGTGTGATCTGGCCGCTCGGATTGGAGGTGATAGTGAGCCAGACGACGTAGCTCCTTGTAGACCAGCGGCACTAGAGCGCGGAGGGCCTTTTCGTCGCCCTGCTTCCAGTGAACCAAAAGCTCTGTGACTTGGCCGGCCTGGTCTTCGGGCATTGCGTCGGTGGTTACCCCTGTTCCCTCAGAAGACCACCAGCATATTCGCCAGGTTGACGGGCGTCAATCCCCTTTGATTTCTTCAACATGAGTCGCTCTTCGCGTGCTCGAACATTTTTTTTTGCGCCGCATGAGGCGTTTCCCTCCCGTTTTCCGCCTTCTATATAGAGCGCGGGGTTCCAAACGTGGGTTCCGCGATTTATGACAAGGCAGCGGGTGGGTTCTTGGGGAAGCATTCACCCGCTACCCTTTACGTTCTAACAGGCTGACCAAACTGAGGCTTTGCGCAACGCTGCGACGCATGCCTCTCACTCAATCTGCAATCGCCACGACGTCGACCCAAGTCGCCACTCGCAAGGTTACCAAAGTAGCTGCACTCGCCCGGCTGCGCCTCCTCACCATCCGCATCTAGAGCCACCACCTGTCTTCTCGCTAGACTTCACTGGACAGACAAACATGGGCACGGGAATTGATCGCGCCTCCCGGAATCCCTCCCCCGTTCTGAACCAGAAGTCGCGCCTCGTCGCACAGCTAAGAAACGAGGTGCAGCGAGGAACCGAGCTAGTATGCCCGTGCAGTGGATCAACTCGTTCCGCCTTTGGTTTGCCGCTCTCATCGGTATCATTCCGGTCATCGCGACCTTGGTGACCACTATCTTCAGCGTCATTCTGGCCCGCGCAACCCTGCGTTATGTGGAGGCGACCGACAAAGGCTTGAACCTCGCACGCGAAGAGTTCGAGCGCGAATGGTCGCCTGATTTGCACATAAAACTCGAGCGTGTGTCGTCCAACGAAGTCCGGATCATCGTCACCAACCTGGCCAAGAGTTCCGTCCTATTGCAACTGTTGCAATTGCGCAAGATCTCGCATGCCGTTCCCTTCGAACGTCACCGTCTGAATGATCCGCTGGTGGGCGGCATGACCTGGACCCAGGAGATGGGCAAGCGCATCCTGGCCTGCACCGGAAAAGAATTCGAAGGTCCGATCGCGGCTTCGATGACCTTTTATTCCTCGGGACGAATGTTCCGCACGGATTGGTTCCGGTCGCACATCCAGGTGCGGGATGGCCGCATTCTCAGCCTCGAACCGAGCAACATGCCTGCCCGCCGCGTGCGCGTCGTTGAACGCAAAGGTCCGGAACGCCGTCGCGATTTTGTGCAGGACGTTACCGCCGACGTTGCTTCCGACAAACTCGACAGAAAGCCGGACGAGAAGGCCTTCGTGGCTGGGGCGGGAAGTTAAACAGAACGCTAGTGTCGGCAAGCGGAGCAGTAGCCACCGACTTCGAGCCGCGCCACCACGATGTGGAAGTGGCAATCCCGCTGCAATTGCTTTTTTAAGGACTCGAAAGTTTTGCTGACAAATTCGGTGATTTTGCCGCACCTCAAACATGCCATGTGGATATGGTCGCGTCCCAGCTTGCGCTCGTAGTAATGACCTTCGCCGTTCAGATGCATCAGGTCGAGCTCATCGATCAGTCCTTGCCGCTTGAGCAGGTCGAGCGTTCGGTAGACGGTGCTGCGATCGACCGAGGCGTCTACCGTCCGCGCCTTGCGCAGGATCTGGCTGGCGTCCAGATGCTTGGTTGCGGTCTCGATTACGCCTAAAATCGCCCGGCGCGGAGCGGTCATGCGGATGCCGCGTTCGGCGAGTTGCATCTGCAACCGTCCGGGAATTTCGGTCTGTGGCAGCGGCATGCGGGTCTTCCTCCCTTTTTAGTTGTAAGTGGATCGCAAATAATATGCGACAAAATCTTCGCGCTGCCCATTGACAGCGAATAGAGGTGCACTTAGCTTATAATAGTAAGACTTGTTGCGACACAGTCGCAATACACTGTTGACAATACTTGAATCTGAATAGGGAGTCAATGGTCGCGCGCATAAATCCTCCGTCTATCCTGAAAAAGCTCCGTGGCATCATTCTCCTGATTTCATCCCTGTTGTTTTGGCGGGCGTCTCTGCTCTCGGCGCAAGAGAGCCCTTACATCGTGACCTATGACCATTACCTCGAAGAACCTGGCAGTCTGGAGGTCGAATATTTTTCCACCTTTGGCAGCCAACGCGGCGGCAACGACTTCGATGCGTTCTGGACGGAATTTGAGTATGGGGTGACCGCGTGGTGGACTACCGAGGTTTATCTGGCCGGACAGACGACCTTCAACGACAGTACGATTTTCACGGGTTCGCGATTTGAGAACCGGTTCCGGTTGCTGCAGCGCGAACACTTCGTCAATCCGGCGCTTTACATCGAATTCGAAAATACCAACGCGGCGGACAAGATTCTGAAGGAAGTCGAAGGTCACGACGTAGAGTCCGACTACGCCCCTCCGAACGCCGTTTTGCGGAAGGAGCACGACCGCGAATTGGAGATGAAACTCCTGTTCTCCAGTACCTTCAAAGGCTGGAATGTCGCCGTGAATCCTATTGTCACCAAGAACCTCCTGCCGAGCGAGCCCTGGGAGTTTGGTTACGCCATTGGGGCCAGCCGTCCGCTCGCGCTTAAAGCCTCTCCCAATCGCTGTAATGTTTGCCCGGAAAATTTCATTGCGGGAGTGGAAATGTACGGAGGCTTGGGTGATACGCAGAGTGCCGGTTTGCACGATACCTCTCACTATCTCGCGCCCGTGGTCGCTTGGAATCTTCCGTCGGTCTGGACCATTCGTCTCTCCAGCGGCTTCGGTTTGAACGACAACAGCCATCGACTTCTATTGCGTTGGGGGCTTTCGCGCGAGTTCTCAGGCTTTGGTGAGATGGTCGTGCGGTTGTTTGGAGGGCGGCCGTGAAACTGATTTTCGCTCGGCGTCGGGCCCGAAGGTGTCTTAGGAATGTCGGGAACGTTGTCTTCGTCCTCGGCGTTGGTTTATCTCTGGCGCAGACCGGGGAAGCTCCCGCGCACAAGAGCAAGGAAGCAGCGTACGCTGCGCTGGCAGGGGCTCCTGAAAAAGCGAGAGAGAGGAAAAATCCCTTCGCGGGCGATCCTCAGGCTGTTGCTGCGGGAGGGAAGCTTTTTGAGCAGCATTGCGCCGAATGCCACGGAGCGAAAGCGGGAGGTACAAGGCATGGCGTCAGTTTGCTGCGGGAGGAAGTGCAACAGGCAACGCCAGGCGCGCTGTTCTGGATCCTGACGAATGGAGTTGTACTCCGAGGCATGCCGGTTTGGTCGAAGCTGCCCGAACCGGAGCGTTGGCAGATTGTCACATTCTTGCAGTCGTTGCACCCGCGATCAGTCAACTCGACATCCGAGAACTCACAACCGGCGAAACCGAGTCTGCACTGATCCGGACGGGTGTGATTCTGTAGCGCTGGCGGCTCGCCGGCCCTGCTAAGCTCATTCTGCGTGAATCAGTCCTGCGTGAATCGGAAACACGACGTCATTATTCTCGGGGCTGGCGCTGCCGGCCTGATGTGTGCTATCGAAGCCGGCAAGCGGGGCCGGCGCGTCCTGGTACTGGAACGCGCGGATCGAATCGGCAAGAAAATCCTGATCTCCGGCGGCGGCCGCTGCAATTTCACCAACCTCCACACCGGGCCAGAAGATTTTCTCTCGTCCAATCGACATTTTGCCAAGTCGGCGCTTGCCCGTTACACTCCGGCAAATTTCGTGCGCCTCGTCGAAAAACATCGCATTCCATACCACGAGAAAAAGCTCGGCCAGTTATTCTGCGATCGAGCGGCGAGCGACATCACGGCAATGCTCGAGCAGGAATGCCTCGCTGCCGGAGTGGAAATCCGGTGCAACACGAAAATTTATGCGGTGCACAGGAACGACCAGTTCACCGTGCAGGCCGAAGGCGCCAGTTTCAGCGCGCCCCGCCTGGTCGTCGCGACCGGAGGTCTCTCCATCGCAAAGATCGGCGCCACCTCATTCGGCCACGATCTGGCCCGGCAATTCGGCCTGAAGATCGAGCCCCCACGCCCTGCGCTGGTTCCTCTTGTTTTCAGCGAAAGGGACCGCAAGCGCTGGTGCGATCTCGCAGGAGTTTCGAGCGAGGTGGTTGCTTCCACGCGCGGCACGAAGCACAACACGAAACAATCATTTCGGGAAAACATGCTTTTCACTCATCGCGGTATCAGCGGGCCGGCGATTCTCCAGATATCTTCTTACTGGGACGGCAAAGCCCCGATTCATCTCGACCTGGCGCCCGACCGCGACCTTGCTGCCGATTTGCGAGCGCGGGGCCATCGCGACCAGTCGAGTTGGAAGTTGCTGCTGAAAGAAGTCCTGCCTCGCCGTTTAGCGGATCGCTGGCTCGAAATTTATCCCTCAACCGGCAGCTCTGATCGTGCTTTTGCTGACGCCGAACATCAACTGCATGCATGGGAAGTCAAGCCGGAAGGGACGGAGGGTTACGGAAAGGCGGAAGTCACCGCGGGTGGCGTGGATACCAACGAACTCTCTGCCAAGACCATGGAATCCCACAAAGTGCCCGGTCTTTTTTTCATTGGAGAAGTGGTCGACGTCACCGGCCAACTCGGTGGCTTCAATTTCCAGTGGGCTTGGGCGTCGGGATTCTGCGCCGGAGAGGCGATGTGAGGATTTCGCGCAAGCATTACCAGAAGTCCGTCTTGTGGCAGGCGGCTCTCTAATCGGAAACCCGAACCATCTCTACTTCTTTACCCGTCCAAGCATAGAGCCTCGCCCACGCCTCATATCCGCAAAGAACGATTACGGGACTCGTCGCGCGAATCGTTTTGGGGTCAGAAATGTCATTATATTTGCCCGGACCTTCACGCCAGACGACAGGTGCGGGAGACGCATCCATCGTTTCCAAAGAGCTAGTCTTCCACTCTTTGCCGACATGTTGGGTCACAATAAGTTCCGCTTCAGGTTTGGACTTCTCTCGTGAAATCAAGAGAACTGCCCATGTCGGCTTTCCGTCGCCGTAGAAGTTAACTTTCACAAAACCAGGGCATCGATTGCCGTGGTCCTTTAGAAAGAGCTTCCGGTCGTACCGATCCAGGTCGGCCAAAGTAACAACGTTTAGGCCAGGATATTTCTTTGAGATTTCATGGCGCAGGCCAGAGGGAAGGGAACATCGATCTTGGGACTGGGCAGGAACTTGTGCGGCGGCGAACAGAAGGAAGCCCGCTGCGCAAATGCACAATGATTTTGCTCGCAAAGGAACCCCTCCTTTCTGAGGGATTGCGTTCGATGCGGCCGTTACTGAATCTCCGCGCCTTCCTGCATGAACGGCATGCGGGCGAGAATTTCCGCGGACTGCTCCAGTTGCTTGAGGTCTTCGCTTGTGAAGTCTGCACCTGCGACCGAAACATCCAGCCCTTTGCGCGAAACCTGCACCACTCCCATCACTTTGCCTCCCGAGGGCGCCACAGGAACCGACATGATCTTCTGAATCGGCATTTGGTCCTGGCTTCGATCTTCTTCCACGGCTCCGAGCTTCACTGCTTCAAACAGGCTGACATGCTTCACGCGCATGAAGGCATTCGACAGAAGC
>Ga0181532_10000932_pt1 | contig 29280 bp, 23 predicted proteins | sample PEATcosm2014_Bin_33_FD_119768 | JGI IMG/M metagenome (GOLD analysis project Ga0181532, IMG submission 119768) | Peatland microbial communities from MTU Mesocosm Facility, Houghton, MI, USA - PEATcosm2014_Bin11_30_metaG | ecosystem: Environmental > Terrestrial > Soil > Wetlands > Peat | place...
ATGTCCGTCATGCAGGAACTGCAGCAACGAGGACCACGAACAGCCCAATAATCAGCGGTAATTCCGTTGTACCTAAACTCGTTATACTCACGATTTGCCTCCACTGTGTATGACATCAGTTGTCGGATTCGACCCGGCCGGTAGAGCCAACGAAACCGTAAATCCGCGCCGTTACCACCCGCGCCACGAGAAATATCTCCAGCCCCCACTACCTTAAAACAAACGCCGGTAAAGGACAAATCGACAGACCCGCCCGTTTTTCAGCTGTTGTAGCCAGTACATGCACACCGAGGACCGAAGCTGAGTGAACGGAAACAGCACACAAGCGGCGCACGGCCGCGGATGGACACCACACCCGTGCTCCGGCGTCACAAGGCGACAAGTGATCCGGAAGGCCAAGATGTCCGCGTTTGGCTCTGGCCGACGTCAAACCGATTAGTTCGTCTGCGTCACCGGCGCCATGAGAAACCTGGACGCAAGCCGCCGCTCCCGGTACGCATTCACCGCGATCGGGTCCAGTCGCAGAAGCGCTTCAATCCGCCAGCACGCCAGCAGCCAGCCCGTCCGGACCCAGAATCTCGCCAAGTCCCGCCGCGAATCGCACAGTTGACTCATGCGGAATGGCGCGCCGTGCCCCCGCATCGCCAGCCACAACTCCTCCATCTCGAGCATCAGGCCCTCGGTCTGCCCCCGGCACAGAGCCCGCCAATCTCGTCGAAAACAGAGTTCTCTCTTGTGCCTGTTCAAAGCACCCGGCGGAGCGCTCCAGCCCCCCCGTGAATGCACCTCTTTCATGGCCGAACAGTTCGCTTTAAAAAATAAAGTTTCGGGTAGCCGATACAGTGCACAGCAAGAAACGGAAGCTGAGAACATTCTTTCAACGTCCTCGCCCGCACAGCACAATCCTCACCGTTTTTAGCAGGATTGCCGCGTCACAGCGGAAGGACTTATGTTTGGCGTAATAGAAGTCGTACTGCAGCTTTTCGCCGGCATCTTCAACAGATGCTCCGTATCGGTACATAACTTGGGCCCACCCGGTAATTCCCGGTTTCAGGTAATGACGGAGGTTGTAAAAGGGAATCTCCTTCCCAAGCCGATCGACAAAGTAAGGCTGCTCCGGCCGGGGGCCCACAATGCTCATATCACCGTTCAGCACATTAAATGCCTGGGGTATTTCATCCAGCCGGAACATGCGCAGCAGCCGGCCGACTCTGGTCACCCGTTCATCGAGTTCCGCTGTCCACACCGGACCGGCCTCGAGTTCCGCCTCGTTACGCATGGAGCGGAACTTGTAAATGGTGAAGGTCTTTCCATGCAAACCCACGCGGACCTGCCGAAAGAGCACGGGCCCATCTGATTCGACCTTAATAGCGATGGCGACGAGCAGAAGCAACGGTCCGGCGAACAGAATCAGCAGTAAGGCGAACGTCACGTCAAAGCACCGTTTGAGGCAGACGCCTGCCTGAGAGCGATTGAACCCATTCGTGTACATGAACCACTGAAAAGTCAATGCTTCGACCCAGATCTTCCCGCTAACCTCTTCGTAGAACTCGACTGCGTCGGTAACCTGTAAACCGCGAAGCCGGGAATCCAACAGCCCGGCAGCCAGTCTCTCCCGGCTCTGCGCGTCCAACTCCGCTATGACGACTCGTGAGACCTGGTTCTTTACCACCAGCTCGTTGAGTTCAGCAAGATCCACCGCTACTCCCCGGTCCGCCGAACTGTCAGAGTGCCTCAATACGTGCTTGCCGGCCTTCGGGTAACCCATGCACCGGTCGAGCGCCCGATGCAGCTTTGCCGGTAACTCTCCGGTCCCGATTATCAGAACTTGTTCCACAAACTTCCCACGAGAGGCGAGACGCCTTAGGCCCGCCCGCAAGGTAACTGGGAACAGGCCGATCAGCAGAGCCGTCGCGAGGACGACATCGATTGGCGGGGACAACTTCGGAATCACGCGAAAAAGCAGAGCGGATGCGACGAGGCCTAAGAAGACACACTCTAAGTGATCGATATAGAATTCCGCTGAGTTCGAGTTAACAAGCGATCGGTCGACGTTATTGAGATGAAAGAAGACCACACACGAGACGATCAGCACGAGGGTCCCTAGACTATGGCCGCCCAAGACGGTCTGCAGCCACGCGAGAGCCAGCATCGCCAGTTCCACGGCGAGGAAGACTCCGCGAGGGCGTGCGACACTGAGTGGCCAAACCCTCAAGTGGGCCTTGGCGTGGGAAGAGCTAACGCCGGCCCATGCAGCATTGTCAACAGTAGCCGTGGCCATAGAGAATGGAGTACCCGTAATGAGAGCAGGCCTTATCGCGCCGGCCCGCTGGTCCGCTTGGTTCGTCAGGAGCGAACCCGGATCATGACCCACGGTAGCAGGCGCTTCGATCGCCGTATGGTCACAAGTGACCACTAACCCCGCAATCCCGCTATTTAGAGGTTTCAACTAGGAAAGAGCTCCTATTTTGGCCTCAATCTGCGCGAGCAACGACACGGAAAGCTGGAGCGTGATCCTTTTTGATCAGCCGAGAACCGGTTCCCTTGTTACCTTCAGCTTGGGTGCCAGCTTAGGCGAATCCGAATAGAGGCTGCTCACCATCGAGGCGCAAATGAGGAGAGAAGTAAGCTGGAAGCCAACGGTCGTCATGACTATTCTCTTATTGGCGAGCCCGGTCGTGGTCCCGGCTGCGGACATCAAGGTACTTGCCAGCACAACGCCTCCAGAGTCGGAATATCGTATGGGGACGGAAGACGTGATCGAGGTATTCGTTTGGAAAGAGCCCGAGCTCTCGACCACGGTCACCATACGCCCGGACGGCAGGATTTCGCTGCCGCTGGCAAGCGAACTGGAGGCCAGCGGCAAGACCGCGGCCGAACTTCAGGCGGAAATCACGGTCAGATTGAGCAAATATGTAGTCCAGCCGTTGGTCAACGTCATGGTCAAGCAGGTCAACAGCCTCAAAATTTCGGTCCTGGGTGAAGTCCGCCGGCCGGACGTTTACAGAATCAAGAATCGGGTCACGGTGCTCGACGCCATTGCCATGGCCGGAGGCTTCACCGACCTGGCCCGGCCAAACAAAGTGATTGTACTAAGGAACACGGCAACCGGTCCGCAAAGAATCAGGGTCAACATCAAACAACTCGTCGACGACGATAGAATTGCGCCATTCTTTCTACGGACGCTGGATACCGTTTATGTTCAGTAAGTGGGCGGGTTCTAGAGCGGCGAGACGCGGGCTTTTACTCGCGCCGGGTTTGTTCCTGATGCTTAGTCTGGCGATTCCGGCGCAGGCGCAGGACCGCCTGAATGGGTTTTATCTCACATCTCCCTTAGGTCTGAGTGCCGGTTATGACAGCCGCTTTGTGACTAGCTCGCAGTCCCTAAGCGACACCGTCTCTCTTGTTACATCGCCGACTTTTGCCTGGTTCGACAACACGCATACAACCATGTTTTCCGTGGATTACCAATCGGAGTTTGAAGTGTTCTCCCAATATGGAAATCTGGATGCGTGGAATCATGCTGCCAATATGCATTTCCGCCACCAAATCACTTCCAGGTGGAGTGTGGACGCCGCGGATTCCTTTCTCTCCACGATGGACCCGACGCGGGTGCTGGTCAACAGTCTTCTTCTGTTACCCCGCGGCCGCTATGTGGAAAATGCTTTTTATGCCCGATTGGCGTACCGCCTGGACCACCGCACCGTATTCAGCTTTCGTTTCGACAACGCCTACACCACCATGCAGCTGCCCGAAGCACTGGCGGGCCGGTTGAACCGCGTCGGTTTCGCGGGGACAGGTACCGTGGACCGGACCCTATCGCGTCGCCACGCGCTCTCGGCAAGCTACGCGTATCTTTACGTCTATCCGCTCCAGACAGGACCAGCGGCAATCGGTACAGGCGTGCAGAATCTCGACCTGAGTTACGTCTATACCGTGAATCCCGGCTTGACGCTCCGCGCGTCGGGGGGTATTACTCGGGCGAATCAATCCTCGTTTACCGGTGCAGCGGCAGTGGATAAGAAGTTCGGCGGCGTTTGGCTGTCGGGCGGGTACCAACGCTACCTGGCGTTCTTCGGAGGTCTGGCACCCATCGGTGCTCCCGCAGGGCCGCTGCCGTTCGAATCCGGTTTGGCGCCCGACTCCGTTTACCAGGTGGCATCGCTCAGGATCTGGGGAAATCTGACCAACCGGCTCGGTCTGCAAGGCAACATCCAAAGGGCGCTCAACGGAGTAACGCCGGAGAACCAGGGTATCAAGAGCGTGGTAGGTCAGCTTCGTCTGGACTACAAAGTGAGCGATCGGGTGACGTTTTTCACGCGCGCGGAATTCTATGGCCAGAACATTAGCGAGTTCTCGACATTTCCGTTGTCGCGGCGGCGCTACTTCGCGGGTTTCGAGATCTCCCTGACGCGTCCGCCGGAAGTGGTTGATGATCCGCATCGGCATAAGCCGCTACCCGCAGGTTCGTCTCAGTCCCAGGCCCAGCCAGGCGACGGCCACGCTCCGGAGGAGCGCTAACCATGGAACCGGATAAGGTTGGAAAGCGGCATTCTCCGCTCGCGATGCTGAAAACGCTGAAGCGCCGCAAGTTCTATCTACTGGCCCCAATAGTGCTGGTCACGGCCGCAGTCGCGGTTTACACGGGAGGGTTGCCGGTGCGGTTCCGCGCCAAGGCGCTGGTGGCGTCAAGCGCGGTGGTACCGGAACCTTACTTGGGCGGAAGGGTGGACGCAGTGGCGACGGTCGACGTTCAAGAGCACTTGCGCAGCGTCCGCAAGACGCTTTTCAGCCCAGCGCTTCTTGAGGCGGTGATTCGCGAATTCAATCTTTACGATCTCAGCGGGAACCGAGAGAGGGAGCGCGCGATCAATGCGTTGAAGACGAGAATCCAGATTCAAGTTGACAGCCCAGAGGCCTTCTATGTCGGCTTCGAGGGCGATGGGCCGCAACAGGCCATGCAGGTAGCAAACCGCTTGGCGGCATTGTTCGTAGAGCGAACGTCGGACATTCACGTCGAACACGTGGCGCAGGTGGACAGCCTGTTGGACGAAGAGGTGAGTCGGCTGCGGGCGCAACTCGGGGAACAGGAAGAAGGATTAAAACGCTACCAGCAGAGCGTGGCACAGGAACTTCCGGATCGCCTGGCGGCCAATCTAAAGCTCCTCGAAAACCTGCAGCAGCAGTCGCAAACTAAATCCGACCAGATAGCGGAGGCGCAGGCGCGGCGCCTGGCGGTGCTCGACGAAATCGCGTCTTTGACGAACCAGGGGGCGCTGGAGCCGGCGCAGCGGCAAAAGACCTTCAACGAAACGACCCTCGACGACTTACGGCTCAAACTGACGCAACTCAAGACCAGGTACACCGTAGAGAATCCGGAGATCCAGAAAGCCGAGAAAGCAATACGGGACCTGGAGGCGCTAGGGACGTCCCCGGGAGCTCGCACCGAACCGTCACCACTGCACCTGCGCTATATCGCCCTCGAAGCCGAACTCACCTCGATCGATCAACGGGTGAAGAGCTACCAACAGGAGCGAGCCGCGCTGACGTCGCAGATGGCGGGTTATGAACAACGGATCGACTCTTCGCCCGGCCGTGAGACCACACTAGGCCAACGGACAAAGGATGCGGCGCTCACGCGCACGCAATACGAGACCATGCTCGTGAAGCAACAGGCGCAGAAACTGGACCAGCGGGTGGAAAAGAGCAGCAAGCAGGCCGCATTCCAGGTGATGGAGCCGGCCGAGCTACCGTCGGTCCCCTACAGTCCACAGCGTCAGCGGATGATCTTGATGGGCTTCGCGGCTGGCCTTGGGCTTGGGTTGGCCGCGGTTATGCTCGTAGAGCAGATGGATACTTCGTTTGGGACCATCGAAGAAGTCCGCGGGTTTACGAACATTCCGGTGCTGTCGTCCATTCCCACGATAACCAACAAACTGCCTAAGGTCCGCCCGCACCGCCACCCGATCCGGCTGGAAACCCAAACGCTCCGGGGCAATGGGATAACGCCTGAGGAGCAACGACGGTTTCAGATGCACCGGCTCACGGTCCTCAGCGATCCGCAATCGATCGCTTCGCAACAGTACGGCATCCTGAAGTTGAAAGTGCAGCGCTGGAGGGAACAAACCGAAGGCGGCGTTCTGGTTGTCACCAGTGCGGCCGGCGGAGAGGGGAAATCGCTGACAGCTTTGAATCTCAGCATAGCGCTCTCCTCGTCGCTCCAAGGGCGTGTTCTGCTAGTGGATTGCGACCTAAGACGTCCGCAGGTGCATGAGCGGCTAGGACTCAAGGACCAACGAGGACTCAGCGACCTGTTGGCCCTGAACGACTGCGATGTCAATCCCTTTATCTCGAAGGTCGGCAACCTGTGGGTGATGCCGGGCGGGACTCACTACAGCGACCCCGCTAGTCTTCTGACATCGCGCCGGATGCGGGATATTCTTGCTCGTTTGCGGGAGGAATACCAGCTGATCGTGTTTGACAGTCCACCCATCGTGCCGATTGCCGACAGCTATCTGTTGTCCGGTTTAGCCGACGGCGTAATCCTGGTCATTCGCGCCCGGCAAACCCGCAGGGAGCTATTACAACTCGCGGTGGAGAGTTTCGGGGCTACCAACATATTGGGCGTTGTCCTAAACGATGTGGAATACGGAAGCACTCCTTACGCTTATGCTTATCAGTACTATCAACGGCACTATATGAGCCGGCGTTGAGATCTGAGGTCACACCATGGTGGAAATACTTTTCTGGGCTGCCTTTACATGTATCGTGTACGTTTACGTTGGGTATCCGCTGCTGCTGATGCTCTGGCGGAAATTGCTCCGGCGGCCGGTGCGAAAACAATATCAGGAGTTGAGCGTCAGCCTTGTCATTGCCATGCACAACGAAAGGAAGAACGCTCAGGCGAAGATCCAGAATTGCTTCGATCTGGATTACCCCACGGACAAGCTACACGTCATTGTGTCACTCGACGCCCCGACCGATGGCACCGATGCCGCGGTTCTGAAGTACACCGAGCAAGGTGTCGATGTCGTCTACTGCCCGGTACGCAGAGGCAAGGCGGAAGCCCTGAACTGCGGGGTGGCTGTCGCGAGAGGCGAGATCGTGATGTTCGCAGATGCCGAACAACGATTGGAGAGATCGGCCGTGCGCGAGTTAGTAGCGAATTTCGCGGACGAGTCGGTGGGAGCGGTCTCCGGAGCGCTGGTGCTGTTGGATGCACAGGCCAAGGAAGCCACCGATGGAGTGGGTCTCTACTGGCGCTACGAAAAGAAACTGCGCGCCATGGAGAGCGACATCCACTCCGTCCCGGGGGCGACGGGAGCGATCTACGCAATCCGCCGCGAGCTATTTACGCCGTTACCCACGGGGACCATTCTGGATGACGTAGTGGTTCCGATGAGGATCGTGCTGGGAGGAAAACGCGCGATTTTCGATCCGTCGGCGCGCGCGTATGGCGCTGTGACGCAAAGCCCGGACATGGAATACGAGAAGAAGAAACGCACCTTGACGGGCAATTATCAGCTGTTCGCGGAAATGCCCGAGTTGCTTGTACCGTGGCACAATCCGATCTTTGTGCAGTTGGTGTCTCACAAGGTCGGACGTCTCATCGTGCCGTATTGTCTTGCTGTACTGTTCATTTCCAACCTGTTTTTGCTGGATGGTCTGTATCGTGTAGCGTTGGTTCTTCAGGTCACCTGGTACATCATGGCCTGTGTCGGCTGGTTTGTATCGCAGCGCCGTGAAGTAAGCCGCGCATAACTCCGCGCCACCTTGCGGGAGTGAGGACATATGAAGCGAACTCTTTTGAAAGTCATATTGATTCCGTACATCTTTGTGCTGATGAACTGGGCGCCGGTTGCGGGCCTTTATTACTTTGCACGCGGCCGTTCCCTGGGTATCTGGGGCCCAGTGGCAGTCAGACACACTTAGGAGCAAAGCACAGCATGACGGGCGCGACCACGACTCTGGAGCTGAAGAAGACGCCGGTAGCACAGTCAGAACGTCGATCCTCAGAGATCCGTGTCGAAATCATAGACGGCTTGCAGTCCTTTCTGGATCTGGAACCTATTTGGAACCACGTTGCGGAAGCCGCTGGACTAGACCATCCCTTTCTCGAGTTCATATGGGTGCGAACATGGTGGGAATCCTTTGGCGCCGGTAGCAGCCTGCATGTGCTGGTACTTCGGGCGGGCGACAGACCCATTGCCATCGCGCCGCTGATGTTGACGCCGATCCGCATGTGGGGTATCAAGGTGCGGCGGCTGGGGTTCTTGTACAATGCGCATGTTCCCTGCGCGGACTTCCTCATCGCAGAACGGCACGACGACGTCTACCGCGCCATTTGGGCTCACGTTTCAGGGAATCGTTCCTGGGACCTGCTGCAACTCTGCCAACTCTCGGACGGATGCGCAACCCTGAAGGAGATGGCCCGGTTCGCGGCGGAGGCCCGGTGCCCCACCGGAGTTTGGACATCCGATTCTTCTCCGTACCTGCCGATCGGTCCATCCTGGGACGGGTATTTCGACGGTCTGGCGGCGAAACACCGCTCGAATCTGCGAAATCGATTTAAACGCCTTAAGGCAAACGGCCCGGTAGAGATCGAAGCCATCAGTTCAGCCGTGGGATTGGCCGATGGGTTGGAAGATGGCCTGCGATTGGAAGCGGCCGCGTGGAAGGGTGAAGCTCAGACCGCTATCTCTTGCGATCCGGCCGTCGCCAGGTTCTATTCGGCATTGGCGCAACGCGCCGCTGGGCGCGGCTGGATTTGCCTGCACTTTCTGCGGGCGGGCGAAGCTCGGGTTGCCTTCGACTATAGCCTCTCCTACAAGAACAGAATCTATTTGTTGAAGGTCGGCTACGATCCCGCTTATGCGCCCTTCTCCCCTTCGAACCTTCTTCTCTGCCTCGTCTTGCAAAGCGCTTTTGAGCAGGGTGTGGCGGAGTACGATTTTCTGGGAGCGGATGCCGGCTGGAAGCTGAGTTGGGCCAGGCAGCTCAAACGGTATTGCTGGCTATTTATTTTTCCCGGCACCTTCAAGGGACGTTGTCTGCATCTCATCAAGTTCCAACTGATTCCACTACTCAAACGGCCCGGTGTTCGTTACATACGTGGCATCCTTCGAAGGGGAGCCTGAGTCCATGTACATCTCATCCTGGCCGGGCTTAACTCCGTACGAGCTTTTGCAACCCCACTCCGAGGGGAGCTTGCCCTACCCGCTGAACGATGCGAATCGACTATCTTTCTGCGTGGCCCGCAGCGGCATCTATCACTTATTCCGTGCCTTGGACTTCAAGAAGGGCGACATCGTCCTGGTCCCCGATTATTACAGCGGCAATGAGGTTTCCGCAATCCGGGCAGCCGGAGCCACCATCGTGTACTACCCCATCCTGCGCAACCTGGAACCGGACCTGGACGCACTCACGCGTTTGGCGAAGCTGAATCCACGCGTCATTTACGTGATTCACTACCTGGGATGGCCGCAGCCGATGACGGAGATCACTGCTTTGTGCCGCGAACGAGGCAGCATCCTGGTCGAGGATTGCGCGCTTTCGTTCTTGAGCGAACCGAACGGCAAGCCGCTCGGCGCATCCGGGGACTATTCAGTCTTTTGTTTGTACAAAACTCTACCCGTGCCAAACGGCGGCTTGCTGGTCCAGAATCGCAACATCCTGGGAGGACTGGCAGACCTGAAAATGCGGAGGTGTCCGAGAACGACCGCTATCGGACGCAGCGCCGAGCTGGCGTTAGAAGCTCTACGGTCCCGCGCGGACCGCCTAGGCTGGGCATTGTTCGAAATCAAGCGGGCTTTTGGCCGGCTGCTTCGAGCGGCGGATGTAAGGCAGGTACCGATTGGCAACATCGGGTGGAACCTTGACGACGTGAACGTTGCCATGTCCTCCATCTGTAATACGGTCATGAAGAGACTCGACTATGACCGCATCCGCCGGAGGCGCAGGGAGAACTTTCTCCTCCTGCGGCAAAAGCTGGAAGGGCGGGTCACGATGTTGCGCGAGGATCTAGACGAAGGCGTCTGCCCGCTGTTCTTTCCGATCCTGGTGCGGGATAAACACGCAGCGGCCAACGCCCTGTGGCAACGGGGAATCGGTGCTGTGGAGTTCTGGAATGAAGTCCGTCCACAGGCTGAAAGGGACGGCGGTCCTGGAGCACGATATCTCCGCGCACATGTACTGGAGTTGCCGATTCATCAGGACGTAGGGCCGGCCCAGGTGGAATACATTGCCGATCAGGTGCTGCGCCTGGAACTGAAGATCGCATAAATGACAGCCACATGCACAAAGACGCCGGCACACGAATCTCTCTCGACGGTGGAGAGAATTGCCGGCGTGTCGGAATTCCTGGCGCTGCGGGACGAGTGGACCGAACTCCTTCAAGCGAGCGAGTCCGAGTGTCTGTTCCTGACTTGGGAATGGCTTTATACCTGGTGGAAGCACCTGGCCGGGGATCGTCAACTATCGATTCTTGTCGCCCGACGCAGTGGACAACTGATCGGGCTCGCGCCCTTCTGTCTGCGCCCTTCAAGCTTGTCGCGCCGGCGTGTGCTCCCAGTCCTGGAGTTTCTGGGCAACGGATGCGTCGGCTCGGACTATCTGGATTTCATTCTCCGCAGGGATTGCGAATCGGAAGCCAGCCGGATTTTCGCCTCGGCATTGACAGATGAGCGTGCCGTGCTCGACTGGAGACAACTGCGGCGGGGAAGCTGCGCGGCCACTGAAGTCGGCGCGGCACTCACTGAGAGGAACTGGAGCGTCTCCGATACCGTGACCAATAGCTGTCCCTTCATTCCCCTGGCGGGGATGACCTGGGAGGCGTACCTGGCCACCCTGGGGGCGGAACATCGTTATAACTTCAATCGCAAATGGAAGCGGCTGAATCGCGACTACACTGTTCAATTCGAGCAGGTCCACACGGCGGAACAATGCAGGGAATCGATGGACCTCGTCATGGAACTGCACAACATGCGCTGGCGCGGCCGCGGGGGCTCAGATGCATTTAACACTCCCGGTCTCGTGGAATTTCATCGCGAATTCAGCCGACTCGCTCTGGACCGCGGATGGCTGCGTCTGTATGTGCTGCGGCTGAACCAGCAACCGGCAGCCTGCCTGTACGGCTTCTTATATGGACCGACTTTCTATTTCTATCAGTCGGGTTTCGATTCGGCATATCAAAAGCAGAGTGTCGGCCTGGTATCGATGGGGCTGGGAATCCGGCATGCAATTGAAGAAGGAGCGGAGGAATACGATTTATTGCACGGCGACGAAGAGTACAAGACTCACTGGAGCCGCGAGAGCCGCAAACTGAGCAGGTTGGAACTATATCCCCCGGGTGTGATGGGACGTATCTGCCGGGGAGCGGTAGGCTTCGAGCGGGCGTCGCGCCGGCTCGCCCGGCGGGTGATATCGAGAGTGTCGATATGATTCGGAGCTGGATCAAAACCAGAGCCGCGGGAGTTTTGAGCGGGACGGGGCTGGACAACGTTGTCGGCTCGCTGGCGGGCTCGATGGGCGTGCCGGTCGTAATCGGCTACCACCGGGTGGTGGAAGACTTCGAGGCCAGCGCCGCCACCTCCATTCCCTCCATGCTGGTGAGCCGCCAGATGCTGGAACGGCATCTGGATTGGCTGGGCCGCCGCTTCCGATTCGTGTCCCTGGATGAAGTGGGTGCGCGGCTCGATGGAAACGATGGCTCTCAAGACCCGGTAGCGGCCATCACTTTCGACGACGGTTACCGTGATCTTTACGAGCAGGCGTTCCCGCTCCTCCAGAAAAAGGGCATTCCCGCGGCGGTATTCGTGGTGACCGACCTGGTGAGCACAACGGGCGTGCAGGCGCACGACAAGCTCTATCTTCTGCTGGCCAGGCGGATGGCGGACCGCCGTTCAAAGCCGGGCGGGCTAGCCGGCTTGCTGCGGGGCATTGAGATTTCACTGCCAGGTATGGACGTCAAGAGCCCGTATCGGGCCACTCGGACGCTGCTTGAAGCGCTGCCCCAGGAAAGCATACGAAGAGTCATCGCTGCGCTCGAATCCGAAGTATCGATTTCGGAGGAGACGTTCAAGCCCTTTTACGCCCTCACGTGGGAGATGCTCGACCGGATGCAGCGAGCCGGTGTGACGATCGGCTCCCATACCAGGACGCACATCGTGATGACCAACGAGAGCGGCGAGCGGGTAGCGAACGAAGCGGCCGGATCACGGGAAGAGATCGAGAGAAGATTAGGGACCGGCGTCCGGCACTTCGCCTATCCCAGCGGGATGTTCGACACGGCCTCGGTGAACGCCGTAGCGAGCGCCGGTTACCGGTTTGGCTACACGGTCTGCAGCCATCGGGACAGCAGGTACCCCCGGTTGACGGTGCCGCGGACGTTCCTGTGGGAGAATTCCAGCCTGGATTTCCGCGGCGCCTTCTCGGGCCCGATCTTGAGTTGCCAGATCCGCCGCGCTTTCGACGTGGTGAGTGGATGCCGCCAGCGCCACCGAATCGGTCAGGAGTGCGGAAATGCCTAGCGATCGCACATCGCCCGTGGAGACCTGTTTCGCCACGCCCGGCCTTTTCCCGATTCGCTCCACCGAGCAATCTGCAAGCGCCACCACCGAAGCGCCGGCCTCCTACTGGCTACTGCTCACATTTCTGTTTCTTCTTTACGCCAATCTTCCGTTTGTGTTGCCGGCGTCGGAGGTAGTGCACCCCGCCAAAGTCGTGGCGGGGGCCGCACTCGTGATGTTGCTGGTGGAGACCATCTTCGGGCGAAGGACCCTGAGCTTGGCCTTGCCCGAAGGAGCTTGTCTGTTGGCTTTTTGCGGCGTCGCGGCGCTATCCTGTCTGACCGCGCTGTGGCCGCGCCAGGCTGCCGAATCCCTCTCCGATCTGATAAAGATGGCTCTCGTCTATGTCTTCATTGCCAACTGCGCCAATACCGAGCGCCGGCTGCGGGGCGTGATGTGGACCATTGTCATCGGCGGGCTGATACCGGCGGCTGGCACTTTGAGGAACTACTTACAGGGCAACTTAGTCGACGGGCGGGCTTCCTGGCTCGGGATCTTTGCCAATCCCAACGAAGTGGCGTACAGCCTGGTCATCCTCGTGCCGGTGGCGGCATTTCTGGCGGAGGGGCTGGGTCTGATACCACGCCTTGGGCTGCTGGGGATTGCGATGGTCTATATAGCCGCCATCTTCGTTACCTTCTCGCGCGGTGGACTAGTGGCGCTGGCGGTAGTAGTGGCACTCTTCGCCTGGCGGAAGCGAGGTGTCTGGGTCTGGGCTGTTTTACTTGCCTCAGTGGCCGCCGCCCTGGTGCTCGGAGGCAAGTATTGGTCGCGTGGGGAAGACTTCTCCGGCCTGAAGGGCGATGTGAGCTTCCGACAGCGATTCGCCACCTCCGAAGCAGGCCTCGCGATGTTTGCCGATCACCCGTTGCTCGGCGTGGGGCTAGGTTGTTCGGTGATCGCGTGGCCGCTTTATGCGCCTAACGACCTTTATTCCCGAGGCGCCTTAGTAACCCATAACACCGTCATTCAGCCACTCGGGGAAACCGGAGTCTTTGGATTCATCGCGTTTGTGTCGTTTGTGGGCTTCGGCGCCTATCATGGGCGAAAACTGGCGCTGGATTCTTCGAGGCCGAGCCTTGCCAATCTGGGTGCGGGTCTGCAAATCGCCGTCTGTGGATTTGTGGTCTGCGGTCTGTCCGGAGGTTACGTCCTGACCTGGTTTCCATACATTCTGGTTGGCATGGTGTCGTCAGCCAGGCTGATTCGGGGAGAGAGCTAATGGCCGCCGCACCTGCCAGCGCTTCCGTCGAAACAATCCGAGTCTCTCCGGCACGGGACGCCGACTCGGTTTTCAAGCCGGCCTTGTTGTTGATGTCCGGACGAACCGTGGCTTTCGCTGCGACGTTCTTTATTCCCTTGGTTCTGGCGCGCGTTTTCGACGCATCGCAGTTCGGTACGTATAAGCAGCTCTTTCTGATCTGGGGCACCATTTATGCCGTTGCCCAAATGGGCATGGCGTCCAGCTTATATTATTTCCTCCCGCGGCAGCCTCGCATGGCGGGTCCGTATGTCGCGAACTCCCTGCTATTCCTTGCGGCCACCGGACTCTGTTGTCTGGGAGCGCTGGCAATTTTGGCGCCGAAGCTGGGCCAATGGCTCAGCAACCGGGCACTGCCTCAATACTTGCCTTGGATCGGCCTGTATATCTGCCTGACGATGTTCGCCATGGCGCTGGAGATTGTCCTGGTCTCGCGCGGCCGCTACCTTTGGGCCGCGGCCTCGTATGGCATCTCCGACATAGCACGGGCGGCCGCCTTCATCGTGCCGGCGTTATTGTTCCGGCAACTGGAGTGGATCCTGAAAGGCGCCGTGATCGTGGCTTGCCTCCGGGCAGCCATCACACTCTTCTATTTCGCCAGGGAATTCCGCGGCAGCTTTAGACCCGATCGGGCGTTGCTCAGAAGCCAATTGGGGTATGCTCTCCCCTTCGGCATGGCAGTTCTCGTCGAGATCGTGCAAACCAGCCTTCCTCAATATGCCGTTTCTCATCTGTTCGACCCGGCCACATTTGCCATCTTCGCCGTGGGTTGTCTGCAAATACCACTGGTCGATTTCGCGGCCTCGCCAACCAGCGACGTGATGATGGTCAAAATGCAGGAGCGCCTGGCCGACGGTCGGAAGCATGCCGTTCTGCAAATCTGGCACGACACGACATGGAAGCTGGCCTTGCTGTTCTTTCCCCTGGCTGCCTTTCTGATGGTGGACGCTCGGGAGTTCATTGTATTCCTGTTTACCCGCCGCTACATCGCGAGCGCACCCATATTCATGGTGTGGTCCGCAATGATCTTGCTTACCACCTTACAAGTGGATGGCGTGATGCGCGTGTTCGCGCAGACCCGGTTCCTGTTGGTGCTGAACCTGATGCGGCTGGCCATCGTCGCGGGACTGATCCGGTGGTCTCTCGGCGAGTTTGGTCTACTTGGCGCGGTGCTGGTGACAGTGCTGGCGACTGTGCTTTTCAAGGCGGCGGCACTGATCCGGATGAAGAGACTCCTGCGGATCGGTGCGGTCGATCTTCTGCCGTGGCGCAGTCTCGGCGCTGTGCTGGCGGCAGCTGGGTGCGGGGCGCTGGTGATCCTGGGAGTCAAGTCGCAAATCCATGTTTCCCCTCTGCCTTTGATCCTGGCGACGGGAGCGGCGTTTGCGGCCACATACGGCGGGTTAGTTTGGCGTTTCGAGTTGCTGAATGAGAGCGAGAGGACAGCCATTTCCGGGTGGGTGCGGAAAGCGCGCATCGCCATGGGCTTGGCGCTGGATTACGAAAGGGAATAGCGTACACGGACTATGTGCGGAATCGCCGGCATCGTTAGCTTGCAGGGCAAACCTGTTTTCGAGCAGGAAGTCCGGGATATGTGTATGTCGATTACCCATCGCGGCCCCGACGACGAGGGTTATTACTTCGGCGCGGGAGTGGGTTTGGGTATGCGCCGTTTGAGCATCATCGACCTCGCTTCCGGCCGTCAGCCGGTTCGCAATGAAGACGGTACTGTCTGGGTTGTATTCAACGGCGAAATCTACAACTTTCGGGAATTGCGCCGGACGTTGGAAGGACTGGGGCACGTTTTCTATACCAACACCGACACCGAAACCATCGTCCACCTGTATGAGGAGTACGGAACGCGCGCGGTGAATCACTTGCGCGGCATGTTTGCTTTTGCGCTTTGGGACGAGCGAAGAAAGCGGTTGTTCATGGCCCGTGACAGGGTGGGAATCAAGCCGCTCTACTACGCCGAGACCGGCGGCAGGATTCTATTCGCTTCCGAGCTCAAGTCCATCCTGCAGCTGGCCGACGTGGACCGCAACTTGAGCTGGAGCGCGATGTCTCATCTATTCACGTTCCTGTCCACTCCGCCTACGGAAGCCATCATCGACGGCGTACGAAAGCTCGAACCCGGGCATCTTCTGACGGTCACGCAGGGTCGGTCACCCGTGGTCGAATGCTATTGGGATCTCAAGTTCGAGCCTGACTCCGCCCGGAGAGTGGGCTATTTCGTCTATCGCTTGCAGGAACTTCTGGATGAATCGGTCCGCTTGCACATGGTCAGCGATGTCCCGGTGGGAGCATTCCTCAGCGGCGGAATCGACTCCAGCGCAATCGTTGCGACCGCCGCGGGACTCAGTCCCGCACCGCTGAAGACTTTCTCTGTCGGTTTCAACGAGCCTGATTATGACGAGCGGGAACACGCCCGGGTGGTCGCAAGGAAATTCGGGACGGAGCATCGCGAGCTGACTCTTGGACCGGACGGCCTGGAGCAATTGGAGGACCTCGCGTGGCACCTCGACGAGCCTTTCGGCGATTCCTCCGCCATTCCCACCTACATGGTTTCCAAGTTGGCGTCCAAGACCGTGAAGGTCGTACTGTCGGGCGACGGTGGGGACGAGCTCTTTGCGGGATACGACAAGTACCTGGTGGAGGGCCGGGAGCGCGGCCGCACGCCATTGCCGGCATTTGCCCGCAGGGTACTGGGAAAGCTCAGCCGGACGATGCCCGATGGGATGCGCGGACGGAATTTCCTGCGTCATATGTCATTGACCGGCGCCGAACGCTACCTCGACGCCTGTACTCTTTTCCCGCGCGACGACATGAAGAAGCTGTTCCACCCCGATGTTTTCGAATTACTCGCGCCATATGAACCGTGGCGTCCGAAGGCTGCCTTCATAGAATCGGGTAACGGAAACTGGCTTTCCGCCTTGCAACGGCTCGATATGAAAAACTATCTGCCGCTCGACATTCTGACGAAGGTGGATCGCATGAGCATGGCCCATTCCATCGAGACCCGTGTGCCTTTGCTGGATCACAAACTGGTGGAATTCGCCGCTACCATCCCGCCCGAAATGAATCTGCACAACGGCACCACCAAATACGTACTCAAGCAGGCAATGCGGGGGACTCTCCCTGATGGGATCATCGATCGGCCCAAACAGGGCTTTGCGATTCCGCTGGGCTATTGGTTTCGGGGCAAGCTGGGTGCTTATGTTCGCGACCTCCTGCTTGGAGAAAGCGCCACGCGCCGCGGATTCTTCAACGGCTCATACATCGAAGAGTTGGTTGCCCAACACGAAAGAGGACGGAATCTCGACCTGCAGCTCTGGACTCTGATTTCGTTCGAGCTCTGGGCCAGGGTGTTCCTGGATAGAAGGGCCAAGGGACAGGCCCGCGAGGCGGCCTGAAGGGTGCGAATCATGCGGACCACGAAAATCAGACTGCTGCAGATGCTGACCAACTTCCACATAGGTGGAACGGAGAGGCAGGTCGCGAACCTTGCCCTGGGAATCGATTCTTCGCACTTCGATCTACACCTGGCGTGTCTGTGGAATTCCGGCGAACTGCTGGCGGAACTGGAAGATTTGAGGGTTCCGAGATCGGAGTTCCGGATCGGCAGCCTGTACAGTCCCAAGACTCTCTGGCAGGGGATCCGTCTGGCGCATTACGTCAGAAGGAATCTGATCCAGATCGTACATAGCTACGGTTTCTATCCGAATGTCTTTACCGTTCCGGCCGCCCGCCTGGCTGGGGCATCCATCGTGGTGGCGTCCATCCGCGACACGGGCGACTGGTTGACTCCTATGCAGAGACGGCTGCAAAAACTGGTCTGCCGACTAGCCGATTGCGTCCTGGTGAACGCCGAGGCAATCCGTCAGAATCTGCTGGAACAGGGATATGACGCGAGCAAGATCGTCGTCATTCGGAACGGCATCACGCTGTCGAAATTTGCCGGGAGAAGCCGCAGCGCGGGCCTGAGACGAGAGCTGGGATTGCCGCTTTCAGCCCGCCTGGTGGCGGTGTTTTCGCGTCTCAATCGGTTCAAAGGAGTTGAATATTTCCTCGATGCGGCCGCCGTTTTGGCTGGCAAAGTTCCAGACGTCTGTTTCCTCGTGGTCGGCGATGGAGGGAACAAAAAGGAATTGGAGGAATACGCTTGTCAACTGGGACTCGCGCAGCGGATTGTGTTTACCGGATTCCGCAGCGATGTTCCGGACCTGTTATCCGAAGTCGCGATCTCGGTGCTCCCGTCTTTGAGCGAAGGCACATCGAATACCTTGCTCGAATCGATGGCTGCCGGCGTCCCGGTAATCGCGACCAGGGTGGGAGGCAATCCGGAGGTCATCGAAGACGGCGTCAGCGGACTGCTCGTACCGCCGCGCGATTCGGCCGCACTCGCCGCCGCCATGGACCGCCTCCTGGAGGATGAAAGCTTGGCCCGGGTGCTTGGTCAGGCGGCTATGCGTCGAGTATCGGAACTCTTTTCCCTGGAAGGCTCGGTACATGAGACGGAGCACCTCTACCAGCGGTTGGTGGACGCTAAGGCCCACGTATGAGAGTCCTGCTCATCGGCCCGTGTCCGCCCCCGCACGGAGGAATCTCGGTGCACGTATCGGGAATCCGCCGGCAATTGAAGACGGCTGGAGTAACTTGCCGCGTCCTGGACATGGGCCGGGTTAGGCCCGGGCTCAGGTTCGGTTTCACGGTAGTGCGCTACGCCTTCGCAGGATGGACACTGCACCTTCACACCAACGGACATAACGTGAAGAGCTGGCTGATCGCGCTGGGATGCGGGCTGGCCGGAAGATCCCGCGGCGGCTGCATACTCACTCTGCACTCCGGGATGGTTCCCCGCTATCTGGAGACCGCTCCTTCCTGGCGGCGGAGACTGGCAGTCCTTACCTGCTCGCTTTACAGGCCGCTAATCTGTGTCAACGCGGAGATCAGAGACGCCCTTCTTTCGTACGGCGTGGAAGCGCAACGGACGGAGATCTTGCCCGCCTTTTTGGGTGCGGAAAGCCCCGAAGTTGCCCTCGAATTCAGGGTCCGCGCGTGGATCGAGCAACATCAACCTCTCTTCTCCACCGTGTTGTTCTTCCGGCCGGAATATGGCTTCGATCTGCTGGTCGCCGGTCTCGCCCGGCTCAGAGACGTCTATCCCGCGCTGGGCTGCCTGGTGATGGGCAGCGGCGAGCAACTGCCCGAAGCGAAGAGACGAATCCATGAAGCCAGTCTCGATGAGAATATTCTTCTGCTCGGCGACGTGAATCACGATGCGTGCCTGGCGTTGATGTCGGCTAGCGACGTGTTTCTCCGCCCCACGCTCGAGGACGGCGATTCGATTTCGGTGCGCGAAGCGCTATCGCTGGGCGTCCCGGTCGTGGCCAGCCGGATGGGCACCCGGCCGTCCGGCGCCATACTGTTTCGCCCGGGCGACGTGGAGGAGATGCGCGCCAAGATCGAACTCGCTCTGGACGCGAGGCGAGGTCATCGCTCACAGACGGCGGGATGCATGGACCGTTTGATGGAGATCTATCGGCAGATGGATGGATCCGAGGGTAGCTTATGCCTGAACTGATCGCCCGCGAGGTCATGCAGAAGCTCAAACGGCTGAGCGCCATGAAGCCGCGTGAACTGGCCCACAGGGTTCGGGAGAAGCTGTATTCCGAAGTGGATCGGATCGGCGCCGGCTCCGTAAGCAACACCTCGACGGTCGTGGCAGATTTCAAGACCTATGTAGCTGGGGCGCCTGCGAGCCGTTTTTATTGCGGATATCGCGAGAGCCTGCGGCCATTTGTCGCCGACAATTTTCCGCAGTGGATCGAACAGGCCGTCGACGAGGCAGACAGGCTCTGCCGGCACGAAATCACGCTTCTCGGCTACGGGCCAATCAAGCTCGGTCCAACGACCGACTGGCACCGCGACCCGGTCACCAGCCGAGCCTGGGAGCGGCGCTATTGGGCCGACTACCAGGGCGTGCAGGATAGCGGCGGGCTAGACCCGAAGATCATCCACGAGTTGAACCGTCACCAGCACCTGCCGCGGCTGGCCAAGGCATATTTCCTGACGGGAGACGAACGCTACGCCCTCGAGGCGGTGGCACAGCTCAATAGCTGGATCGATCAGAACCCGCCAGGCATCGGCATCAATTGGCAGTCCAGTCTGGAAATTGCAATACGCGCGATTTCCTGGTTGTGGACGATCTTCCCGCTGCTCTCATCGAAGTCTTTCGACGATGCTTCCGCCCAGCGCATCGGCGACTCTCTGTTTGCTCAGCTGGAGCATGTTCATCGCTACACATCCCTTTTCAGCAGCCCCAACACGCATCTCATTGGCGAGGCTGCCGCGCTCTTCATTGCCGGACTGGTGTTTCAGGATTTGAAACGGCCGGCAGTCTGGCTTCGCCGGGGTGCCAGTCTGTTGACCGAAGCTGCCGAAAAACAGGTTTTGGACGATGGCGTGTATGGAGAGCTCTCTTCCTGTTATCACTGCTATGCTCTCGATTTTTATCTGCAGGCAATCGTACTGGCGGAACAGAATGGATTTCACCTTGCCGAGCCGGTTCCTCATCGAGTGCGCGGAATGCTTCAGTTTCTGATGCATCTGACGCGGCCCGACGGCACGCTCCCTTCGTTGGGAGATGACGATGGCGGCCGGGCACTGACACTCGACAAAAGGGATTACCGCTCGTTCCAGGACGGCTTGTGCCTGGGGGCAATCCTCTACCGAAGGGGAGACTTCAAGCGGCAGGCAGGGGCTTTTTGCCAAGAGGCGCTGTGGATGCTGGGTGAAGATGCCTGGGATACTTACCGGCAATTAGCCAGCCGGGAGCCGTCTGAGACTCAGGCATACTACCCGTTCGCCGGGTACTTCGTTTGGCGCTCCTGCTGGGGGCCGCTCGCGAGTCACCTGGTGTTCGACTGCGGCGGGCTGGGCATGCTCACCGGCGCTCATGCGCACGCCGATGCCCTGGCGATCACCCTTTTTGGCGGGGGCCGTGAACTACTCCTGGACTCTGGAACGTTCGTCTACAACTGCGCTCCGGAATGGCGTAATTATTTTCGCTCTACGCGTGCTCATAACACCGTCACCGTCGACGGCCGGGATCAAGCCGAGCAGGGAGGCCCTTTTCACTGGAAAACCAGGATACACACTCGTGCGGCGCGAGATTTCAGCTCATCTGGGATCGAGTACGTGGAGGGGGAGCACGATGGGTATCGGCGGATGCCGCAGGGAGTGATCCATCGCCGCCGCCTCTTGTTCATTCCTCCGGAAGCGTGGCTCGTAGTGGATGATTTCCGCGGAAGCGGTGAGCACACCTTCGATTTCCGCTACCACTTCCCGGCCGACGCCGCGGCCGCTGAGCCGCAGCTACGCCCGATCGCTTCTCAGCCGGTGAAAACGGTAAGGACCGCGGGGTGGGTCTCGCGCGGATATGGAGAGAAGAAACCTTGCTCCACCCTGCGGGCCACCTTTACCAGTCCGGTACCTGCCGCGGCGATGGCCTTTCTTTTGCCGGACGGACGACGCGGCGCCGCAGTCCGCCAATTGGCATTGGAAAGCGGCAGCGGAATCGCCTGCTCTTATGAGCACCATGGGTTCCAGGACATCGCCGTTCTTTCGCTCGGGGATTCCGAAATGACGGTTGCGGATTTTCGTATGCGCGGGGAATTCTTCTGGTTGCGGCTGAAAGGCGGCGCATTGAAGCAGGCGCTGGCAGTCCGGGCCCGGAGCTTAGCTCGCGGAAGCGAGGACACTTTCCGAAGGTCCGAGCCGGGACCCTATTTGGGCGTGATGGATGCCGGACCGATAGAGAAAAGCTTATGTGCGGAATTTGCGGGATCGTAAACTTCGACAGGTCTGACCCTGTGGATCGGGTGATGATCGAGCAGATGACCGAGTCTCTCGCCCATCGCGGGCCCGACGACGCAGGCTATTTCGTGGAAGGCCGGGTTGGGCTTGGCCACCGGCGGCTCAGCATCATCGACCTGAGCGGCGGCCGGCAGCCGATCTTCAGCGAGGACCGCTCGGCGGCTATAGTCTTCAACGGCGAGATCTACAACTATCGGGACCTGGCAGAGACCCTGAAGACTGCCGGGCACACCTTCAGTACCCGTTCCGACACCGAAACCATTCTCCACGCCTATGAGGAATACGGCGACGACTGCCTTCAGCAGCTCCGCGGAATGTTTGGCTTCGCCATCTGGGACGGCGCGAAACAGCGCCTTTTGCTGGCACGAGACCGGCTCGGGGTGAAACCGGTTTACTACTACCGCGACCGGCATTTTCTGGCCTTTGCATCGGAGATCAAAGCTCTGCTCGAGATGCGGTCTATTCCTCGCGAGGTGGATCCCGAAGCCTTCGATATGTACCTTTCTCTGCGGTACGTGCCGGGCCCTCGAACCATGTTCAAGAACATCTTCCGGCTGCAGCCCGGGCATGTCCTCGTGGTCGATGACAGCGGTATCCGCATCTCCAAATACTGGGACATCGATTATCCCGACATGGAACCGCGTTCGCCGGAATACCTGCTGGAGCGCTTCCGCGAACTGCTCGACGAAAGTGTCCGCATGCGCCTGCTCTCCGAGGTCCCACTCGGGGTGTTTCTGAGCGGTGGGCTCGATTCTAGCGCGATCCTCGCCACAATGAGCAAATACGCCGGCGACAGCCGGGTGCAAACGTTCAGCGTCGGCTATCAGGCGTCGCGCGCCGAAGAAACGGCCTCCAATGAGTTCGAGTACGCCCGTCTGGCGGCAGATGCGTTTGCCTCCGAGCACCACGAATACCGTTTAGACGCTATTAGCTTCGCTGAGTTCGTGCCCGATCTGGTGAGTTACCTCGATGAGCCCCTGGCCGATCCGAGTTGCATCCCCCTCTATTTCATTTCCAAATTAGCCCGTGAACACATTACGGTGGTCCTCTCGGGTGAAGGCGCGGACGAGATCCTCGCCGGCTATGGGATCTATGGCAAAATGCTGGCGCTCGACCGGATCTACAACGGCGCCGGGCCATTGGGACGACTTGCCCCGTGGATCGCGAATCTTGCGCCGTCGGAGAAGCTCCGTCTGTACGTCCGCATGTGCGGCCAGCCGCTCGAAACCCGTTACCGGGGCGTGTCCCGAGGCTTCACCGAAGAAGGCAAACTGCGGCTGGTCGGTGCGGATCGCATGAAGCAGTCCGAACGGCAACTGCGGGACGTCTTCGGCGGATATTTCAAAGCAGCAGAGAAGGCCTCGCCGTTGGACCGGATGCTTTATGTGGATGCCAAGGTATGGCTGCCCGACGACCTCCTGATCAAAGCTGACAAAATGACAATGGCCAACGGACTCGAACTGCGCGTTCCGTTTCTGGATCACAAGCTGGTCGAATTCGCCGCCGCTCTGCCGAACGCGTCGAAGATCCACGGCAAGGGTGGAAAGACGCTGTTGCGCAGTGCGATGCGTGGAGTCTTACCCGACGCCATCATTGACCGCCCCAAAAAGGGCTTCCCGATCCCGATCGGATCCTGGCTCCGCACATCGTTGCGGCAGTTTACGCGCGACCATCTGCTGGCCAGAGACTCGGCTAGCTCCCGCTATGTAGATCGCGACGAAACGGCCCGGCTGGTCGAAGAACATGAGCAAGGGCGTGCGGACCGGTCCCAGGAGATTTGGACGCTGCTGGTGTTCGAATTCTGGCACCGCCATTTCATCGAAGACCATCCTGCCGCGCCAGGGCGCCACGCTCTTATGGAGACACAGCGAGAAACCTGCGGGGAACCATCATGATAAAAGGAAACGACATTATCTGCTTCAGCAACGACTGGGATGGCGATCCTCTCAGCAAGAAACACATCGCCCTGAGGCTCGCGCGGGAGAACCGCGTGCTATGGGTCAATTCGACCGGAAACCGCAACCCCACGGCTTCAGTCCGCGACCTTCGGCGGGCATGGAAGAAACTGCGGCAATACTTCCGGGGATGCCGCCCTGTAGCCAAGAACATCTTCGTGTTCTCGCCGCTGGTAATCCCCTTTCACGGCAGCCGCGTAGCCAGATGGATAAACCGCCGGCTCCTGCGATGGAGCTTACTCCGCGCCTGCCGGAAGCTCGACTTTCAAAATCCGATCACCTGGACCTTCGTGCCCAGTTCAGCCGATGTCGCCGGTTCCCTGGGTGAGCGGCTGGTCATCTATCACTGCGTGGACGAGTTTTCTAAGTTCACCGGCACCGACGAGTCAGCCATTCTCGAGATGGAGCGCGGCCTGATGGAGAAGGCCGACATGGTGGTGGTTTCTTCCAGCCGCCTCTACGAGACCAAGCACCGCTACAATCCGAACACCTTTCTGATTACCCATGGCGTCGATGTGGCCCACTTCAGGAACGCTTGTCTACCGACAGTCGCACCGCCGGCAGATTGCGCGGAGCTGAAAGGGCCGGTGATCGGATTCTTTGGCCTGATCGCCGATTGGGTGGATCTGGAGGTAGTTCGCTACCTCGCCGCCTCCCGGCCGAATTGGTCGCTGCTGCTGATCGGAGAGGTTCAGACGGACACTTCGGCCTTGCGCGAGTTGTCGAATGTCCATCTGCTGGGAAGGCGCAGTTACGATTCCCTACCCGCGTATTGCAAGGCCATTGATGTGGCCATTCTCCCGTTCGTGGTTAACGAACTCACCATAGCGGCCAACCCCCTGAAGTTGCGTGAGTACCTGGCGGCGGGCCTTCCGGTCGTTGCAACGCCTCTTCCGGAGGTTCTAAAACTGAGTGCGCTGGTGCGCATGGCGCGGACCCCCGAGGAATTTCTCCATGAAATTGAAACACTCATCAACGAAGGTAAGACCGGGCCAGACCCCGCCGTGGCAGCTCTCATGGAGCGGGAATCCTGGGATCAAAAGGTGGAGGAACTGAGCGGGATCATCGCCGGTCTGAATGGTGATGGACAAGGACGCAGCCGGCCCCTGCCTGCGCGGCGAGTGGCGTAGACCTTATGCCTTTCCGACCGGTCCTGATTCTATTTGCGATGGCGCTCGCCGCCTGGGGCCCGGCCTTGGAGCCGCAACAGTTCATCTGGTGGACCACAAACCCTTTAGCGAAGGTAAAACCTCTCGACCCCGTCCCTGACATCCCAGCAAAAGGCGCGGATCTATATGCGGGCCGCAACGAGTTCGAGCCCTTCCAGATCGTATTGCGGGCGACCAAAGATCTTTCGGGCGTCGATATCGATTTTTCGGATTTCCGTACAGTGGAAGGCGCCGAAATCTCCGCGAAGAACGTCACCGTCTACCGGGAAGAGTTCGTGAATCTGTCACGTCCCTCTTCGATCGAAGGAGGCGACGGGCTATGGCCCGATCCCTTGATTCCACGCGTGGATCGATATACCCACGAGGCGCGCAATGCGTTTCCCTTCACGGTGCGGCGCGGCCGAAATCAGCCCCTGTGGGTGGAAATCTTCGTCCCGGTCAACGCCCATCCGGGAAAATACACCGGCGCGGCCCGAATCTCTCTTTGCGGGATCGTACAGTTTTTCGTGCCTATCAACCTCACCGTATGGAGGTTCGTCCTCCCTTCCACTGCCAGCCTCAAGTCGTCATTCGGCCTGAACGGAATCAACGCGCTGAAGCAGCATCGTGGCCGCTACACCAACGATGAAGATCTTCACGCCATCACCGCTTTGTATACCAAAGCGGCGCTGCTTCACCGCCTCAGCACTCAGGGAGGGAGCTTGGAGTCCCCGAAGTTCTCTTATGAAGCCGGCAAGATGCGGTTGGATTGGCGCGAGTACGATGCCGAAGTTGGGCCGTTTCTGAATGGCGTGGCAATTCCCGAAGGGGAACCGCTGCACGGTGCGCAGGCAACTTCGGCGGAGATTCGCACGCCCGCGGTCTTTGAAACCGATGAGCAGGAGAAGTTGTATTGGACGGAATGGACCAGGCACTTCCAGCAAAAAGGTTGGGGAGGCCGTCTATTCCTATACTTGTGGGATGAACCGGCCGGCCGGGATTTCCCGGAAGTACTCAGGCGCGGACGGGTGTCGGCGCAGGTCGAGCCGAGGCTTCGGAATCTGCTGACGGTACCCTTCACCAAGAAACTGGCGGAAGTGGTTCAAATCTGGGTCCCCCTCGTGAATTGCCTGGAGATCAAACCCGGCTACCCGGATTTCTGTGGCGACACTCCACCGTCCGACGCGTATGCCCGCCAGACGCAGCCAGGCAAGAGCCTGTGGTTTTATCAGTCCTGCGCCAGCCACGGGTGCAATATTGTGGGAGGGCCATATTTCACCGGATGGCCGAGCTACATGATCGATGTGCCCGGAGCAGCCAACCGCGTTATGCAATGGCTGGCGTGGAAGTTCCGGATGGACGGCGAGCTCTATTACAGCATGAACGAGGCCTATGGCCAGGATAATAATCCCTGGGTAAACATCCGCCTCTTTGGAGGGAACGGCGACGGCACCTTGTTTTACCCGGGCCGTCCCGATCGCATTGGCGGAAAAAGCGACATTCCGATCGAGAGCATTCGCCTCAAGCTGATCCGCGAAGGTATGGAGGATTACGAGTACTTGGCCCTGCTCGCCCGGCTGGACGGCCGGCCGGCCGCCGACCGATTTGCGGATCGAATCGTGCAAAAGTCCTATCTTTGGGAATCGCGGTCGGAGGTCTTTCTCCAGGTCCGGAAAGAGCTGGGTGAGTCGCTGGATCGGGCAGCGGCCAGGTCCGGCGGGACAATGTGATGGACAACGAAGCCACCAACCGAATGATCTTCGAAGTGAAGGAGCCGCTGCTAGCAGTCTTGACCTCCTTGATCGTCCATTCCTCAAAGATCTCGTCGTCTTGGCGCACACTGTTGAAGCGCTACAGACTGTGCCGCAAACACGTGACCCTGCTTTCGGGACTGTGTGTCGCGCCGCAGCTTCGCGATCTGATGTTCGTGAACCCGGACGCCTACAGGGAGAAGGCCGAGCGCCAGGGCCAGGAGCTCGCGCGGGGCGGAGTGCCCCCGGACTGCGTCGCCGTGGCTGTGGCCCTCTACGTCGAGAGTTGCCTTCCATACCTGTTGTCCGACGAATCCTGGAAAGCGGAATGGACCAGAGCCTTTGCCAGGTGGGCCTTGATTTACCAGTTTTTCCTTCTGACGGGTTACGCCCAACATGCAGCGGTGGAGCGGCAGTCGTTGGAAGAGAGAATCAGCCAGGCCGAGCGGCGGTCGCAAGACTTTTCCGTCCAACTCGGCGAGGCCTACGAGAAGGAGAGGCGCCACCTGGCGCAGGACCTTCACGATGAAATCGGGCACGACCTCATTGTTCTGAAGCTCTACACCGAAGTGATCGCACTCGACTTGAAGAAGGGCGACGTCAGCCAGTTGCGGCGGAAGCTGAAAGAATCCGTCAATTTGATTCGGCACGCCCTGAAGAGTGTCCGGCACCTCACTTTCGATCTAGGGCCGGCGGTCTGGAACGAGCAGGGCTTCGTACCGGCAGTTCGGCTCTACACCCGTCAGTTCGCCAATAGAACCGGGATCAAGGTTCGACTGGACGCAGCCCGAATGCAGGCCCAGTTGCCCGCGCGTTGCGAGACGGCCCTGTACAAGGTGCTTCAGGGAGCGCTTGCCAACGTAGTCGCCCATGCCGACGCCCATAGTGTCAAAATCACTTTGGCGAGTGGGCCGGACTCGGTGGCTATGAAAATCGTGGACGACGGGAGGGGCTTCAACGTGGGACGCAAGCTGGGCGTCCCCCGCGAGTCTTACGGCCTGCGAGCCATGCGGGAGCGCGTCGAGCTGTTGGGCGGAGCCATTCATTTTGCATCCCGGCCGGCGCGCCTGCGGGCGGAGTGCCGCGGCACCACTATTGAGGCCCAACTGCCTCTTCAAGATGGTGAGATCACATGAAGGAGAGAATCAAGGTCCTGCTTTGCGACGACCACACTTTGTTCCGGGAGGGAATCAAGGCGATCCTCAAGGATGAGGATTCGATCGAAATCGTGGGGGAAGCCGCGGACGGGCGGCAGGCGGTCGCCAAAGCTCTGCAACTGCATCCGGATGTGGTGCTAATGGATATCGCGATGCCGGATCTAAGCGGATTCGACGCCACGCGCCGCATCCTGCAAAAGAACGCCAAGGCTAAGGTGATCATTCTCACCATGTACGAAGAAGAAGAGGTGATCAATCGCTGTCTCGCTGCCGGCGCCTGCGGCTATGTTCTCAAGGATGCCCCTCGGGCGCATCTGATTCACGCCATTGACGTCGTGAACAAAGGCGGACAATACATGAGCTCGCGCGCCCTTAAGAAAGTTGTCAGACAATATGTGAAGGGCGCCAAGAGTTCGGCCACCGGCTATGAGCGCCTGAGTGACCGCGAGCGCGAAGTCCTGAAGTTGCTTGCCGACGGCTTGGCATTGAAGGAGATTGCCGTGAAACTGGTGCTGAGCGTCAAGACGGTAGACGCCCACAAGACCAACCTGATGCGGAAGCTGGACCTGCATGATCGCTCGGAATTGATCAAGTACGCCATCCAGCGGAAGCTGATCCGGTTACCGTCCGTGAAATTGCCGGCCGAAACCGTGTCCTGAGGTCAGGACCGGGAAAGCTGAACGACAGCGGTGAATCAGGCCCTTCGTCTCGCCTGCCAGGAAGCACGGGGTTGAATGTGGATTGAGGTGCCTGGTGTGAAGGATCGACGCGGCTCCTTGAGGGTGTTGAATCGATCTGCAGATTGCTCTCGTGTCTCCCCGCGCAAGACGTCTTTGATCTTATTCACCAGGAGCGAAGGTACGAATGGTTTCTCGATATAGTGCCAACCATAATTAAGGACCAGCAAAGCGCCGCCGGGGTAACCGGACATGAGCATCACACGCATTTGCGGGCGCCGCTCTTTAAGTTTCCTCGCGAGGTTTGGGCCCGAGATGCCTCCCAACCTCACATCGCTCAGGAGCAAATCGATCGTTCCGGGAAAGTCGGCTTCGAGCTGAATCGCCTGTTTCGCGTTGCTTGCCGGAATGACCGTGAAGCTGGCAGCTTCCAAGATCTGTTTGACGAGCTTGAGAAGGGCCGCGTGGTCTTCAACAAGAAGAATCGTTTCGGGAGTTCCCCCAACGGGTAGAGCCATAATATTCATCCTGGGCAGTTGTTTTCAGTGTATCCGGGGAGCCGGTCCGTGACTGTATCGCATTGCTCACTGCCGGCCAACAAGCGGCCGGCAGCCTGACAACAGCAATGCCCGCAACACCGCGTCGCGGGGTCGAGATCACCGCGGTACGGGTGTTTGCCGGGAGGAACTCTTCGCGATGGTGGAAACGACGGACACATCGAATGCATCGACCCAGACCCATGCTCCGGCGGAGGCCGCATCGTGTGTACCGGAGACCACGATTGTCAGCGTATGGCTGGTATTGCTGAGACGGCCTGACGAATAGATTACGGCCTGGGCCTTTTCGTTGGCCGAGTACGTGTCAATCGTTGCCTTCAGCGCGCCATC
>Ga0181532_10000934_pt1 | contig 29262 bp, 27 predicted proteins | sample PEATcosm2014_Bin_33_FD_119768 | JGI IMG/M metagenome (GOLD analysis project Ga0181532, IMG submission 119768) | Peatland microbial communities from MTU Mesocosm Facility, Houghton, MI, USA - PEATcosm2014_Bin11_30_metaG | ecosystem: Environmental > Terrestrial > Soil > Wetlands > Peat | place...
GGCTTTTGAATCTGGCGCGAGCCGGTATTCATCATGACGGTGGCGATTTCATGGGCGGGGATGTCGGTGTACATCGAGCGAATGACGGCCATGTCATCGACGTGTTCGGCGATTTTTGGAAAGACTTCGCTGACTTCGATGCCGGACTTGCCGCGAGGCTGGAATTTAAAGGGCGAAGGCATGGCCACGCCGCGGCCGCCGGCAATGGGCTGGCCGTCATATTGGGCCAGGGCCGGTTTGGGGTCCCAAGTGTCGATGTGGGAAGGCGCGCCGGCAGCAAAGATGTGAATGACGCGTTTGGCTTTGACAGGAAAAGGCGGCGCTTTGGGCGAGAGCGGCCCCGAGGCGGCGCCAACGTCCGCGCCAAAAAGGGAGTCTTCGCTAAGCAGGGAGGCCAAGCCGAGAGCGCCGAACCCCATGCCGACGCGGGTCAAGAACTGGCGGCGGGAGAAATAGGGAGTCCGCACGCAATTGTCGCAGAGATCAAACATAAACACTCCAATTTCAAGTCATGGCTCAACATTTTTTGCTGTCTTTAGTATAGATTATGCAAAGCATTCAGGCAACTGAATTGACGGGTCCCACCGGCTGGAAGTTACGAATTTTTGGGATTTAATTTGACCTGGAGGGGATGCATCCGGTTATTATTTTAGGAGTATTTTAAGACTCATGAAAAACACCTCCTTTCCAAGATGGATTCCCCTGGCTCTGATCTGCTGGCTTCTGCCCGCATTTTTCAACCCGGTTTATGCTCTCAGCACGGCATCGATGAAGGCGCACCCGGCCCCGTTGCAGGCGGCCAGCCCGGCGCCGGGCATCAACATGGGCGATAACGCCTGGGTGCTGGCCAGCTCCGCGTTGGTGCTGATGATGACGGCGCCGGGATTGATACTTTTCTATGGCGGATTGGTGCGGCGCAAGAACGTCCTGAGCACGATGATGCAAAGCCTGATTTTGATGGCGTTGGTGTCGGCGTTGTGGATGGTGTACGGCTACAGCATGGCGTTCGGGGAAGGGAACTGGTTTTCCGGGAATCCATTTCAATATTTCATGCTGCAAGACGTGGGGGCCGCGCCGAATCCGGCGTATGCGCCGACGATCCCGCAGGAGAGCTTCATGCTGTTTCAAATGATGTTCGCCATCATCACGCCGGCGCTGATCAGCGGCGCGATTGCGGAACGGATGAGGTTCAAGGCCTACGTCCTGTTCATGGTGCTGTGGGTGACGTTCATTTATTGCCCGTTGTGCCACATGGTTTGGGGCCAGGGCGGTCTGTTTAACTGGAGCGCGGGCGGCCGGTATCCCGTGCTCGATTTCGCCGGCGGCATGGTGGTGCATGTGAGTTCGGGCGTTTCGGCGCTGGTCTGCGCGGTGATGCTCGGCAAGCGTCTCGGTTTCCCCGCCGAGCCGATGCCCCCGCACAACGTCGTCCTGAGCCTGATCGGCGCGGGACTTTTGTGGGTGGGCTGGTTTGGTTTCAACGCCGGCAGCGCGCTCAACGCCGGCGCGCTGGCCAGCAGCGCGTTTGCGGCGACGCATTTCTCGGCGGCGGCGGCGGCGCTGGGATGGGGAGTGGCCGAATGGCGCCTCAAGGGCAAGCCCAGCGTGCTCGGGGTCGCCTCCGGAATGGTGGCGGGCCTGGCCACGATCACGCCGGCCTCGGGTTTTGTGACGATCCCCGCGGCCTTTTTAATAGGATTGACAGGAGGCGTGGTTTGCTACCTGGCGGTGAGCAGGCTCAAGGCGGCGTTGCACTACGACGATTCGCTCGATGTCTTCGGCGTTCACGCGGTTGGGAGCGCGACGGGCTTGCTGATGACGGGGTTGTTCGCGAGCGCGGACGTCAACGTGGCCATAGGGAACACCTTCAACGCCGGCGGCAAAGTGGTGTCGCTGGCCGGAAGCGCGGCGCAGTTGGCCAATCAATTTCGCGGGCTGATGTTCACGGTGGTTCTGGCCGCCGCGGGAACGTTTGTCATCCTCAAGGTTGTCGGCGCGCTGACCGAACTGCGCGTGACGCCGGAGGAGGAGGGTTCGGGACTGGACCTGTCGGAGCACGGCGAGAGCGCGTACAACGATTAACACAAATCTTTGACTTTGAGCGCCGCCTTGCGATATGTTCGGCGGCAATGACATACAAGATGAAGCCGCCTCACACGACCAATGCGACCGTCATTCACTGGGTCGAGGAAATGGCGGCATTGTGCCAACCGGATAAAATAGTCTGGTGCGACGGGTCCGAGGAGGAAAAGAAAAGGCTGACGGAGGAAGCGCTGGCCCAGGGGATTTTGCTCAAGCTCAACCAGGAGAAACTGCCGGGCTGTTATTATCACCGTTCCAAACCGGACGACGTGGCCCGCAGTGAGGACCGCACTTTTATCTGCACGTCCGCCGAGGAGGACGCCGGTCCGACCAATCATTGGGCCGCGCCCAAGGAGATGTACCACAAGCTCCACGCCCTCTGCGCCGGAGGAATGCGCGGACACACCCTCTACGTGGTTCCGTATTTGATGGGACCGCCCGGATCCACCCTGACAAAAGTCGGCCTTGAACTGACCGACTCGCTTTACGTGGTGTTGAGCATGCGGATCATGACGCGCATGGGCCGGATCGCCTATGAACACCTGGGGGAGAGCGAGGATTTCAATCGCGGGCTGCATTGCATGCTCGAGGCCGATCCGGGACGGCGTTACATCGCCCATTTTCCGGAAGACAACACGGTCATCTCGACCGGGTCCAATTATGGGGGGAATGTCTTGCTGGGCAAAAAGTGTTTTGCGCTGCGCCTTGGCTCGTGGCTGGCCCGGAAAGAAGGATGGCTGGCGGAACACATGCTGATCCTCAGCGCGGAATCGCCGGCGGGTGAAAAGACCTTCGTGACCGCGGCGTTCCCCAGCGCCTGCGGCAAAACCAATTTTGCCATGCTGGTGCCGCCGCCGCATTTCGCCGGGTGGAAGATTCGAACGGTCGGGGACGATATCGCCTGGATGAAACCGGGGGCGGATGGACGTCTCTACGCCATCAATCCCGAGGCGGGTTATTTTGGCGTTGCGCCGGGAACAAATGCCGAGACCAATCCCAACGCGATGGAGACCATTTCGCACGACACCATTTACACCAATGTGGCGCTGACGCCCGATTTGGATGTGTGGTGGGAGGGCAAAACCAAGGAGCCTCCCGCGAATCTGACCGATTGGAAGGGACGCCCGTGGACACCCGGCAGCAAGGAACCGGCCGCACATGCCAACAGCCGCTTTGCCGCGCCCATGAGCAATAATCCGGCCTGCGCCCCCGAAGCAAACGACCCGAACGGAGTGCCGATCAGCGCCATTATTTTTGGGGGCCGCCGGGCCACGACCATGCCGTTGGTCTATCAAGCCTTCAACTGGATTCATGGCGTCTATGTGGGGGCGACGCTGGGTTCGGAAACCACCGCCGCCGCGACGGGCACGGTGGGAAAAGTGCGCCGTGATCCCATGGCCATGCTGCCCTTCTGCGGTTACAACATGGGGCATTATCTGCACCATTGGTTGCGCATGCGCAAAAAAATCTCCGTCCCGCCGCGCATTTTCCACGTCAACTGGTTCCGCCGCGATGAAATGGGAAGATTCATCTGGCCCGGTTTCGGCGAAAACATGCGGGTGCTCAAATGGATCGTGGATCGGGCGCATGGCCGGGCCGATGCCCGCGAAGCGCCGCTGGGCTGGGTGCCCGGCCCGCGCGATTTCGACCTGGACGGCATGAAGGATTTCGACGCGGCTAAAATGGCCCAAGCCCAGGAAATCAACCTGGAGGAATGGCGGCGCGAAATCCTGGCCCACGACGATCTTTTCTTCGAGCTTTACGCGGATTTGCCCAAGGAACTCACTTTCCAGCGCGAATTGCTGGTCGCCCGCCTGTGAAGAGCTGGGGCGCAGGGCAACGCTCAACGCAAGCCTCGTGCAGGAAGAGGGAAATCCACTCTTTGGCGGCGGTGAAATCGTCCTCTGAGGCGCCGCGCAATTCGTAATTGGACCCGGCGATTCTGACCAGATTGGCCCGGCCAAAAGAGGCCAGGATGCGGGGTTGAGTTTTCGGTTTCGTCGAAAGAATTCTGTTTTTCATGCCGGCAGTATGACAAGCCCGGTTGGACAAATGCCGTCCATGTGAAGTCTTTTATGCAATAACAGAATTTGACTCATTCCTGTTATTCGTGATATGATACCCAGCAAAGTGAATTTTATGGAGATGCCGTTATGAATGTATCGCTGACGCCGGAATTGGCAAAGTTTGTGGAGAAAGAAGTCGAGAGCGGCCTTTACCAGACCGCCAGTGAAGTCATCCGCGCCGGTCTCCGCCGTCTCAAGGACGACCAAGTCGTGCGTCTGCCACAAGTGCCGAAAACGCTTGAAGAACTGGAAACGCAGTTGCTGCAAAGCATCGACCGCCTTGACCGCGGCGAAGGCGTTGATGGTGAGGAAGTGTTTCGCCGACTCCGCAAACGGATAAAAGAATCCCGTTCTGATGCCTGAATACATCCTTGATCCTTGCGTCGAGGGTGAACTGTGGAGCATTTGGAATTTCATCGCCCAGGATAATCCCGATGCCGCGACGCGCGTCATCGAAGCAGCCTATGAAACGCTCAAAACCCTCGCCGCCAATCCTGGCCTTGGCAGGCCGCGACGATTTCGCAATTCCAAGCTCCGCGACATCCGTTCCTGGCGCATTTCCGGCTTTGAAAATTACTTAATTTTCTATCGCGGCATTGCTGGCGGCATTCAGGTCAATCACGTCTATCACGGTGCGCGGGACATTGAAGCGTTGTTTGGTGAGAAGTAATCCCGCAATCGGGACGGCTTGCACTACGTAGCGCAGCCGTCCTCGCCTGCGGCTTCAGCCGTGCGCCTTTGGGCATTGCCTTTTTATCCCCAAAGTCACGGCTTCCTGTGATCCTTGCCATCCGTGATCAAATTCTTCAAAGACATTTCAGCTTTCTGCTTTCCCCATTCCAGCATTCTTGTAAATACTAGTTTTATGGCTCTTTTGTAAGAACCTTGCTGACAACATGTTCTGACTCCTCAAAATGTCGAAAATTTCACGGTTTTTTTAGGGCGGTTTTCTCTTGAGAAAATCAATTCTCCGCCCCGAAATCTTTCGGGCACTTCGATCAACCACCCAACGTAAAAGTCGAGCGGGATTGGCGCAGGCGCTCGGCGTCGATGATCGCTTCCATCCGGCGCACATCCTCGGCAATGGTGGTGCTGATGATGAGGTATTGGAAATGGGGCCATTGCGCGATTTCCTGCCGGGCCACGCTCAGACGCCGGGCCAATTCGTCCGGAGAATCGGCGCCGCGCCGTTTCAAGCGCGCTTCCAATACCGCCAGGCTGGCCGGAGTCAGGAACACGGTGACGAGGGCGCGGGCCAGTTCGGCGTCTTGCGCGGCGCGGGCGCAAACAGTGGCGGCGCCCTGCACATCGACGTTGAGCAGGACGTCGCCGCCTTGCTGGAGCTTGTCGAGGACTTCGGTTTTGGGAATGCCGTAACAATGGTTATAGACGTTGGCGTGTTCGAGAAAGCCGCCCGAAGCCAGGCGTTGGGAAAAGGCGGCGGAGTCGAGAAAGTAATAGTCGCGGCCATCGATTTCGCCGGGCCGTGGCGGGCGGGTGGTGCAGGTGATGGCGCGAGCCATGCCCGGATGGCGGGCCAGGAGGTGCTGGCACAAGGTCGTCTTGCCGCCGCCGGAAGGCGCGGAAATAAGCAGCAATAACGGCGAGGAAAGGCGAACCTTGCCATCTGGCCCCGGATTCTTCATTCGACATTCTGGACTTGTTCGCGAAATTTTTCCAGCTCGGCTTTCAGGACGACGACTTCGCGGGAAATAAGACTGTCATTGGCCTTGGAACCGAGGGTGTTGATTTCGCGATTGATTTCCTGCGCCAAAAAATCGAGGGTGCGCCCAATTGGTTCCCGGGATTTGACGCAATCGTCGAATTGCTGAAAGTGGCTCTGGAGACGGGTCAGTTCCTCGGAGATGTCGGCGTGGTCGGCAAAATAAAAGACTTCCTTGAGCAGACGGTCGTCCTCCAGGGCGGGCGATTCCAACCCGGCGGATTTTATGCGGGCGAGCAATTGGGAGCGGTAGCGTTCGGCCACTTGGGGGGCGCGGCGGTGGACGCGGGCCACGCCGGCCCTCATGCGGGCCACACGGGTTTTCAGATCTTTGCCCAGCCAGGCACCTTCGCGTTCGCGCATCTTCAGCATCATGTCCAAAGCTGTTTTGAGGGCCTTGGCCGTCCCGGGCCAAAGCGCTTCGGCTTCCGGGATTTCTTCGTCCGGTTGCAGGACGCCGGGCGCGCGGGCCAGCATGTCGAGCGTAACATCGTCGGGCAGGCGGAGGGACCTGGCCAGGCCCCGGAGTTCCCTGGCGTAGGCCCTGGCCAGAGCGGGGTTCAGGCGCATTCTGCCAGCGGCGCCTTCGGCGGCATGGACGGAAAGGCGGACGGTGAGGCGCCCGCGCGCGACGCGGCGGTTGATTTCATCGCGAATCTGGGCTTCCAAAACCTCGAGGTCGCGCGGCAAATTGACGGCAATTTCGGTCTGCTTGCGATTAACCGAACTGATTTCGACCGTGATTTTGAAGCCATGTTGGGCGGATTCGCCGCGGCCGTAACCGGTCATGGATTTCATGGGCGATGTTCCTTTCGCCACTGGTCATTTGGACATTTTTTCATCATTGGTGCTTCGACACTTGTCATTCGTTTCACGCCCATTGTCTCAATTCCCGCGAAAACAGCAATGAACTACTTCCGGGGCAAATCAGGCGCGGCGGATGGTCGTGGGAAGGTAAATGTTGAAGGAGGTGCCTTTGCCGGGTTCGGAATGGACGTGCATGCAGCCGCGGGCTTCCTTGAGCAGGCGATGAACAATGGCCAGACCCAGGCCCGTGCCCTTGCCGGGAGGTTTGGTGGTGAAATAAGGCTGAAAAATCTTGGGCAAAACATCGGGCGGAATGCCGGAACCATCGTCGCGAACGGCCAGAAGCAAAAGAGGCGGAGTGTTGGCGAAGCCTTGTCCGTAAAGGATGCGGTCGGTCGGACCATCGTGAAGATTGGAGAAGTCCACGCCGGTTTCGAGGATTTGGCCGGAGATATCAACCAGGTGCGGGTCAGCCGAGCATTGCAGGGCGTTGATGGCAAGGTTGAGGAGAATTTGGATCAGATCGGTGCCGTTGATTTGCAGTTCAACGTCCTTGGCCAGGGCTTGAACTTTGAGGGTGTTGCCGGCCCTGCTGGGATGGACCTGCAAGAGTTCGCGCAAGTCCTCCAAAATTTGATTGACGTGGATGCGCGCCGGGGCGGTGGGCTGCTGGCGCATGAAACTGAGATAACGATGGGAAATCTCGATGCAATTGCTGACCTGGCGCGTGATGCGGCGCAGCCGGTCCTTGACCATTTCCAAGTCGTCGCCTTCCAGGCGTTTGGAATCGCCCATGCGCTGGTTGATAATTTGAATGAAGCCGGAAATGATGGTCAGGGGGCCGTTGATGTCATGAATAATGCTGGCGTAAATCTCGCCGCGGGTGCGGGTGATTTCCTCCTGCAGCTTTTGATCGTGCAACTCCACCTGGAGAGCGGCCAGTTTTTCGTTGTTGGAACGGATTTCGTCGGCGAAGGAATGCCGTTCCATGGCGGTGGCGACGGCCTTGCGCACCGTGGCGACATCGAAGGGTTTATTGAGATAATCGCAGGCGCCCAGGCGCAGGGCCTGGCGGATCGTTTCGACGGTCTCGTAGGCGGTGAGCATGATGACTTCGATGGAAGGCTGGATGGCTTTGAGCCGTTCCAAGACCTCCGTCCCGCTCATGCCCGTCATGCGAATATCCAGGATGGCGACGTTGATCTTGTGCTCCTGGGCCAGTTCGACGGCGCGCTGGCCTTCGGAGGCGATCAACAGATTGTAATCGTCCTTGAAAACGACACGCAAGGACTGCCGCGGCCCCTCCTCATCATCGACGATGAGCAGGGTCCGGCGCGGTTTTTCAGCCTGGGCGCCCGCCCGGTCAGAAGTGGTAGCCAAAGTTGATGGTAATGGCATGGCTCAAAAATTCATAACTGCCGTCGGCCGGGGGAAAATTGTCGGTGCCAATGGAGCGCGCCGGGCTCCAGCCCAATTGATAAGCCACATCCCAGCTAAAGTGGTTGTAATTCTTCCCCACGCCCACACTAAAGATATACCGGTCTGAATCGGGCACAAGCGCGCTGAAATCGGCGTCGGGCACGGAGTTCATGCTGTACATAAAACCGCCGCTGAGCCGCCAGCCGTCGCCCAAATAGCGGGTCGCCCCCAAATCAAACATCCAACTCGGACTCCAATTGAAGGACAGATCGTCCCCGAAAGCGGCCTGCGGGTTGACGTTTACCGTCCGCAGATCAGTCCAGTCCGTCCAATTCGCATCGGCTTCAATATTCCAATTTGTGGTCGGCCGGAAGGAATAGCCGAAAGCCACTGTTTGCGGGAAATGAACGTTGGCTTGAGACGGGATATTGCCAGGACCGATGAGCGATGTGGCGTGTCCGTTGTAATTCATGTCCGTGGCGCTGCGATAGGTGACGCCAAAGGAGTGCTGTTCCCAAGGATGCCACAAGACGCCGGCATTGAAGCCCGCCGCCGTGTCGCGTCCCCGGAACTCATTGACGAAACCCGGGAACTCTTTGAAATAGGCCTCCGAATAATTCAGCGTCGGCCCGGCGGCGATGGAGAGGGACGGAATAATCTGCCAGGCGATGACGGGATTGAGGGTGTAGTAATCAATTTCGGCGGTTTCGCCCTGGGCGAGAAAGCCACTGGCAAGAAAAGCCGCATTGGCAGGCCATTCCTCCCTCAGGCCATAAGGTGAATAGGTGCCCAAGCCAAGAGTCAGATTATATTTGGGCAGGCTCCAGGTCGTGAAAACCTGGGGCGGGACGGCCAATTGCGTTTTGCTGTCGATGGAACCGTCGGCGCCATGGTAGCTGGAGCCATAGACAATGCCATAGGCGCCCGCGGAAATGTGCGTTCCCTCCAATTGCGAGATGCCGGCCGGGTTGTAATAAACCGCGGCGGGATCGTTGGCGGTGGCGACAAAGGCATTGCCGCGCGCCGTGGCAAAGGCGTCCTGGTCCGGCAGCGCAAAGCCCAGCGCAAAAACCGAGCTTGGGCAGGCCAGCACGCCAACAAACGACATCAGGGAAATAAACCCTGCGATTTGGGATTTATGATTTGTTTTCAATTTTTTATTTGTTTGAGGAACATTTGTTATGAGGGAACTTGTGGCAAAGAAACGGCAATCCGACAAGGCAAATCTTTGCGGGCGACGATTTGCGGCAGCCCGCCGGCAAATGCTGCTTCGCTGAAACTTGCCCGGTGGCTCAAGTGATGACGGCTCAAAATTTTCACGTCAACGTTCTTATCGGCGCATTTGCCGAGGGCCTTTAAGACAAATAATGCGTAATGGGACGGCTGGGGCGAAGGGGCCACCGGACGGGCATATTCAAATTGTTGATTGCAAAAAGCATCAGCCGAGAATTCGTTTGCCTTCGGTGAGGAAGATGCCTTGGAAATTCATTTCCAGGGCCTGCGCATTGGTGGCTTTGGCCAGGGCGTCTTGTTGCGAAACTTTGCCGTCCTTGACCAGTTGGAATAAATGCTGGTTGAAGTTCAGCATGCCTTCCTCCCCGCCTGTTTCGATGGCGGCGCCCAGTTTTTCGAGGCGGTTTTCCTCGATCAATTTGCGGATTGTCCCGGTGTTGATCATGATCTCCTGCGTGGGCGTCATGCCGCCGGCGATGGTGGGCACCATGCGCTGGCAGACCACTGCTTGCAGAGTGCCCGCAATCTGACGGCGGATTTGGTCGCGTTCGTCGGGTTTGAAGAAATCAAGAATGCGCCCGACGGATTGCGCGGCATTGGTGGTGTGCAGGGTGGACAGGACCAGGTGGCCGGTGTCGGCCGCGCTCATGGCCGCGGAAAAACTGGTGTCGTCCCGCATTTCGCCGATCATGATCACGTCCGGGTCCTGGCGCAGAACGTATTTCAGCCCGTGCCCGAAGGAGGCGGTGTCCAGGCCGATTTCGCGTTGCTCTATGACCGATTGATTGTCTTCAAAAACATACTCGATGGGATCTTCCAGGGTGATGATGTGTTTTCGGCTGTTGGCATTGATATGCTCGACCATCGCGGCCAGGGTGGTGGATTTGCCGCAACCGGTGGAGCCGGCCAGCAGAACAATGCCGCGGGGCGATTCGGCCAGTTGCTTGAGAACGGGAAGGAGTCCCAATTCCTCGAAGCTCGGCACCTGCGTTTTGACGAAACGCATGGACAAACAAGGCTGGCCGCGTTGATAAAAGCAATTGGTGCGAAATCGTCCGGTGTTGGGCAGGTAATAAGAAAAGTCGCACTCGTGGTCCTGCTTGAGCAGTTCCTTGGAGTGCTTCGGCACGATGTTCTCCACCACCGTCTCCATCCATTCCAAGGTGGGCAAAGGCGCTTCGACCATCACCAGCTTTCGATTAATGCGGAAAACGACCTGGCCGCCCACCTTCAGATGAACGTCCGATGCCCCGCCCTCGACGGCGGCAGCCAAAATGCGACGAAAAGTTTCCATGCCCCCACTTTACAAGCCAGCCGCAGGATTAATCCAGTCAGGAATAACCGAGCAGGCGGGCCTGCGACAATCGGGAAACATGAGTAAACAGCATCGCAATCACATAACCCTCGCGGCGATCGCCCGAACAGGCCACGACCACCCCCGTGAAATTGACTTTCCTGGCCGGATTGGGTCCCTGCAAAGTGACGGTCATTTCCGTCCAAGCCGGGATGGGATGGTTGTTGCGAAATTCGATTCCATTCTTCCGGACATGAACTGCGTCAGCGGGCAGAGTCAGGCATTGAGTGGGCGCTGGCGTCATGCCGAGCGATTCGGAATCCATTTTTCTTGCGCTCATACGTAAGATAATCTAACACCTAATACGAAGCCGTCAAATGAAGAAATGCGGCTTATTTATAACCGGATTTGCGCCGGTTCAAGGTTGGCGGGAATTCTTCTCTGTCAATTTTTCCGCGGCTCTGGCACAGTCCGCCATTGATGAGCGGCGCGCAGCGGGCGATGGCGCGGACGAAATCGACATGGTCATTGACCAGGGCGCGTTTCTGTCGGGTGAACGTCAGAAGGTATCCGATGAATTTGCTCATTATTGCCGTTGCCTCTTGACATCATTTTTCAACTTGATAAGTTTTTCCCCTCAACTACTCATAATGCACCATGAATGACTCCGCCGTGAAAAACCTTAAAATAGCCATCGGAGCCGATCACGGCGGATTCGAGCTGAAAAACCAGCTTTTGGGGTTTTTGCGGGACAAGGTTTCTTCCGTTCAAGATTGCGGAACGCACAGCAAGGAATCAGTCGATTACCCGCGAATCGCCTACACGGTTGCCCGGTTGGTGGCCAGCGGGCAATGTGAATGCGGCATCATGATCGATGGCGCCGGGATCGGTTCAGCCATGGCCGCCAACAAGGTGCGCGGGGCGCGCGCGGCGGCCTGTTACTCCGTCGCGTTGGCCAGGAACAGCCGCGAGCACAACGACGCCAATGTGCTGACCTTGGGAGCCGGGCAGACGAATTTTGAGCAGGCGAAACCAATCGTTGAGGCATTTCTCACCACGAAATGTGTCGAGGATCGTCATCTCAAACGGGTTCAACTGATCAATGCCATCCAGGACGGCCCCATCGAAGTCGGGCCGCATCAAACCACCTTGTTGGCCGGCACCGGGGAGCCACACTTGAGCGTAATGCAGCCGCCGGCGGAAAAGATTGCCGCGCCCGACCTGGAAAGAATCACCAAACGCGTCCAGGAACTTGTTTCGGCCCAGGCTGCGCAGTCCGCTGCCGGACCGGCCCAGCCACCGTTGGATATCGCACAATTGATTGATCACACCATTTTGCGACCGGACACCGTGAAGAGCGACATCGAGCAGCTCTGCCGGGAAGCCCGCCAATACAAATTCTATTCGGTTTGCGTGAATCCGACCTGGGTTTCACTCGCCCGACAGCTTCTGGAGGGATCGGGCGTGAAAGTCTGTTGCGTCGTGGGCTTCCCGCTCGGCGCGCAACCGCCGGAGACCAAAGCGATGGAAGCCCGCGCCGCGATCCGGCAGGGAGCGAAGGAGATCGACATGGTCATCAACGTCGGCGCGCTTAAGAGCGGGGACAATGAACTCGTGCTGCGCGACATCCGTTCGGTGGTCGAAGCTTGCCGCGACGGCAGCGCCAAATGCAAGGTGATCCTGGAGACTTCGTTGCTGACCAATGAGGAGAAGGCGCGCGCCTGTGAACTTTCAGTCAAAGCCAGGGCCGACTTTGTGAAAACCTCAACCGGTTTCAGCACCGGCGGCGCGACCGCCGAAGACGTGGCGCTGATGAGCCGGATCGTGCGTGACAAGAAACTTGGGGTCAAAGCGTCCGGCGGCGTCCGGTCGCTGGCTGAACTTCGGCGCATGGTGCAGGCCGGCGCCACGCGCATCGGCACGAGCAGCGGCATCAAAATCCTCCAGGAAGCCGCCGGCCAGGCCGTAAGCGCAGACGGCAAAAAATACTAGAAACCGAAGGACAACATTATGGCAGACCTACGCTCATACATTTTTCTCGACAGCCTGCAACCGCAGGTCGCGTCGTTTTTCGCGACCGTGTCGCAGGGCTTCCTGCCCATCGCCGGGCAGGCCTCGCTGTTCGTGGAGATCTCGCCAGGCATGGAGATTAACACGGTCACCGACGTGGCGCTCAAATCCACGAAGGTCACGCCCGGCATGCAGATCATCGAACGGCTTTACGGCATGCTCGAAATTCACTCCGAGTCGCAGGCCGATGTGCGCCAGGCCGGAGCCGCCATTCTCGCAGCATTGAATTTGAAAGAGGAGGGCCGCTACAAGCCGGTCATTTACAGCAACAACATCATCCGCCGCATCGACGACTACCACACGATGCTCATCAACCGCACCCGGCACGGCAACATGATTCTCCCCGGCCACACGCTCTTTACCATGGAAGTTGCCCCGGCCGCCTACGCCGCATTCGCCGCGAACGAAGCGGAAAAAGCCGCGAACATCAACATCCTCGAAATCCGCGCCTTCGGCAGTTTTGGCCGCATCTATCTTGGTGGCGAAGAAAAGGACATTGACGTTGCCGCCAAAGCTGCCGAAGCTGCCATCCTTAGCATCACCGGTCGCGAGATGAAAGGCGGCGGCTGACACATTTTGAACTGATCACAAATCAAACAACGAACAACAAGAAACGTAAGGAAACAGCTATGCAAGATTCACTGGCACTTGGGTTACTGGAAACGCGTTCCTTTTCTGCGATGGTGGAGGGCGCGGACGCAATGGTCAAAGCCGCGAAGGTCGAATTGGTCGGCATGGAAAAGACCGGCGGCGGTTATGTCACCGCCATCATCCGTGGCGATGTCGCCGCGGTAAAAGCCGCGACCGATGCCGGACGCACGGCGGCGAGCCGCGTCGGCGAAGTCGTCGCCGTCCACGTCATCGCCCGGCCGCACCAGAACGCCGACGAAATATTGCCGCTCGGTCGCGACACGAAGGCCGCCAAGAAGTAACATTCGGTTCACCGCCGGACGGCGGGCCGCAGGGCATGCCCCGGCAGGATGCATTTATGAATCTAGGCAAAGTTGTCGGCACCGTTGTCGCCACGCGCAAGGAAGCGAGCATGGACGGCCTCAAGTTCATGCTCGTCAAACATGTGGACGCCGAGGCCAGGGAAACCGGCGGTCAAGTCGTGGCGGTGGACGCCATCGGCGTTGGCCCGGGCGAACTGGTCCTTGTCGCCACCGGCAGTTCCGCGCGCCAAACACTCGCGACCCAAAACCGCCCCTGCGACGCCGTCATCATGGCGATTGTTGACAGTTGGGAAATTGGCGGCGTTGACAAATACAAAAAATAATCAGGTGAATCGTGGCTGGCCTTACCGATCAGGAAATTGAAATCATCGCCCGGCGGATCGTCGCCGACTTGGGCGGCCGTGACGGCACAGGCGGCAAGGACAAAGTTGCCGGGCCGCAGCCGTCGCCGGCCGGCGAACTCGGCGTCTTCGACAACCTGGACGCCGCCGTGCGCGGCGCATCCACAGCCTTCCGCGAGTTCGACGAGATGGGCTTGCGGAAGCGCAACACCATCATCGCCGCCATCCGCAACACGATGCGCGAACACGGCGACGCGCTGGCGAAGGAGGCTTTCGAAGAAACCGGCCTGGGCCGCTACGCCGACAAGGTCATCAAGAACCAGCTCGTCACCGAGAAGACGCCGGGAACAGAAGACCTCCAGCCGCACGCTGTCACCGGCGACGACGGCCTCAATCTCACCGAACCCGCGCCCTACGGAGTGATCGGCGCGATCACCCCGACGACCAACCCGACCTCGACCGTCATCAACAACACCATAGCGATGGTCGCCGCAGGCAACGCCGTGGTCTTCAATGTCCACGCGAACGCCAAACGCGTCTCCTGCCACACCGTCGCGCTTATCAACAAAGCCATCGCCGCCGCCGGCGGACCCATCAACCTCGTCACCTGCATCGCCAACCCGACCGTCGAGAGCGCGCAGGCGTTGATGAAGCATCCCGGCATCCGCCTCATCGTCGTCACCGGCGGCGGCGGCGTGGTCAAGGCGGCGATGGAATCGGGCAAGCGCGCCATCTGCGCCGGGCCCGGCAACCCGCCCGCTGTGGTGGATGAAACCGCCGACATTGACAAGGCCGCGCGCGACGTTGTCTTCGGTGCGTCGTTCGACAACAACATCATCTGCACCGACGAGAAGGAATGCCTGGTTGTCACCAGCGTCGCCGACAAGCTTATCCAGGCCATGATCTACAACGGCGCGGCACTCGTATGGAAGGACCAGTTGCCGGCGCTCGAGAAGGTCATCTTCAAGAACATCAACGGCCCCCGGCAGGAAGCCGACATTGACCGCTCCCTTATCGGCAAGAACGCCAGCGTCATCCTCCAGAAAGCCGGCATCGCCTGCGACGACTCCGTCCGCCTCGGCATCGTGGAGGTGGATCACGATCACCCGCTGCTCTGGACCGAGCAGATGATGCCAATCCTCCCAGTCACGCGCGTGCGGGACGCGGACGAGGGCATTGATTTCGCCATCGCGCTGGAACATCCGCGCCGCCACACATTTGTCATGCACTCGGAGAATCTTTCGAACCTCAGCCGGATGGCCCGCGAGTGCAACGCCAGTATCTTCGTCAAGAACGGCCCGTCCCAGGCGGGACTCGGTTGGAAAGGCGAAGGCTACAGCTCGTTCACCATCGCCAGCCCGACAGGCGAAGGCATGACGAGTCCGCGGAGCTTCTCGCGCTGGCGCCGCTGCACACTGGTCGGCGCATTCAGGATCATCTAGTGAGGAAATATTCAGCCATCGCGGTCATCGAGTTCACCAGCATCGCTGACGGGATTTACGTCACTGATCTTTTGCTGAAGAAAGCCCCCATCGCCATGATCAAGTCCGGCACTGTCAGCCACGGCCGCTACCTCATCATCATCGGCGGCTCGACCGGCTCGGTGGAGGAATCACTCAACGAGGCGCTTGCCGTCGGCCAGGACGGAGTGCTGGATTACACTTTCCTGCCGGACGTTCACGACCGGGTGCATGACGCCGTTCTGGGCCGGCGCGTGCCCGCTGAACAGGACGCGGTGGCCATCCTGGAAACCAGCACCGTCGCCGCCAACGTCCGCGCCGCCGAACTGGCGGTCAAGGGAACCGAAGTGCGGCTGGTGGAATTGCGTCTGGCCGATTACGAAATGTCCGGCAAGGCCATTAGCGTCTTCAACGGCGAATTGCATGCCATCGAAGCCGCGATGAAACTGGCCGGCGATTTTCTGCGCGGACGGAAGGAATACATCCGTCACCGCATCATCTCCCGTCCGCACGAGGCGGTGACGCGACATCTGACCGGGGGCACGCGTTTCGCCGACACGGCGGCTCGCGAGTTTGGCGGCGAGGAGGTTTCCTGATGTTGCTTGGCAAAGTCATCGGCACCCTGACCCCGTGTGTCATCTACAAGGGACTGGAAGGCGTTCCCATGCTCTGGGTGCAGCCGCTCGACAAGCAAGGCAACCCCAAGGGCGAGCCGCTCGTCGCCTGCGACGCCACCCGCATGGCCGGACGCGGCGAGTTCATCTATTTTGAAAGCGGACGGGAAGCCGCGCTGCTGCTCGACCCGTGGTTCGTCCCGGTTGACCACGCCATCATTGGCATCGTGGACCATTTGAACATTCCTGCATCATGATCATCGGCACTGTCAAAGGGGATATCGTCTCGACGATCAACCACCCGTTCTACACCGGTAAAAAATTGCTGGTCGTCGAGAAGGAAGACTTTGACGGCAAGCCCGGCGGTTACCTCGTTGCCATCGACGGCGGCGTTAATGCCGGTGTCGGCGAACGCGTGCTGCTGATTGACGAAGGCAACTCCGCCCGGCAAATCGTCGCGGACTCCCAGGCTCCAGTGCGCTCAATCATAGTTGGCATCATTGACCGCATAGACCCCGAGGCGTAACTGGCCCTGGCGTGTGATTCAAGCTGATTGCCGGTCGGTTCTAGTCGGAGCCGGATCGATCCATTTCATTTCAGCCAGGGTAAAATACTGTCCACCGCAATTGCAGCCCAGTTGGCCGTCAGCCGCTTTCACACGATTGCAACGATCGCAGATTATCGTGCTTTTGCCCTTGCGTTCTGTCCGCCAGTTGTCAAACCAGGCCGCCGGCAAAATGACAGCAATCACGGCACAGGCAACGCACTCTGAAACCGCATCCCGCGGCAGGACGTCAAAGATCATAAAAAAGCGCACGAGGATATACCACAAACCCGCGCCCAGCAGAACACTCAAACCTGTAGTGCGCAGCAGTTTGGCCCGTCTTGCCAAGATTACTTCGGACGTTGTTTTTCGAATCCACATGCAGAGTGATTCTATTCTGCATTAACATCGCCTTGCCCGGTGGATCTGTATATAAGACGAACTACTGTTTTTTCTGTAGGACGCCGCCGTACGTTCCCGGCGGAATGTAAGGGATTACTGTTATTTGCCGTCGGGCGATGACTTCAAAACCAGCCTTCTCGAGGAGGGCAACTCCGAAGTGTTCCAACCGCCGCCCAGCGCCATGATGAGTTGCACGCTGGAGACCATCTGTTGCATCCGCAGGGTCACGGCTGTCTGCTGATTGCCCAGCAGCGTCTCCTGCGCGGCGATGACGTTGAGATAGCTGGCGATGCCCAAGCGATAGCGTTCCATGGACAAATCCAGGCTTTTTTGCGACGCTTTGACGGCAACGTTCTGCTGTTGTGTTTCCGTGGTCAGAATGCGGAGGGCCGCCAAATTGTCCTCAACCTGCTGGAAAGCCGTTAAAACCGTCTGGCGATAATTGGCGGCCATTGAGCGATAATTCGCCCAGGCTTCTTCATCGGCGGCTTTGCGTTTGCCGGCATCAAAAAGGGTCTCCGACAGGGAGGCGCCCACGGACCAAAAGAAACTCGGCGGCGACACCAAACTGGAGAGCGAGGTGCTTTCATAGCCGGCCGAGCCGGTCAAGCTTAGAGTCGGGAACCAGGCCGCGCGCGCCACGCCGATCTGGGCATTGGCTGCCGCCACCGTGCGCTCCGCCGAGGCCACGTCAGGACGCCTTTCCAGAAGAGTGGAAGGCAGGCCGACCGGAACAGCCGGCGGCGGGGTGTTGATTGGCGCCGGGTTGATCGAAAAGGTCGAAGCGGGCTGGCCGACGAGAAGAGCGATGGCGTGTTCGTATTGAGCGCGCAGGATGCCCAGGGCGGCGGCTTGGGCCAGGGTGGTTTGCAGCAAGGCGTCCGCCTGCGCCTCGTCCAGCTCGGAATCAATTCCCGTCTGGAATAGCGTCGTTGTCAAGTCAACGGATTCCCGGTAGGCTTTGACCGTTTCATTGAATAATTGAATCATTTCGTCCTGGCCCCGCAGTTCGTAATAATCCACGGCCAATTCGGCCTGGGCGGTCAGCTTCATGTTTTCAAGGGTCGCCGCGCTGGCCTGGGCCGCGTAAACATCGGCCCTGACGGTGTTTCGAACCGCGTCCCAAAGGTCGGGTTCCCAGGAGGCATCCGCCGGCAGGCTGTAGGTCGTGTACGTCCCGCGGGAAGCGGAAATGCTCGAGGGAGCGGTCTGTGCCGGTTTGGTTTTTGTCACGGAGGGATCAACGCTCACCGTGGGATAATAGGCCGAACGGGCTTCCTTGACCAAGGCGCGGGCGGCGAAAAAGTTTTCCAGAGCGGCCGCAATATTTTGATTGGAGATGGCGACCTGTTCCTCCAGCGCGTTCAATTGCGGGTCATTGAACGATTCCCACCACTTGCCTTTGATGACCCCGTCGCTGGGCTGGGCCAGTTTCCAGGCATTGGTTTCCTTGAACGCGGGCGGTGTTTGCACGGAGGGCTGATGGTAACTGGGCGCGAGATTACAGCCGGTCAGGAGAAGGAAGAAGGCAGAATTAAGAATTAAGAAGTCAAGCAAGCGACTTCGGTTGGACTGTTTGCTGTTTTTCATGTTTCTCAAATCATACTTCTTAATTCTTACTTTTATTCACACCGGTGCGGGCGGCGCGGCGGGCAGGGCCTGCGTTGACTTTCCCCGGACCCGCTGCCACCAGAGGCGCAGACGGTCAAAATAAAGATAGACCACGGGCGTGGTGTAGAGGGTCAGCATCTGGCTGGCCAGCAGGCCGCCGACGATGGACGCGCCGAGCGGGCGGCGCAATTCCGAACCGGTGCCTCTCCCGAAAACCAGGGGCAGCGCGCCGCAGGTGGCGGCCAGGGTCGTCATTAAAATGGGGCGAAAGCGGAGAACGCAGGCCTGGTAAATGGCGTCGGCGGGTTTCAGGTGATCCTTGCGCTCGGCCTCGATGGCGAAATCCACCATCAGGATTCCGTTTTTCTTGACAATGCCAATGAGCAGGATGACGCCGATGAAGGCGATGATGGTCATGTCAAGATGAAAAAGCATCAGGGCCAAAACGGCGCCGACGCCGGCGGAGGGCAGGGTGGAAAGAATGGTGATGGGATGGATGTAACTCTCATAAAGTATGCCCAAAACGATATAGACCGCCGCCAGGGCCGCCGCGATGAGAAAGACCAGGTTGGCCAGCATGTCCTGGAAGAGCTGCGCCGTCCCGCCGAAACTGCCTTGAATGTCCTGCGGCATTCCCATCCGCTCCTTCAGGGCGGTAATCTTGGTGACGGCTTCGCCCAGCGAAACGCCCGGGGCGAGGTTGAAGGAGATTGTCACCGAGGGGAATTGGCCTGAGTGATTGATCGCAATGGGGGCGGTGTCGGTTGTATATTTTGTCACGGCCCGCAACGGCACTTCGCCGCCATTGGTGGACTGGAGGTAAATGGACTTCAAGCCTTCGGGCGTCTGCCAAAAGTTGGTCGCCACTTCCAGAACCACATGATATTGATTCAACTCGGTGTACATGGTGGATACCTCGGCCTGGCCAAAGGCGCTGTAGAGGGCGTTGTCAATCGCCTCGGCCGTTACGCCCAGACGCATCGCTGTCGGACGATCGTAAGCGAGCATGGTTTGCAGCCCGTTGTTGCGCTGGTCGCTGTTAACATCAGTCAGCCCGGGAATTTTCCTCATTTCCGCCTGCAGAGCAGGCCCCCACTTGACCAACTCCGCCACGCTGGGGCTTTGGATGAAATACTGATACTGGGCGGCGCTCTGGCGGCCGCCGGAGCGCACGTCCTGGCCGGGCTGCAAAATCAGCGTTGCTCCCGCAACACGCGCCAGTTTTGGGCGCAAGCGATTAATCACTGCGTCGGCGCCCACCTTGCGTTCACTCAAGGGCTTCAAGGAGATGAAGACAAAGCCCGAATCGGTGGCGGAATTGCCCCCAGTGTAGCCGAGGACGTGATCGACGGCCGGGTCCTGCCTGACGATTTGGATGAATTGCCCGAGCTTGGCTGACATGGATTGAAAGGAAATATCCTGCGTGCCCATGACGATGCCAGACATCGTGCCATTGTCTTGCGGGGGAAAAAGGCCCTTGGGCACTATGAAGAGGAGGTAAAAATTAAGCACGATGGCCCCGAAAAGCAGACAGAGTGTGAAAAACGAATGGCGCAAAGACCACTGCAAACTCGTCTCATAATGGCGCAGCATCCAGTCGAACACTTTCCCGGTGCCCCGATAGAGCTTTCCATGGTCCTCCTCCCTTTCGCGTTTGAGCAGCCGGGAACACATCAGCGGCGTGGTGGTGAGTGAAACCACCAGCGATACCATTATGGCCACTGACAGTGTGACGGCGAATTCATGGAATAGACGCCCGATGTAGCCGCCCATGAGAAGTATGGGAGTGAACACTGCCACCAGCGAGATGCTGATGGACATGACGGTAAAGCCGATCTCCTTGGCCCCGCGCAAGGCGGCTTGGATGGGCGCCATGCCCTGCTCGATGTAGCGCGTGATGTTCTCGATGACAACAATGGCATCATCCACCACGAAGCCGGTGGAAATGGTCAGGGCCATGAGGGAAAGATTGTCCAGCGTATAATGGCAAAGGTACATGATCCCGAAGGTGCCAATGAGGGAAACAGGCACGACCACGCTGGGAATCAGCGTCGCGCGCGCGCTGCGCAGAAAGACGAAAACGACCAGGATGACCAGGGAGACCGAGATCAGAAGGGTCCTCTCCACGTCATTGACCGATGCGCGAATCATCGTGGTTCTATCCACCATGACGGCCAGCTTGATGGCGGCAGGCACGGAAGCCTGCAATGAGGGCAGCATCCGCCGAATGCGGTCCACCGTGTCAATAACATTGGCTTGCGGCTGCTTGAAAATAACCATGACCACGGAGGGCTTGCCGTCGGCGAACCCGCCCGCGCGCAAGTTCTCGACCGAATCGCTCACGTCCGCCACGTCGGAGAGCTTGATGGCGGCGCCATTCTTGTAGCCCACAATAAGCGGCTTGTAATAGGCGGCCTTGAGCAATTGATCGTTGGCCGCGATATCGGCGGTCGTGTGCCCGTCGAATATCTGGCCTTTGGGTTCGTTGGCGTTGGCGCCCCGTAAAACTCTCTGCACATCCTGCAAGCCGAGGCCGCAGTTGTTTAACTGCACGGGATTGACCTCGACGCGCACGGCGGGCAGGGAGCTGCCGCCCACAAATACCTGGCCCACGCCGTCGATCTGCGAAAGCGCCTGTTGCATGATGGTGGAACCCGCGTCATAGAGCTGGCCGCGATCATAGACATCGGAAGTCAGCGACAGGATCATAATGGGCGAATCAGCCGGGTTGACTTTGCGCCAGGTGGGATTGTTGGGCAGGTTGGCCGGCAGATAACTGCGGGCGGCGTTGATGGCGGCCTGCACGTCGCGCGCCGCGCCATCGATGTTGCGGTTCAAATCGAATTGCAGCGTTATGCCCGTGGTGCCCTGATAACTGGATGAGGTCATTTCATTGACCCCGGCAATGTGGCCGAATTGCCGTTCCAACGGAGCCGCCACGGACGAGGCCATGATTTCCGGACTGGCCCCGGGCAGGCCGGCCCCGACCGAAATGACCGGATTATCCACCTGCGGCATCGGAGCAACGGGCAGCAAGTTGAAAGCCACCGCCCCGGCCAGCGCGATGGCAAAGGTCAGCAGCGACGTGGCCACGGGCCGGTGAATAAATGGCGCCGAGATGTTCATGAGGACGCGGGCAGGCCTCCCGGCACGGGCGCGGCAGCCGGGGCGCCGGCGGCGGCCGGGGCCGGCTTGCGGGCAAACCTGTCCATGAAAATGTATATGACAGGAGTCGTGTACAAAGTGAGCGCCTGGCTCAAAATCAGCCCGCCCACCATGGAGATGCCCAGGGGGCGGCGGAGTTCCGCGCCGGTGCCCGTGCCCAGGGCCAGCGGCAGCCCCGCCAACAGCGCGGTCATGGTCGTCATCAGGATGGGCCGGAACCGCAGCAGACAGGCCTGGTAGATCGCGTCCACGGCGTTTTTACCCTCCTCGCGCTCCCCTTGCAGCGCGAAATCCACCATCATGATGCCGTTCTTCTGCACGATGCCGATGAGGAGGATGATGCCGATGAGGGAAACAACGCCCAGGTCCTGGTGAAAGAGCATCAAGGCCAGAATCGCGCCCACCCCGGCCGAAGGCAGCGTCGAGAGGATGGTGATGGGGTGAATGAAACTCTCGTAAAGAACGCCGAGAACAATATAGACGGTGACGAGCGCAGCCAGGATGAGCAGCGGCTCATTGGTCAGGGAGGCCTTGAAGGATGCGGTCGTGCCCTGGAAGGAGGCCAGGACTGACGGGGGCATGTTGAGTTCCTTCTGCGCCTTTTCCACGGCGCTGGCCGCCTCGCCCAGGGCCGCGTCCGGCGCCAGGTTGAATGAGATGGTCACGCAGGGAAATTGTCCCTGATGATTGATGGACAGGGGCGCTGTTTTGGACTCAAAATGGGCAAAGGCGCTCAAGGGAACCGCTCCGCCATAGGCGGACTGGATATAGATGTCCCTCAATTTCGACGGGTCCTTTTGAAAGGACGGCGTCGCTTCCATGATGAGGTGGTATTGATTCAATTGTGTGAAAAGAGTCGAGACTTGCCGTTGTCCAAAGGCGTCGTAGAGGGTCTGGTCAATTTGCTGCGCGGTAATGCCCAGGCGCGCCGCGGTCACGCGGTCAATGACCAGCGCTATTTGCAGCCCGTCCACTTGCTGGTCGGTCGCCAGGTCGCGCAGTTCGGGCAGCGCCCGCAATTTGCCCATCAATTTATCCGTCCACAGTTGCAGTTCGCCGGCATCGGGGTCTTCCAGGGTGTATTGATACTGGGTCCGGCTGACGCGGTCTTCAATGGTGATGTCCTGCACCGGCTGCATGTAGAGGGTGATGTTATTGACCTTGGCCAGTTCGGGCTGCAAGCGGCGGATCACGTCCGAGGCGCTGATCTTCCGTTCCTCGATGGGCTTGAGATTGATGAGTATCCGTCCGCTGTTCAGGGTGGTGTTGATGCCATCGACGCCGATGAAGGAGGACAGATTGGTCACTGCCGGATCCTTGAGAATCATTTCGGCCAGTTGCTGTTGCTGTTGGGACATGGCCGGGAAGGAGACGGTCTGCCCCCCCTGCGAGATGCCTTGAATCACGCCGGTGTCCTGCACGGGGAAGAACCCTTTGGGTATGAGAATATAGAGAACGATCGTCAAGACCAGCGTGGCCACGGCGACGAGCAGGGTGGCCGTGCGGCGTTCCAGTACCCAGCGCAGCGTCCTGCCGTAAAAGGCAACGACGCGCTGGTAAACATGCTCGGAAGCCCTGAAGATCCGTCCCTGTTGTGCTTCCGGCGTGCGATGGAGGAACCGGGCGCACATCATGGGCGTGAGGGTCAGCGATACCACGGCCGAAACCAGAATGGTCACGCTCAGCGTAACGGCGAATTCGCGGAAAAGGCGCCCAACGATGTCCTGCATGAATAGCAGCGGGATCAATACCGCCACCAGCGTAATGGTCAGCGAGATGATGGTGAAGCCAATCTGCTCCGCGCCCTTCAGCGCCGCGTCCAGCGGTTTGGCCCCCTGCTCAATGAAGCGGGTGATGTTCTCGATCATGACGATGGCGTCGTCAACAACAAATCCTGTGGATATGGTCAGCGCCATCAGGGAAAGATTGTCCAGGCTGTAACCCAGCAGGTACATGACGGCGAAGGTGCCAATGAGGGACAGGGGCACGGCCACGCTGGGAATGATCGTGGCCGTAAAGCTGCGCAGAAAAAGAAAGATGACCAGCACGACCAGCCCTATCGTCAGCATCAGTTCGAATTCCACGTCACGCACGGAGGCGCGTATCGTCGTCGTCTGGTCGGTCAGGATGGTCACATCCACGGCGGGGGGCAGCGTCGCCCGAAGCTGGGGCAACCGCGCCTTGATCCGATCGACCACCTGGATGATGTTGGCCCCGGGCTGGCGCTGAACATTGACGATGACGGCCGGAACCTTGTTCATCCACGCGGCCTGGTTGATGTTCTCCACGTCGTCCACCGGCTTGGCGACATCGCTCAGCATGACGGGCGCGCCGTTGCGGTAGGCGACGACTACCTGGTTGTAATCCTGGCTGGTGAGCAATTGGTCGTTGGCGTTGATTTGATAGGAAGTCTTGGGGCCGTCGAAATTGCCTTTAGCCTGATTAATGCTGGTTTGCTCAAGGGCGGCGCGTAGGTCCTCGAGGTTCAGTTGGTAGGACGAGAGGGCGGTCGGATTGGCCTGGATGCGCACGGCCGGTCTCTGGCCGCCCACGATGCTGACGAGGCCGACGCCGGAAAGCTGGGAGATTTTCTGGGCCAGCCGTGTATCGGCCAGATCTTCCACCTTGTATAAAGGCAGGGACTTTGAGGTCAGGGCCAGGGTCAATACGGGCGCATCCGCCGGATTGGATTTGCTGTAGATGGGAGGCGCCGGCAGGTCGGACGGCAGATACGTTTGCGCCGCGTTGATGGCCGCCTGCACTTCCTGTTCGGCGACGTCGATATTGAGAAAGAGCGCGAATTGCAGCGTAATAATCGAACTGCCGCCCGAACTGGTCGAGGTCATTTGGTTCAACCCGGGAACCTGTCCGAATTGTCTTTCCAAAGGGGCGGTGATGGCAGAAGCCGTCACGTCCGGGCTGGCCCCGGGATAGAACGTCACCACTTGGATGGTGGGAAAATCCACTTCCGGCAGGGCCGACACGGGCAGTTGTTGATAAGCCACGATGCCGACCAGCAATATCGCCGCCATGAAAAGCGACGTGGCCACGGGCCGTAAAATGAACTGGCGGGAGGGACTCACGGGCTGTCCTTTGCATCGTCGGGCTTCTTTTTCCCTTTATGTTTCGCGCCGCCGGCTTGAGTGTCATTGGCCGGCTGCCGGGGGGCGACTTTGATCCCTTCACCCAGCTTGTTGAAGTTGTCCAGGGCGATGACTTCTCCAGGCTCCAGCCCTTGCGGGACGGATGTGACATTGCCGTCAGCCGCGCCGGGGACAATCGTGCGCATCGTGACCGTCTGGTAATTGGTGACGGTCCCGTTGGTCGTGACGGTGTTGTTCGTGACCACATAGACAAACGCACCGTCGGGATTATGCTGAACGGCAAAAGTGGGAATCAGGCTCAGACCATGCAGGGTCTGAATGATCAGCCTGGCATTGACAAATTGATTGGGGAAAAGAGAGAAATCCTTGTTGTCAAAAATGGCCTTGATCCGGACGGTGCCGGTGGCGGCATCAATCATGTTGTTGAGCGCCAAAACCTTGCCGGTGGTCAGCTTGTTCTCCTGGGCGCGATCCCACGCTTCCACCGTCATTTCATGTCCGGCCTTCATTTGCTGCTCGATTTGAGGCAAATAATCTTCGGCCACATTGAAAACGACGGTGATGGGTTGAAGCTGCGCAACCACCACCATGGCATTGGTGTTGGCGGCATGGACAACATTGCCCGGATCGACGAGGCGCAAGCCGACGCTGCCGGCAAAGGGCGCGCGTATGTAGCAATAGGCCAGTTGCACCCTGGCATTCTCAATCTGGCCCTCGTCGAATTTGACCGTGCCCTCGTCCTGATGCACCAAGGCCAGCTCATCATCCACCTGCTGCTTGGGAATGGCCTTTTTGACATAAGCCGCCTGGTAGCGGTCCAAGTCGATTTTGGCCCCCTCCAGCAGGGCCTTGTCGCGCTCCAGTTGTCCGGTCGCCTGGGTCAATGCCGCTTGGTAGGGGCCGGGATCAATCACGGCCAGGAGATCATTGCTCGCCACCATCTGGCCCTCGGTATAATTGACGGTAACCACCTGCCCGTCAACCCGCGGCGAGATCGTCGCCGTATAGACAGGCTGCACTGATCCGAGAGAGCTGACCGCAACGTCGATGTCCCCATGCTGCACGTTGGTCACGGTGATGCTGACGGGCGGCGGCGCTGGCGGCTTGGGTTTCTTGCCGCTGAAAAGGAAAAAAGCGCCCACGCCCAGAACGATTACCAGGAGGACAAGAATCCATGTCCCCCAATGATGCTCCTTGCGGGCAGGAGGATTCGGAGGCGGTGGAGCGGGGTTGCCAGTATTTCCGGAAGGGGTGTTTGCGCTGGGAACGGTTTGCTGATTGTTCATGCGGCATTATTTCTGTTCACTGTTTCTCTTTGGAAAATGTAAGGGTTTCCCTCGCAGATGGCAACGATTGTTCATGCGGTATCCATTGAGTTCACTGCATTGGCCAAAACCTGGTTGACGGTTTGAATCAAGCGCGGAAAATCAAGCGGCTTTTCCAGTGCCGCTTCGACCCGCCTTGCGCCCCGCCGCCTCCTGGTTGGGACGAGTCGTGATAATAAGGATCGGCGGCGGCGGCGCAAGTCTTTTGCCATCCAGTTTTTCAAGGATTGGGATCAGGCTCGATGGATAACCCGAATCATTGGCGATTGCTTGTTAAGCAGACAGCATTGTCTGCGTCACCATTTGGATTGTGGCTCATTGCGGGTGCATCCTGACACTGCCACCAAATGTAAAGGCCTCCGAAAGCAAGACGGGGCTGGGAAGCCCCGTGAACCCGCAGCCGGGACGGCTTGCGCCACGTAGCGCAGGCGTCTTCGCCTGCGGGTTCTGGCAGCGTCCCGCTGTCATTAGCCGACCGAGATGATGACATCCAGATTGTAGAACTCGATCTCCCGGCTGACCTCCCGGCCCCCCTCCGTTTGAACTGTTGCAAATTTTGCAACAGTTGCCTCCGGCTTCAATTCGCCCTCCTCGAACACGTTCTTGATGTGCTTGGAAATAACCGATTTGTCCCGTTGGAACAGGTCAGCCATCTGATTCAGCGAAAGCCAGACAGTTTCCCCTGAAAATCGGACTTCAATCCGCGTGCGCCCGTCCTCCGTTCCATAGAGGATGAAATCACCGCCAGTAACCACAGAATTCCAAGTTGGTGTGCTTCCTCCGTCGCCCCGTCAGTCGGAGCTTCCGCCTTCGCCACGGCGGCTGCGTCGGCCAAGTTGGCGGACAGGATGCCAGGTGGCCGACAAGTTTCAGCCTTTAGCCTTCAGCCCTCAGCCCTCAGCCTTCAGCTTTCAGAGTTCGCGGCTTGTCGCGCCATAGCTCGGCGGATATTTCGTGGTTTACCCGGTTTTCCATGATCTGTCAGTTTTTGTGCTCTTTGCTCTTTGTGGTTGAATATTTCTCCGAAAAGCAGTAACATGTTACCGCTCTGTTACCTTTCGTGTTACCGGCTAAGTCGTTGATTATCAACATTTGTTACCGTGTTACCGATTTTTTGGACCTGCATGTCAATCGTGCCATTCTTCGCAACAAACCTGACCATTGTCCATTGTCCGTTATCCATTGACCCACCTATCAATCCTGCTGGTTCTGCCTTTCTTCGCAACAAATCAGTGGAGCGATGGTTGCCAAACTGTAACCTGATCTTTGCCCTCCCGTCGTTGTCGCCCGTCGCCGGCCCTGATAATCCTGAGACATGAAAAAACAAATCTTACTGGTGGCCCACGAAAACGACGTTTTGGAATCATTCCCGGTGACTTTGACCCTGGCAGGTCATGACGTTCTCCTTGCCCACGCCGGTTTGCAGGCGATCAAGCAGGCGCGCAACGTCTCGCCGGACGTGATTGTCCTGGACGCAACATTGCCCGACATGGATGGCTCAACCGTCAAGGAAATCCTGCAACGATTGCCGTCCACGGCCCGCATTCCCACCCTGCTGCTCAAGCCCAGGCCGCACCGGCTGATGCCCTTGTCCCTGCAAGCCGATGGCATCCGCGCCGGCCTCATCCAACCGTTGAACTCCGGCGAACTCCTGCGCCAGGTGGGCGACGCGCTGATGCTATGCCGGGACATGCGGTTGGAGGAGGAACTGGCGGAACTGGCGGAAGCATAAGCCTGATCTTCCTCAGGGCACGAGGGACTACCGAAAGAGCTTTCTGCTTGAGACCCTCTGTCTCTTGCCATTCGGCTTTTCTCCCCTTATTCTTTGCGTTCTTTTGCGGCCCTTTGCGGCCGTAAAAGGGCAAATGGGTGTTTATTGTTAAAATATTGCCTTAAAAAAGGGCAAGGCTTTGCCAATGGACGGAGAGCGGAGACGTTGGAAAGCGGGAAGATGAATAATAAAAATGAGTCAAGATTTGATTATTGGCATCGCGGGCGCCGGCGGGGACGGCGTGATTTCCGCGGGTGAATCTCTCATCACGGCAGCGGCGTTGGAGGGCTACCACGGCATTATGACCAAGAGCTTCGGGTCGCAAATCCGCGGGGGCGAGGCCTCGTGCCGGCTGCGGCTGGCGACCCAGCCGGTGCTGAACCCGAACGGGCCGCTCGATGTGGCGGTGGTGCTCAATTGGGAGGATTTCCGGCGCTTTGGCTGGGAACTCCCGGTCGAATCCGCCACGATCGTGATTTACGAAAGCAATACCGGGGTTGCTCCCGACAATCTGCCCCTGGAAGGGGTGACGCCGACGGTGGTGTTCAGCGTGCCGATCACCGCAATGGCTGAGAAGTACGCCGGCACAGACAAGGCGAAGAACATTGTTGTGATCGGGTTGCTGGCAGGATGGTTTGGGATCGGGCGGGAGAGTATGCTGGAGGGGATTCGCAAGAAGTTTGCCAGGAAGGGGGCTGCGGTGGTGGAGGGAAACGCGCGGGCGTTTCAGGCCGGATTGGAATTTGCCCAGGCGCATCCGCTCGAAGAGGACCGCAAGCTGACCGCCCCGCAATCCGGCCGGGAAGCAAAGCTGCTGACGGACGGCAACGATATGTGCGCAGCGGCGGCGATTTTTGCCGGATGCACCTTTTTCGCCGGCTACCCCATCACGCCCTCGACTGAGATTATGCAGTTTCTCGACCGCGAGATTTGGAAGTACGGCGGGACGGTCCTACAGGCGGAGGATGAAATCGCGGGCATCGGCGCGGTGGTGGGGGCGTCGTTCGCCGGCAAGAAAGCGCTGACAGCCACCTCCGGCCCCGGCATGTCCCTGAAGACCGAGATGCTTGGGCTGGCGAGCATCGCCGAGCTGCCGCTGGTGTGCGTGAACGTGCAGCGGGGCGGCCCGTCCACCGGCATGCCGACCAAGGCGGAGCAGTCGGATCTGTTCCAGGCGGCGTTTTCCGCTCATGGCGACTGCCTGCGGCCCGTGCTGGCGCCGACGAGCGTTGGCGACATGTTCGGCATCATTGTGGAAGCATTCAACCTGGCGGAGTA
>Ga0181532_10000936_pt1 | contig 29202 bp, 23 predicted proteins | sample PEATcosm2014_Bin_33_FD_119768 | JGI IMG/M metagenome (GOLD analysis project Ga0181532, IMG submission 119768) | Peatland microbial communities from MTU Mesocosm Facility, Houghton, MI, USA - PEATcosm2014_Bin11_30_metaG | ecosystem: Environmental > Terrestrial > Soil > Wetlands > Peat | place...
CATGCCAAGGTTTCAAACCGGACCCGGGAAATCTGGCCGTCCGGGATTATAGGGGGGCTTCGGGAGACGCGGCCATGGTGGAACTGTGCACCCACCTCGCAATCGAAAGAGCGAGACTGGTAAACTCCCACCTAAAGCTGGCGCGCCCGATCTCTATCCCAACACGGTCGCTGATTTCTAAGACGGTCTCCATAGGAGACACCGCACCCACAAGCACCAACTCAGTGACTTTGGGTTATAGCAGTTCCGGCGGAGGAGGTATCGCGAGGGCCGCCGTATCGGCATCGTCGTCGGGCAACTCGTCCATAGCGAGTTCCGGCCAGTAAATGTGGAAGCTGCGTGCCAGAGTGTTGGTATCGTTCCCCACGATGTGGATGGATTCATTGGGCACTTCGAGCAACGTATCTCCTGCCATGTAGTAGGTCTTCACTCCATCCTTGACTTCAAACAGGCAGCCCTCCTGAATCTTAACGACCCCTCGAGAATAATGCCGATGCTTCGGGGTGCGCGTTCCCGGCGCCCAGGTAAATTGAACTGCTTCAATGCTGTGTGCGCGATGACGAACATCCCGCACTGGCCGGACGATTTCTGCGATTTCCACGATGCCTCCTTGCAGCATCACGCGAGAGTTGTTCACATTGGTTTTGCACATTACCACACGGGATTCTAAAAAGTCAGTGATGGTTGGCGATAGCAGGATGGGGAAGACTCAACTGTGTGGACGTAAGCTTCGATGGTGGACTCGGCGTAGTTTCGCCGCGCCTCAGTTCCTCCAGCTTGATCTGAGCGTAGATGGATCACAGAGATGCAATCGCGGTCAGCGCGAGCGGCGCCTTCCTGGTGAAGCGCTACGCAGTGAATCCCGTGCCCTTGGAAATCACTCAGTAGCCCGACAGAAGTGGGCTGCAAAGCCGGTGGAACACCCCGTAAGTCACGGGCAATTATGCAGTTGGATTTCCCCGACGGGCAACAGCAAACCAGCCGTTCGGGGAGTTCCTTCTGTGCCCGGCGATTTACTTATCGTTCTCGATCGGTAATAAGCGTCTCGTCGTGTACTGTTCGCGGGTGTACTCTATGAATAACAACTCTCTCGGACCAGTGGGGAAAGGAAACGTAAGCGGATCTGCTGCTTACCCGTCGACCGTATGGCTCTCCATCCGTTTGTGCCTGCCGATATAGAAGCTGCTTTGGGTCACCGGTATGTCATCGGTCCCGAAGTTGCTGTGGGTGGGCAGGGAGTAGTTTTTAAGGCAACCAGAACTTCTCAGCCAGACGGCACACCGGCGAATGACATTGTCGCGCTGAAATTAAACCTCCATCAAGATCAGGAGATGCGCGTGCAGCGCGAGGTCACCGCGATCGAGAACATCTCCGATCCAAGCCTGGCACGGCTGATCGAACACGGCTATTGTGATGTGGCCGGCAGCCGCACCCGCTATGTCGCGTGGGAATTCGTAGAAGGACAAACGCTGAGTAATCGGCTGAGAATCGGAGGAAGGCTGTTGGACTCCGAAGTGCTGCCGATAGGGCGCGATGTCTCGGCTGCAATTGCGGCGATTTGGTCGCGCCGCATCGTTCATGGGGACATCAAGCCCTCGAACATTATGCTGCGAGATTCGGGTGGCGCCGTTCTCATCGACCTCGGGGCCGCCAGGCATTCCGAGCAAGACAACACCATGGCTGCACGCAGGCCTTTTGGAACGTGGGGCTACTTTTCGCCGGAGCAGGCCAAAGGGGAGCCGGTGACCTGCGCTTCGGACATTTTTTCGCTTGGCATAGTGATGCTGCAATGCCTGCTCGGGCGGCATCCCACGGCCTGCCACCAGAGCGACCTGGAAGAAGGATTCCGGGCGACCAGCTTCAAGCTCGGAGCCAGCGCAGCCTTGCTTAGCATGTTGGATAAGATGCTGTCCCAACGTCCGGCATTCAGGCCGATTCCTGCAGACCTCAGCCGTTATTTTCAAAAGCTACTGCAAAGGATGGAAGCGGAGTCTGCGCCGGACACACGCGCACCTGAGAATGCTCAGGGCTAGTCAGCGGTTGCTTAGGCTGGCTCCCATTCCTCACCTGCGGTCGAACCGCCAGGACAGCATCATTCAATCACGCTAAACGAGTAAATTTTGCCCGAAGAGGCAGCGTTCGCGGAAGCGTATGCTCCTGGTGGCAGGAAGCCATATTCGCCTAACGCGGTGGACATGCTTACGGTGTATGCACGGGGTGCGACCTTTGAAGGTGCGAATGGCATCAGATCGCGTGTTGCGCCACCTGAAACATGGAACACACCGCCCGTGACCGATCGGAACTCCCGGTCGCTGTCGTGCCGGTGAAGCTGAAGAAGCTGATATTCGGTGATCGCTGTTCCTTCAGGCACCACAATCAGGAACTCCAGCGGGTTGGTCAGTTGGTTTCGACTCGTTGCGCCATTAACATGCCCGTTGACGTCGCCTTTGACAATACCGACGGTGGCAGTACTCTTCACCACACCACCGGTCTTCCAGTTCACAACTTCCGGTAGGATCTCGTTCCACGTACCCTTTTCTTTGACGTAGACGCCAATTTCGGTCGGCAGAACTGAGCTTGGCGGCTCGGCCTGTCTCGTTTCTGTTAGCGCGGGTTGTGCAGACGGCGTGGCCGGAGCAGCGGTGGCAACTGAAGCAGGCGGAGCAATCGAAACAGGCTTTTTCACCGGGGCCGGCTGAGTACTGCCGGTTGGATCGATCATCACGGCAATGACCCGCTCGCTGACCTTGGCGGCCTTGAGTTGAATGAGCTGGTCCGTAGAGAGATCGAAGCTCTGGCCCTTTTTCTTGATTTGCTCAATGATGAGGTCGTCACTCAACCCCGCCTTGAACAGCCTGATCACGTCATTTACCGTCATTGGCTTGGTGGCTGGCGAAAGATAGATTTCCTTCGATTGCGCGCTGGCGACGGCACAGGTTCTAAGTGCAGTCAGAGACAAAAATATGGGGAAGAGAAGAGCGATGATTGCCAGACTTGGCAGGCGCAGTGTTCCCGGCGCAGAGGCGGGTTTCATGATGGGAGTCTTATACACCCGGCGCGTTCACCTTGTCATCGAACCTCGAGCGGTTACTTCGGAACTAACGAAATCCGCATTCATGAACCCGAATTGGGATAGTCGGCGGGGAGGCTGGTCTTGGACCTTCATGGCCGATGTGTCTGTGAAGTTCGCGCCCAGGATGGTTAGCCGCCCTCAGGTTAGTTCGCGCGGCCAGGCGCTGGGTCATCAGACTTCTCAGGATTTCAGCTTACGGCATGATTTCGAAGACGACACCGGCATTGTGAGTGCCACCATAGAAGGTTGTTCCATAGAGGTTTCCGGCAGCATCGAAAACCAGGTTGCAATATGGATAGCCTCCGTCGCTTCCGCCGGTGAAATCGTGGAGCGAGCTGTAGCTCCATCCTCCGTCCGAAGGTGTGAGCTTAAAGACCGATCCCTCTCTCGACGCACCCGTGCAAAGGGTAGTGCCATAGAAATTTCCAGCACTATCCATTACCAGGTCGTTATAGGACCCGCAATTTGGTCCGCCGGTGAAGCTGTACAGTACGGTGAAGTTCCAGTCGCTCCCTGATGGCGTCAGCTCGAAGATCGTGCCCGCGCCGCCTGTTCCACCGTTCGTGGTGACACCGAACAGATTGCCTGATCCGTCAAAGATCATGCCGGCATAGAGAAGGCCTCCGTCGGGCCCTGCGTCCTGAAAGCTGTGCAGCACCGTATTCGTCCAGCCGGACCCGGAAGGAGTTAGTTGGTAAGCCGCGCCGCGGTCATAGGCGCCGCCGATCCAGCTAGTGCCGTAGAGATTTCCAGATCCGTCAAAAATCGGCTCGCCTACTGGAATTCGCCCGTCTGGCCCGTCAAACGCGAAAGCAACACTATGAATCCAGGAGCCGCCGGAGAGGCTCAGCTCGTAAATATTTCCGTTGATGGGATAGCTGTCTGCCACACCGTACAGGTTGCCCGAACCGTCGAAAATCGGGCTGCCGTCAGGGTAGGCGCCGTCATCGCCAGCGGTGAACCGATACAGAACTGATTCGTTCCACGGACACAGTGCAGATGTGCAAGGCCGGGGCTGTGGCCTGAGGTTAAAGACGGCTCCGCAGCCGTTATAACCGTAGATTGCGCATGACCCTCCTCCTCCGCTGACGGTGGCCCCGTAGAGGCTGCCGTCCTGAGCGATGGTGAGGCTGCCCAACTGCGGAGCGGCTCCATCCTGACCGCCATTAAAGCTGTAAAGGGGGTTGAACACCCAACCAGCACCCCTCTGCACCAACTCAAACACCGTACCGCAGCCGCTGCTCCCATATTCGTTGGTGCACAGCCCGGCTCCACCTGAAAAGGTTGTGCCATAGAGCCTTGCGGCGTTGTCGGTTGCTGCCAGACCAGCCGACGGATTTCCACCGTCGGTCGCACCTGTGAAGTTGTGCAGCACGGTCAAGGTCTGGGCCTGTGACGATTGCTGGTTGACCATGCATACAACAACAACCAGCGCCACCGCCAACGCAGTTGCTCTCATCGCAAGAAACCAACGGTGCATCCAAATACCTCTCGGCCCACGCCCAGATCAGAGCGTAATTACTTGATCCGGCATGTTGCCGGACAGCGCTTTGTACAAATCCGGGAAGCAGCCGATCGACGCTCCCTCGATCAACTTGTCGGCGATCTCACGCTCATAGCAGCACTGGTCGCAACCCATGAGCAACATGCCCTTGCTCTTTGCCACCGCGCGGAGCCTCTCACCGATCGGGTTCCCTTTGACCAGGACATAGTTGTTATCTTCGAAAAAAAACATTCCGACAACGTCAACGCCATGCCGGTTTTCCTCAAGCTGCGGCAAAATCATCCTGCCGAGCACGTACGAAACAGTATGTTTGGATGTGGCGAATATGTAGGCAACTTTCATTTCGTTCCTCCATTTAGAGCTTTCTTAACGGCCGCGTGTAGCGCGCCTAAAGCAAGCCGCGCACAATCGTGCTTGTGTGGCGGAATACCTTTTAACGGTGCGATAACCTGTTCGGGAGACAGGGCAACAGCCTGCGACAAAGTCGCTCCGGTCATGCCTTCAGCGACAAACTCGCAATACGCGATCAACGTTGCACACGTAGATACATTGAAGGAGACTGCTTTGAGTACACCGTCCTCGACTTCGACGCTGAATTGGGCGGTGCGTCCGTCTCCATCGCTGGCAACTTCTCCGACGACGGCCAGCAACGGACCGCCGTTTCGCCGAAATCCTCGTATCAGGTGATCAAAAGCCGAGACCCGACGTCCATCACCAGGATCTGGAGTCCCCGCTGTCGACATGTTGGTGTGGTCAGTGGTCACAAAAATCCGTTGCTTCTATTGCGGTGCTTACTCCCAAAGTCCGGCAACCTGGCTGGATGCAACACGACCATGGAACCAGCGTTACGATCGAATGTCTGTGCTCCGCATCACAGCAAAATGTCCGCCTGATTCAGCACTCCAGCCTATTGGCACTGGCTCAACCGTTGATGCTCGTCGGCTACTTGGTTGATGATTGCGTCAGTCGGGCACTGGATCAGGCACGCCATGCACCCCTCGCAGAGGTCAGGTTGAGAAAAGATCATCTTGTGATCGGTTGGCGAAAAGCACTCGACGGGACAGACCTGGTCGCAAAGTTTGCAGCCGATGCAGTTCTCTTCGATAATCTCCAGCCGTAAGTTAGGGAATCCGTAGAAAAGTTTCGAATACCCGCATTGCCACAACGGTGTGTAACTGGGATAAGAACTTCCCACCAAGTATGCGGCAGCTAGAAGCAAGACAACCGCGCGCAAGCTAAAAGACGTGATCTTCCCGTCGTAAAGCAATTGGCTTAAGACAATCACCAGGCTAATCGACAGGAACAACACCCCAGCTTTTTGAACGAAGGTCTTTCCTGGAATCGCGAAACAGCCCAGGCTGATAAGCACCGCCAGGACAGCCACAATCAAAACAAACCAGGGCGCTACCGCGATTCCAAAAATCAGCACCGGGAAGATGGTATATCGCAAACTGAGGCTGCCCCACATGGCGAGGGCCATCTCGAGTCGTTCTCTCACGTTGTACGTCACGCGCATCATCGGCTCGGTACGCCGGCGTCCTTTCAAGTACTCCGGAATGCTAGTAGCATCGACCGGCCCGAAAACTGCCGACCAACTTGTGCGTCTTCTGACGTCGAACAAGTTGATGCCATTGGCGCAGAGCTGCGGCAGGACCAGCCTCCGGTGGTCCACCAATTCGGCAATTCGACTGGTTTTGAGAATCGAGATGATGCCATCGATGGTGAACTTTCCGCCGCCAGCCGCACACCAGACGTCGATGCCGCCGGCGGGCGCAACCAATAGGTAGCAATCAACGCTCCTCAATGCCCGACAAACTCTCCGCACGGTCAGATCGTAATTGCTGGTCACCAGGACGGGAGATTTGCGCCCCGGATTGCCAATTCGGATCAACCGCGGAGGAGTGGGATACGGTATCGATCGGAAGACATACTGCAGGATAACGAGCTTCGGAAGTGTTTTCAGATAATTCCAAAGACCATCGGGCTCGAGACCCGCTGCTCGGGCTTCGCCGCGGAGATCGACACTTTGAGCCGAAGGTGCAACATCGTTGCAGGTCTCGCCGCTTGGAAGCGAAGCACATACCAGCTTCAGAGCTCCTCCAAGATAGAGCTGGGTCTTTTCTATCTGGAAGCCTGCGCACTCAAGTCTGCGCTCGATTTCGTGCAAGGGATGAGTCACAGGCGGCGCCACAAAGAACGCCAGGATCATCAGGGGCAGCTCAATCGCGAAGTAAAGAAGCTTCAGAAAGATGTTGCCCTTCTTGATCTCGCTGGCTTGCAGTCCCAGGTAAGTCACTAGGCGGCTCATGTATCGATAAACGCGATACGTCCAGCGCCGGAAAAAACCGTTCGGCTCGCTCTCATCCGCCAAGATCAGCTCGCCGCCCGGTTTCAGCACCTTGCGGCACTGGAGGAGCAGGCAATCGATCTCGTCATCCGACATTTCGCTGAAGGCCAGAACGCTGACGATCTGGTCGAAGGTTCCCGGTTGGTACTTATCCTCGATCTGGAGCGCGTGGAGTTTCTTGACTTCGGTTTTATCTGACAGACCTGCTTCGCTGAGCCTGTGCTCTGCTTCCTCAATCATTCCCGGAGCGCTGTCGATGCCGGTTGCACAGGCACCGCGGCGAGAAAGCATCTGCAGAAGCGAGCCAGTGCCACAACCAATTTCCAGGACGGTCGCATTGGGACGAACCAGGTTGTTCGCGATCTGATCACGAACCTGTTGAAGCCTTCCGAGGGTCAGGATGTTCATCCAGCGATCGAAGCGCCGGGGAGCCTCCTCGAAAATCTTCATCAAGACAAATGCCATGCAACAGGCTCCCTCTCGCTCGGCCGGACTATAACTGCGGCAGGACCTGCGGTTGCCAATATCTAGATAAGAGCAACCTGCTCTTTCGTGGGCTCCGCTCAACAATACCAAGGCTCGGTCAGGAAGGGGACGGAGGCGCGCGGAGGAGCATGGTCGGACCACGCGATCTTCAAGTGCTCGCTGACGGAATCATGGTAAGCCTGGTGCGCGAGGTCCCAAACGCGTTGAAAGATCTGCCGCCGGCTTTCATGCAACGACTGGCCCTTCTGCACCGCCGCCATTACGTTGAGCTGAAGTTCATCCACGCGCGGGTCCGCATGCACCCACGGATACATCAGGCTCTGCTGATCGAATTCGCCGACCAGCTTCTGGACCTCCTCCAGTTCCAGCAGCCTCGACGCGTCGGGAATCAGCAGCCGAATTGCGTATTGCACCGGAGACACGTTGTCGACCAGGTCCAACTCGACCAGTAAATGCAGGAGCTCCAGGTAGCTTTTCAGCGTCGTCCAGGGACTGAAGACAACGAAGGTGGGCTGCATCTGCAACCCGATCTCGTGGAACATCTCGACGCATTCCAGGAAATCGCGTCGCGTGTGGTTCTTTTCGTAGATCTGAAGAACATGATCGTCGATCGACTCAACCGCGCTGGTCACGAACAGGCAGCCGGTGTCTCGCAGTCTGGGCAACAGCTCCCTGTGTTTCAGCAAGTGCTCGACTTTGATCGTGACATCGTAAGTAAGATCGGGAAACGCCCCGTGCAAGGCCTCCACGAGGGTAGCTGCGTGGGTCGGTCCGTTAAAGAAGTCCGGATCTCCGAAGGTGATATGCCGCGCGCCCGCGGCGACTTGTCGCCGGATGTCATCGAGCACCACATCACGCTGCACAACACGGAACGCGCCCTTGTAGACCGGTACGATCGGACAGTGACGGCAAAGGTGCTTGCAGCCGCGCGAAGCCTCGGTGTAGCCGGTCAGCTTCATCGAGCCCGGTCCAACCTGAAGGTGAGCATACTTACATAGAGGAGGCAGACCGGTGCGATCCGGCACCAGGAACTGTTGCCGGTTCAGACTAATCAACGGTTCGGGTTGGTGTGGACGTGTCCCGCTGTTCTCGCTGACATCAGTCGCCAGTCGTTTGATCAGCGACACCAGGCCTTCTTCGAACTCGCCTCCAAGGATGGTTTCGCCTCCAATGCTGCGCAGGTATGCCTCGTTCATTGGAGCGTATAGACCGTAGAAACAGATATGCGCGGCAGGATTAACAGCTCGAACCTTCTTGACCACTCCGCCGGCGAGCCTGGTTGCCGTATGCATGGGCAACGAAAAAGCGAGCACGTCAGCCGAGCTGATAACTTCACGGCACTCGCTGAAAGACTGTACAGCCAGATCAACACAGCTGATGTTGCAGTCCGTCTGCTTGAGCCACGCGGCGGGCGAGGAAAGACTGAAGGGTTGTCGCCCTAATTCATAGATCGAAATAAGGACAACATTCATTACTTGTCCTTCCGTCGAGGGAAAAGAGCGGCGTCAAGATTGACTGCCGGCGTCATGGTTGCGCTGGGTGCTGAACTTATTCCATTCCATCAGGCGGGCGGTGTCAATCTGGAACTGCTAGCGTTCCAAACGGTTTAGCATGGTTGTCTTGGCCGTAGTTCTGGGATTAAATAACCACGACTCTCGCGTGCGGAGATAAGTGATGGGCGACCAGTCGGGCCGACGAGCGATTACAGCTGAAAGTGCCCGGCTGCCCGCTCGCGAGTTCCTCCACCTGATGCTGATCTCGCGCGAATGCGACCATCGCGAGGCAATTCTCATGCGGCAGGGCAAAGGGTGGATCTCCGAACCCGGGATGGGCCACGAAGGCACTGCCGTTCTTGGTTACCATCTGCGACCCGAGGATTACCTCTTTGCCTATTGTCGTGACCGGCCGTTATACCTCGCCTGTGGCGTAACGCTGGAGCAGATGGCCCGCGATTTTTTTGCCAACCGCAATTCCACGACGCAAGGGCGTCTCATGCCGCAACATTGCTCCTCGCGGGAGCTCAACATCTTTCCCGGTGTCACGGCTCAGGGCGCCGAGTGTCTCCCCGCGGCGGGCGCTGCACAAGGTTTTAAGTTGGCAGGCTCACGCGGGGTCGTTCTTTGCACGATCGGCGATGCAGCAACCCGCCAAGGCGAGTTCTATGAGGCGATATGTCTTGCGGTCCAGGAGAAACTCCCGGTTGTGTTCCTGGTGGAAGACAACGGTTTTGGCATCAGTACTCCCACGCGCTTTATGCTCCCCATGCGCCTGGGAATCTTTGACAATCACGTTGTGGAACGGGTCGATGGCAGAAATGTTGCCGAGCTATTCGAGGTTGGCCGTCAGGTAATCGAGAAAGCTCGTGCCGGCGGCGGGCCCACAATTCTCTGGTGTGAACTGGATCGCCTCGGTTCTCACACCAGTTCCGACGATCAGCGAGTCTATCGCACGGCTGAGGAACTGGCGCAGATTGCCGAGCGCGATCCAATCAAACTGTTTTCCGAAGCTCTGATCGATGAAGGGGAACTAACCCGGTCAGAGTTTGTACAACTTCAGGGCGAAGTGGAGCAGCAGGTCAACTCGACATACGAACAAGCGGCCAGCGAGCCGGCTCCCGACGCAGCCAGCGCGTTTGAACATCTCTATGGGCCGCCTTTTGAAGTCGCCGCGATTCCTCTCCTCGCACCGGACGATGCGGTCACCATGGTGCAAGCGATCAACCAGGTTCTGCACGCTGGAATGGAAACCTTCCCTGAGATGCTGGCCTATGGCGAGGACATCGAAGATCCAAAGGGTGGAGTTTTTGGATTTACCAAGGGCCTGAGCTCTCGCTATCCCAATCGCGTCAGCAACTCTCCGCTGGCTGAAGCAACTATCGTGGGAACGGCAGTCGGTTTGGCGGCAACCGGTTACCGGCCAGTGTTCGAGATGCAATTCATCGACTACATGAGCCCCGCCTTTCATCAACTCGTGACCCAGATGGCAACCTTGCGCTGGCGCTCCTGCGGGCAGTGGTCCTGCCCGGCGGTGATTTATGCGCCCTATGGCGCGTACCTTCCTGGAGGGGGACAATGGCACAGCCAGAGTAACGACGGCTGGTGGGCTCACACACCGGGCATTCGCGTGGCAGTACCCAGCACGCCCGCGGACGCGGCTGGTTTGTTTTGGACCGCCTTCCACAGTGAAGATCCCACGCTCATCCTGATCCCGAAGCACCTGATGCGCCTGCGCGAGCACGTGGACGAATATCGAGCCATCCCCTTCGGCGAAGGGGTTGTCCGGCGGCAAGGCCAGGATTGCACCGTCGTCTCCTGGGGAAATTGCCTGGAGCTTGCCGAGCAGGCCGCCCTCGAGATGGAGCGCGAGGGACGCTCGATTGAGATCATCGACTTGAGGACTCTGGTTCCGTGTGACTGGGCAGCCATTGAACTCTCACTGGCCAAGACAGGACGCTTGGTGGTGATTCATGAGGCCAACCGGACTTGCGGCTTCGGGCAGGCAGTGATTACCGAAGTAACCGCAAATCCGAAACGATTTGAGATGCTTTTCTCTCCTCCTCAGCTGGTAGCACGCAATGACACTCACATCCCCTATCACCCCACTCTGGAATATGCCGTATTGCCGGATCTCGCCGGCGTCCTGACAGCCATACGTACGACTCTGGGGTATGCCTGATGGCGATTCTCGACATTCGCGTGCCGCAGCTGGGAGAGGGGTTGCGAGAAGTGCTGATTCACAAGCTGCTGAAAAAACCTGGAGAGTTCGTCAGGCGGGACGAGATCATTTACGTGATGGAAAGTGACAAGGCGATCATCGAAGTTGAGTCGCCTCACCAGGGAATCCTCAAGGAGTGGCTAGTAGAGGAGGCTAGAGTATTGTCCGTCGGCGCAACTATTGCGCGGATAGAATCTGAAACGGGAGCGGATGACGACTCATCCGCGCAAGATGTTCCCGCTGCCACAACTGGGTCGCAACCGAAGCAGGCAACCAAGCTGCAGGCGGGAAGGGTTGTTGATTCCGCGCAGCGACACGGGCAAGTTTTTGTTCCCCCACGTACTCGCGCTTACTGCACGAGTTTGGCGATCCCGGAGGATGAGATCCCGAGCATTCCCGCGGCCAGCGGTACGCTGATGCCAGCCGATGTGGACCAATACCGGTCTAAGAAATCGGGGTCTGCCGCAAAACTACCGATGCTTCCTGTTGCCGCTGCTGCCGGTTTTCGTGATCGCCCGTTGCCGGTTCAGCAGCGCGTGCTCAACTTCCGCTTGATGCGAAGCGCTCAGCTAGTAGTGCCGGGCACCGTGAAGCGGCAACTGGATTGGCATGAGCTGAAGCAGGCAGTCAAAGCTCGGCGGCGCGCCAATCCGGGAGTTCGCGCCTCTGATTTTGAGACGTTCGCTTATGCTGTCGCCTGGGCGACTCGAGACCACACCGAGTTCCGTTCAGTTTTGCTCAGGGACGATGTCGTACGCGTGTTCGATCATCTTGAGTTGGGACTAGCGGTGCAACAGCGAAACGGCGATTTGGTGATGGCTGTAGTTCCAGAAGCGGATCGTCTGGACTTTCCGTCTTTCGTTGCGCTAACCCAGGACCGCGTCCGGCGGGCGCTGAATGGCGAAGATCAGATCAACGAGCGGGTTCCGCTCCATATCAACTACGTCGCCCGGTTGAAGGTGACAGACGGCATTCCGGTCTTGATCGCTCCTGCGGTCGCGGTCGTTTTCCTGTGTGCACCTACCGGCCCTCCTCAGCACAGGAAAGCGAATTTGGGTGTCACTTTTGACCACCGCCTGATCAATGGAGCCTGCGCCGCGAAATTTCTTGCCAGCATTATTGAGCAAATACAGAGCCTGGCTGTCGAAGTCGGGAGTATTGTGTGATACTTCCGTGGTCATGCAATGCCGGAAAAATGGCGTTGTTCGCCCAGCCCGGAACCTCGCAAGGCTTCCTCTTCTGAACACTGGAAACGCCGCATAACCTCTTCGTAGGGCGGCAGGTCGGGAGTTTCTCCGGCAAGCGCAGCGCGATCTAGTTCGCCCTGCCACCAGAGTGCGATCTTGCGTACAACCTCAGGACGAACAGATGAGTTGCTCGCTCTCGCGTGCGGAACTTCCATGGAGACCTGCCTTAAATTTCCTGCTCACATTATCGACGCAACCACCTCGATTTGCAGCGAAAAGTCCAACGCAGCAGGAGAGATCACGATAGTTGGCCGCGCCCCCTGTACTTGCGTCCAATCCACTCCGGCACAAATGCCAGCACGCTTCCAGCCACGATCGCGATGAGGATCCAGGTCCATGGCAATGCCACGACTCCCAAACCGGACAGCAAGGCTGCCAAAGCTCCGAGAAGATAAAGCGGCCCGGTGAAATGGCAGTGGAGTCGCCCGCAGCGTGTTGCGTTTATCACGCACGATATCCCAGCAACCAGCAGCGCAGGCGTCCACAGCCAAGCTCGACCCCTCCCCCAAAATGTTCCAACGATGAAGACAGTCAGGGGCACGTACCAGAGCAACCATGCCAGCTTGCTCGACACTAGGTCATGTTTGCCGCCCGAATTGTCCGCACAAGGAGTGGTCATAGAAGGCGCCAAAAATTACAGAGTCGAATCTGCATCGAAGTGCGAGGGGTCCCACAGGACCGGATCATTCAACTGCTGTCCCAAGGCCTTGTCGCGCGTCCGGTAGAAGTAATACCAGGACGCCAGGCGACGGCGGTATGGCCGCAAGTTGTCGATGACTAGTTGCTTCTCGGGACGGAATCCAAAAGCCTCCAACATGTGAATGCCTTCTTCCTGACATCGGCGGAACGCCCACGCCAACATCGGGATCAGCACTTCCGAGTCGCGGCTCAACGACTGAAAGTCAATCAGCCGAACCCTGGTTGAGCCGATAGCTGGATTGTCCGCGCGGCAAAAAATGGCATACGCGCTAATGCGCGAATCTCCGGCTGTCACTATCCAGACACTGTCTCGCGCGAGAGCGTACTTAAAGTGCCACTGCAACACTTCTCGCGAGCGCGTGGCTAGAAATCGCTCCGGATATGCCCGTTTCAATTCCTCCCAGAATGTGTCGAACCGCTCATCAAAATTGGAGCAGACTTTTATGTCATTCTTGCTATCTGTTCGCAACCGGGCCAGAGGATTGCTTACCTGGTCCCAAAGCGCCAAGGCCGCCCACGCCGGCCAAGATAACCATTCCGGCCATCGTCTCGTCCGCAGAACGCTCGCCGCGAAACCGTGATGGTTCGTGATCCAGAAGGCCGCGTGACCCCAGTTTCCCGTTGGCCCTCGAGAACACAGAACATCCAGAAGTGGGGCCGAATCGGGGCTGGCAGTGGAGGTAAGCACTACGTCGGTGTACTTGTCGCTGAGGTGTCGTTTCAGCAGATGTATTCCATAGCCCCGGTGGATGGCGTCGATACTCAATCCGTGGGCGCACGCCGCAATAACCTGACGGCCGCCGAATTCGTAGCTCAGCGGGACGTGTCCCACGTAGCCCACAATTTTTCCGTATGCGCTCTCTGCCACCCAGCCACAGTGCCAATGAGTCAGCTGCTTGTAAACGGGATTCTCGATCCACAGGTGTTTCCATTCTTCAAGAGTCTTGGCGGTGAGGCCGTTCCGCGACTGGACCGAAGCAATCGCTTCGTAATCTTCAAAACGAGCGTCTCGAAAGACAACCGCAGGCGCAACACTGTTGGGGGAAATTGCCATTTGCTCTTCGAGGGCCTCTGCCAGAGTTCTGTGCTATCTGACCGTCTCCGCTGCCGCCTTTCTGTGCGGGGCCGCCTGCGCTCCGGTCGTAGGCTCCGTATATTCCGGACCCAGGGGGTCTATTTCGGCCAGAGTCGCTGTCTTCACCGGCTTCTGCTCATGATATTCGGCTTCGGTGTTGATGGCCCAGAGATCGTAGTTAGCTCCCATAATGTTTCTGGCGGCACACCGGGCCGTCATCATGGAATGGTCCTGGTTGTTGTATTTGTGCATTCCGTTGCGGCCTACCAGTTGGAGATTAGGCAAAGCGGTTTCAAGATAATTGCGGATGATCGCTACTTGTTCCATCCAGCCGCTGTCATAGATCGGGTATGCCTTTGGCATGCGCACAACAGAGCCGTCCTCGATCTCCTCGGAACGAGCCAGCCCTAGCTGCTCGACTTCTCCCTTTGCGAGCTCAATCAGCTTGTCGTCCGGACTAGACCACAAGTCGTCGTTCTCGAAGACAAAGTATTCCATCCCGAGGCACGTCTTCGCGGGGTCGGGAACCATGGCCGGCGACCAGTTCTTGAAATTCTGAATTCGTCCCACGCGCACGCCCGGTTCATGGATGTAGATCCAGTTGTCTGGCATGATCTCCCTGCGATTGACGATGAGGCTGACAATCAGGAAGTCGCGATACCGCAGCCTCTGAGCGGCCCGGCGGACTTCTTCCGGGGCGGGAGGATCAAGCACGCTCACCAGATCGCGTATTGGCATCGAACTGATGAAGTGCGATCCAGAAAAACTCTTCACCCCGTCTTCACCAAGGGTCTCCAGGAAGTTCACGCGCTGCCCATCATGAACGATCCGCGTAACCGGGTATTTCAGCAGCACCGGATAACCACGTTGCCGTAGGAGATCGGTCATCATCTCCCACATCTGGCCTGGCCCGCGTTCGGGATACTGGAAACTACTGATCAGCGTTTTGATCTTGGTGGTCTTCCGGGGGGAGAGAGAGTTGCTTATGGCGGTTGTCAGTGACAGTCCCCGAATCCGTTGAGCAGCCCATTCCGCCCTGATCTCCGTACACGGAATGCCCCAAACCTTCTCGGTGTACGTCTTGAAGAAAATCTCATACAGGCGCTTGCCGAATCGGTTCGATACCCACTGCTCCAGACTGTGTTCGTCATGGTAATGGAACAGCCGCGATTTCAGGTAGCTCAAGACAATGCGGACACTTTCGACAATCCCCAGTCCGAAGAGAACATTCGTGAGCTTTAACGGGTAGTAGAAAAACTTCCGGCGATAGAAAATGCGTGACAGCCGCCGGCGCTGCAAAAACTTGTCGCCAAGAACTTCGTTCCAGATCTCATTGATTTCATCCCACTTGGTGAAAAAGCGATGTCCCCCGATATCAAACAGGTAGCCCTTGTAATTCACCGTCCGAGAGATACCGCCGACGGTATTGTCCGCTTCCAGAATGACCGCCGGGACACCTTGCTTGGATAGCTCGTACGCTGCGGTTAGGCCAGCCGGCCCGGCGCCGATGATAACAACCTTGCGCTGCTGGGACGAGGGAGGCAGCATAGAACCAACCTCATTGATAGCCGTTATCCTGAGCGATCATATGACCAGCCCCTAGCGTGGCTTCGCGAGGCTGTCTTCACGAGCACGCCCGTCAACATCATTCTACGGCGCGCCCTCGACTTTGACACCCGCATCGCTCTTTGCCGTGCCTCGATTCAGTCCGTATGATAGGCTGCCCCCGATAGATCTAATTGGCAATTTGTGACTGATTCATTGCGCGGCTCGCCTGAACAGGAACTGTCATGGTTGAGCAGAACCCAGGTCTCGCAGTAGCACCCCGGATTTCTGTGATCGTTCCCGTCCGCAACGGGAGCATGCATCTCGCGCGATGTTTGGAGGCGCTGGCTCGCTCGGAGTATGCGTACTTCGAGGTGATCGTTGTCGATGATTGCTCAACGGATAACAGTCCCCAGATCGCTGAACGCTATGGCGCGCGCTATGTTCGAACCTCTCGAGCCATTGGCCCCGGAGGGGCGCGAAACCTTGGAGCGCAATACGCCGAGGGCGAGATCCTTGCGTTTGTAGACGCTGATGTTGTTGTACCTCCCGGGGCGCTGCGCTTGATTGCCGACGATTTTTGCGCCGATCCGGACCTCGCCGCCGTCTTTGGCTCCTACGATGAGAACCCCGCCTGGCCGACTTTCATCTCTCAGTACAAGAACCTGATGCACCACTATATTCACCAAACCTCAAGCGAAACAGCAGCCACCTTCTGGGCCGGCTGCGGGGCGATCCGGAAAGACGTGTTTGACGAGTTCGGCGGATTCGACGGAACAAAATACAAGGCGCCCTCGATTGAAGATGTCGCACTTGGATTGCGGTTGGCTCTTGGCGGCCGCAGGATAATCCTCGACAAGCGCCTCCAGGTTCGCCATCTGAAACGCTGGACGTTGCGCACTCTGCTGCGCTCCGACATTCTTTATCGTGCCGTCCCGTGGGCTCAGTTGATCTTGAAGACGCGCCGCGTCCCTCGCGATCTCAATCTGAACTATTCTTCGCGGGCAAGTGCCGTTCTGGTGGGGCTCTTAGTGGGAGCTTGTGCTCTCCCCGCACTGACTTTTGGCGGCTTGGCGCGAATTCCCTTGATTCCTCTTATAGGGGGGATGGCCTTGATCACGGCTGCGCTGTTAGTGCTGAATTGGGATATCTATCGTTTTTTTCTCCACAAGCGCGGATGGTGGTTCGCGGGGCGGGTCGTGGTGCTTCACTGGTTTTACTATCTATATAGCGGAGCAACCTTTTTCTTTTGTGCCCTGGTTCATTTCGCAAGTTTGCCGTTTGCAAGTGCGCAAAGTGCTACCTCGCAAACATCTGGGAGTCGACACTGAGGTCCGGTTAGACGTGGCACGTCCACTTAGATTTTGCTTTCTCGCGACCTTCTATCCGCCGTACAGTTTCGGCGGAGACGCTGTGTATCTCCACGAGCTCGCGGATGCTCTTGCCCGGCGCGGCCACGAGGTTGACGTGATTCACTGCGTGGATAGCTACAAAGCGCTTGCGCAAGGCGAGCCTGATCGGCAGCCTCCAAACCACTTTAATGTGACGGTTCACAGCCTGCGAAGTCGTTTGGGGCGTCTCTCGCCGATTGTCGCCCAACAGACCGGGAAAACCTGGCCTAAGACCAATGCCATTCTCGAAGTGTTTTTCAGCAAGAAATTTGACGTCATTCATTACCACAATATTTCTTTGCTTGGTCCGGAGGTTTTACGGTTAGAGCCGGACTATCACGACTTCATCAAGCTCTACACCACACAAGAACACTGGCTGATCTGTCCAATGCACGTGCTGTGGAAGGACAATGAGCGGCTTTGCGACAAGCCGGAATGTTTCCGCTGCACCCTGAAATTTAGACGGCCGCCGCAATGGTGGAGATACACGCATCTGCTGGAGAAGTGCGTTGCCGCAGTCGATACGTTTCTATCGCCAAGTATCTTTACCCGCAAAATACACCAGGAGCGCGGGTTCAAGTCGCCGATAAGAGTGGTTCCAAACTTTGTGCCGGAGCCTGCCCAGAGATTGTCTGCGGACGTGTCGCCGCATCCGCGGCCGTATTTTCTCTTTGTCGGCCGCCTCGAGAAAATCAAAGGTGTTGAAACGCTTCTTCCTGTCTTTAGTCGCTATCCGCACGCCGATTTGCTGGTAGCCGGCGCCGGCAAATATGAAACCGAGCTGAGGCGGCGAGCGGAGGGTATGAAGAATGTATATTTCCTCGGTTCGCTCCCTATGGAACAGCTGCGAGGCTTGTATCGGGATGCCATCGCCCTGCTGGTGCCTTCCTCTGTCTATGAGGTTTTCCCTCTGGTCGTCCTGGAGGCCTACCAGCAGGGGACACCGGTGATCGCGCATTCTCTTGGCGGTCTGGCTGAAATTGTTGAGCAGAGCAGCGGCGGTTTTCTCTATCATGAGGCCGATGAAATGCTGTTCGCGATGGAACGACTACGCGTCGATCCGGCTCTTCGCCGGAAGATGGGAGACCAAGGCTACCAGACGTATCAGGAGAAGTGGAGCGAGGAAGCGCACCTGGGCATGTATTTCCAGGTGCTCGAGGAGACTGTGGTTCGGAAACTCGGAACCGTCCCGTGGAATGATCCTGCGCGGTCATCTTTGCGGTTCCCGACTCCCATGTCGGGTTGAATATGTTCCACCTCGCAAGGAATGCGTTGTGAGTAAGGGATCTCAGGCATGAGCGCAGCTCAATATCCCGTGATCTTGACCTATCACTCCATCTCAGATGGGAATTCTCCTCTCAAAATTCCGCCAGCACTTTTCGTGGAGCAGATGGAGTGGCTCCGGGAAAACGTGAAAGTAGCTCCGTTGCACGAGATCATTACCGCACTGGTGGAGCGACGGACTCTTCCCGAAAGAACCGTTGTTCTGACCTTCGACGATGGCTATCGTGATTTCTATTCTGTCGCCGCGCCCGTGCTCCGTCGTCTGCGATTGCCGGCAATAGTATTTCTGCCAACGGGGCATTGCGGCAAAACGAATGACTGGCCCGGCCAGCCGGCCTCGGTTGCTAAGGAAGCCTTGCTTGACTGGCAACAGGTGGCTGAACTTGTTCACCAAGGATTCAGTTTCGGCGCACACGGCGTGAGTCACGCGGTCCTGACGGACTTGCCCGCTGACTTGGCAGAGCACGAAATCAGCGCAAGTAAGGCTGAAATCGAAGAACGCACCCTTCAGCCGGTCGAATTCTTCGCCTATCCGAATGGACAATGGAGCCCCGCCGTGCGCAGTCTTGTGCAGAAACATTACCGCGGCGCGTGCTCCACGGCAGCGGGCGTCGTTGAGACCAACGCCGACTTATTCGCCCTTCCCCGCGCCGATGCTCATTATGTTCGGCAACCTGCGTGGTTCCGGGCGCTTTTTACAAACCGGTTCTTAACTTATCTGGCAACGAGGCGTCTCATTAGGAAAATTCGCAGAAAACCCGAGGGGTTCTATGCCAAGTTGTAGGTCATCTGTCCGATGCTCGGCCTAAGAAGTCCAGGATGCCAGCCATGCGAGAGCAAGTAACGAACATCAAGAACATCGCCGTGGAGCTTGCTCCAATGGCGCGAAGCACCCGGGAGAACACCTGATGTCGACCGGTTTGATTCCCGGGCTGGACGGGCATACTCGGCCGAAGAAGAGCCGGTTTGCAAGCTGGGCGGCTAACCCCATCTTTCTGAGCCTTGTGATCGCGATTGCGGTCGTGGTTATTTACTTCCCGGTGCATCACCATCCGTTTTTTGCAGTCGATGACGCCATCTACGTTGACCATAACCCTCATGTGCAATCGGGGTTGAACTGGAACACGCTTAAGTGGGCATCTACCAGCCGTCTGGGTGGCGAATGGCATCCCTTGACCTGGCTATCTCATGCGCTGGATTGTCAAATCTTTGGCTCGGACCCCGCCTGGCACCACGATATGAACGTTCTGTTTCATGCCTTAAACGCAGTGCTGCTCTTCTGGGTGTTGAGGCGGGCGACGGACGCTACCGGGCGCAGTTTCGTCGTGGCTGCGCTATTCGCGGTGCATCCTATTAACGTCGAACCTGTAGCTTGGGTGGCCGAACGTAAGACGTTGCTCAGCATGTTGTTTTTTCTGCTGGCCCTGGACGCCTACCGCTGCTACACGCGCAAACCGCGAGAGTCTCGTTACTGGATCGTTGCCGTTCTTTTTTCGCTGGGATTGATGTGCAAACCCCAGGTGATCATGCTGCCATTTGTTTTGCTGCTTTGGGATTATTGGCCCTTGGGTCGCATATTCCCATTTGAAGAACGTTTACCGGACGGGGCACCTTCAGCGATTTGCGAAGGAAAACGTCTCTTCGCTTTAGTGAAGGACAAAGCTTTTCTATTTGCTTTATCGGCAGTTGATGCCCTATTTACGATGGCAGCGGCGCGGGGAGGCGCGCATCCCGGTCCCGTGGACTATACGCTTTCTGTCCGTATCGAGAATGCGGTTTTTTCCTATGCGCGATACATTGGGCGGGCATTCTGGCCTTTCGGCCTGGCGCCGGATTACCCATACCCAGGAAACTCTCTGTCCGCCTGGAAACTAGTCGCGGCCCTTGCTTTCCTGGTCGCGATCAGCACACTAGTAGCTGTGAATTGGCGGCGTCGCTATCTCATGGTGGGCTGGCTCTGGTTCGTGATTACTTTGATACCACTCATCGGCGTGGTGCAAGGTCCGATGTTTACAGCTGATCGGTATGCCTACATTTCTTTTGTAGGCTTGTTCATCATGATTTCCTGGGGAGTGGCCGATCTCCTGCCCAATCGCGCGTTGCCAGCCCAGACATCGGTACCCAACGGGAGCTTCGAGAGAGCCGATTGGTCGGGGGAAGCCGGTATCTCAGCCGCGCCGCACCGTCGTAATATCTTGTTGGCCGCAGTCAGTGCGACGGTACTTTTGGGGCTTGCGCTCATTGCTCATCGTCAGGTCGGGTATTGGGAAGACGAGATGACTCTATGGTCCCACACTTTGCAGGTAACAACCGACAACTGGTTCGCCGAGAGCCGGATTGGTGTTGCTTTCGCGAGCCAAGGCAAGCAGGCAGATGCTATCCGGCACTTTAGCAGAGCCCTGGCTCTCAATCTGGACGATCCCGTGGCCAATGTGAACGTGGCATTCTGGGAGCACGAGCACCAGAACCTGCCCGCTGCCATCGAGCACTACAAAAAAGCGCTCAGTTCGGCGTGCGACGATGACGCCGAGCTAAAGATCCGAGCCGCGACGAACCTGGGTTATGCCTACACGACGCTTGGAGATGCCGCAACCGCCCAAGGATATTTCGCCAGAGCGGCAGAAGAGCGCAAACAACAGGAACATCGGTGAAGGCCGCCGCCGCAGGTGACACGATAGGGCAGGGCATTCCGCAAATGGGAGTCACGAGCGGTTTTAGGAGCACACTCTGTTGCAGTTACCGTACTGAGCGGTCCTCCAAGAGCAGAGCGTGCATTGATGGTTGGCATCAACCCGGTCGTCGCACTCACTTCAAACAGCGAGGAACTACCGGCCAGCATGATCGCCGAATATCTCGAAAAGACTGACACCTGACCCATCGTGCCGGGTGTTGTGGTCTGCGAAGTCACCTATGTGCCAGCGCTTCTTCCGTCAAGACACCTGTCGCAAGTGACAGTAGACAGCTCTTAGACAATCAACGACACTTGCAAGAGTTATACGTTACAAATCAGCACGATGGCTCGACCACACCGCACGGTCGAAGCGCCGGAAGTACTGTGCTCTAAATGCGGCCGCGGCATAACGAGAGTGTGGATTCATGAACGCCGCCCATCAGTCGGTCGTCACTCGTGGAACTTTGTGGTTTCCACGAACGTAATGAACTTGCGCTGTTCAATCGATATGCATGAACTGGCCTCCTCGCCGTCGGATCTTCTGCTCAGGAGAACTGCTGGTGAAGGGAAGCATGCGCGACTGCAACAGTAGAACCAAACCAATAAGGTCGCCGATTTCGTCTTGCAATTCGGCCAAGTGGCCATCGACATTGGATGAATAGGTGGCCGATAACCCCGGAGTCGAAGTATTCCAATCTCAAGTATCTATAGGAGAACCTCGAGTGAAGCACGGTAAGTTGATTTGCCTTTTAGCGTTTCTGTTTTTGGTGACGATTGCTGCAGTTGCTCAGGATGAATACCCGAAATTCGAAGTACCTGTGGGTTTTTCGTTCGTTAACGTTCACCCCAATACGGCGGCCTTAACCAGTTTCAACGTCTTCGGTGGCGGCCGCTATTTTGTTTGTGACTTCTCATCGAGCTTCGGCGTCAATGCCGATTTCATGGGCTACACCCAGGGCACCGGCCAGAGGTTGTCTGAAAACGGTCGATTTGTGGGAAACGTAAGCGGCAACCTGTTCACCTACATGTTTGGACCTCAGATCAAGAAGCACTCGGGCAAGTTTCAGCCCTTCGGTGAGGCGCTGTTTGGTGCCGCCCATACCAATCTCGATGCCAACATCTGCAAGTTAGAGAAGGGATGTGGCTCCGCCAGCGGGGACAACAACGGTTTCGCCATGGAGTTTGGCGGAGGTCTGGACATCCCAATCACCCAGTCGATTCAGTTCCGTCCGGTTGAAGTGGACTACCTGGGAACTCACTTCGGCTCTAATCACATCGCGAACTACTCCGCCTGGCAAGCCAACTTCAAGTATGTGGTTGGGGTCAACTTTGCTTTTGGTGGGAAATAAGACCCTCTCTTAATAACACTCTCGGCTCATTGGTGGGTTGGTCTTAAGACCAACTCACCGCAACCCTCCGAGGACGGAGGCCGGCCCAAGAACATCTAGCGGGGAGAAATCGAATGGATGTGGGAGCAGGCATTCGAAATCTAGCACTGGGAGCGCTTGCCGTCTCGAGTTTGTTCACGGCAGGCAGGCTTGCCGACGCGCAACAAGTCACGGGCACGTTGGGTCAGGCTGACGCCACAACCACGATCAACGGAAAGCAACTTCCGCCGCCGCCGCCGAAATTCGGCGGTGTGATCAAGGAAACCTACAAAGATTCCACGCCTTGGTGGCCGCCCCGCATTGTGCCTCCAAAAGGCGCGCCTAATGTGCTCCTCATCATGACCGATGATCAGGGTTATGGCGTGCCCAGCACCTTTGGTGGCGTCATCCCAACCCCGAACTTGGACCGCATCGCCAAATCGGGGCTGCGCTACATCCAGTTCCACTCAACAGCTCTCTGCTCGCCGACCCGCGCGGCGCTAATCACTGGCCGCAATCACCACTCGGTCGGCTTCGGCGTCATTGGTGAGTTGTCCACTGGATACCCAGGTTATGACTCGGTCATCGGTCCGGAAAGCGCTACCGTCGCTGAGATCCTGAAGGAGAACGGCTACGCTACCTCGTGGTTCGGCAAGGACCACAACACACCGGGATTTACCTACAGCACCACGGCGGGGCCGTTTGACCAATGGCCTATCGGCATGGGCTTCCAGTACTTCTATGGCTTCCTGGGCGGCGAAACCGACCAGTGGACGCCCTATCTGTTCCGCAACACCACTGCGGTGTATCCCTGGGTCGGACATCCCGGTTACAACCTCACCACTGACCTGGCCGACGATGCTATCAAGTACCTGCGCGATTTAAACGCGGCGGCGCCTGACAAGCCGTTCTTCCTGTATTACGTGCCCGGCGGCTCCCACTCGCCCCACCAGCCGACACAGGAATGGATCGACAAGTTCAAGGGCAAGTTCGACATGGGTTGGGAAAAGCTGCGCGAGCAGATTTTCGAAAACCAGAAGAAGCTGGGCGTGATACCGGCCAATACTCAACTCACTGCGTGGCCGGACGGACAGGCAGAGTATGCCGGAGCCAAGCTGCCGAAGTGGGACTCGCTTACCCCGCTGCAAAAAAAGATGTATACCCGCGAAGCCGAGGTCTTTGCCGCTTATACGGCCTACACCGACTATGAGATTGGCCGGGTGATCGACGAAGTCCAGAAGATGGGCAAGCTCGATAACACGCTGATTATTTACATCGACGGCGACAATGGCACCAGCGCTGAAGGTACCGTATATGGCACGTTCAACCAATACACGGCTTACAACGGCATCATCAATGAGCCAGAGGTCAAGCCCGTCCTGGCTCTTAATGCATTGCATTACAACGACTGGGGCTCTCCCAGGACCTACCCGCATATGTCGGTGGCCTGGGCCTGGGCCTTCGATACGCCCTTTAAGTGGACCAAGCAGGTGGCGTCGCACTTCGGCGGTACCCGCCAGGGTCTGGCAATCTCGTGGCCCGGCCATATCAAGGACGAGGGCGGCGTTCGCACTCAGTTCCACCACGTGATTGATATCGTCCCGACCATCCTGGAAGCCGCAGGCATCCAGGCGCCCGACGAGGTCAACGGCATCAAGCAGAAGCCCATCGAAGGCGTGAGCATGCTCTACACCTTCGACTCGGCCAACACCAATGCGCCGTCCAAGCGCGACACTCAGTATTTCGAAATGGTCGGCAACCGCGCTATCTATCACGACGGGTGGGTCGCCGCCACCACCCCGCCCTCCCCATCCTGGGAGATGGGGACGGGCAAGCAGACGGCCCTCGACGACTACCACTGGGAGCTCTACCACATAGCAGACGACTATTCGGAATACAACGACCTGGCAACGAAAATGCCTGACAAACTGAAAGAAATGCAGGCGTTGTTCATGAAAGAAGCCGGAAAATACCAGGTCTTTCCGCTGGATAATTCGGGCTTCGTGCGCGCGCTTACGGCGCGGCCGAGCGCGGTCGCAGGGAAAACGGTCTTCACCTACACAGGCGAGAATCCCAACATCCCCATGGGCAATGCTCCCAACATATTGGGCAGGAACTACACCATCACTGCGGACGTAACAATCCCCAGTGGCGGCGCCGAGGGAATGATTGCCACGGCGGGCGGCCAATCCGGCGGCTACGGGATCATGCTGAGTCCGGGGGCAAGCTGGTTTTTCAACAGCAAACCATTCAAGTACCTCGAACTGGCTTTGTTGATTTTCGGATTGCTTCTGATCCTGGTTGGCACAGCTGGTAAGTGGAGAAAACGATTCGGCTACGCATTCGTGCTGGTTGCGGCCGTGGGACTGATACTGACTTTCGCCACCGACATGTTCCACATCGGGCGGGGAAGGCCGGTATTCGTTTACAACATGCTGGACCTGGAGCGCTACCGGTGGGAAGCGCTGTCTTCACTGGGTGAAGGCAAGCACACCATCGTCTTCGACTTCAAATACGACGGCCCCGGCCTCGCCAAGGGCGGCACCGGCGTGCTGAGCGTGGATGGTAAGGAGGTCGCCCGTAAGACGATCGAGCACACCATTCCGTTTCTCTTGCCCGCTGACGAGAGCTTCGACGTCGGGCTCGACACCCGTACGCCGGTGGATTTCACCTATGATTGTCCGTTCCCCTTCACCGGGACCATCGACAAGCTCACCTTCAACCTGGGTCCGTCGCAGTTGACGGCAGAGGACCAGAAAAAGGTGGACGATGCGATGGCTAGAGTCAACAACTAGGCGCCAAAGCGCGCCGAAACGCCGGGAATTGAACCCAAACACTCTGCCGGCCTGGCTCCGGCAGCGGACTGGCTTAACCAGGAAGGTAGTCGAGCGATGCACAAAAACATGTTGCGCAAGTTAGAGAAAATTGCATTCTTGTTCCTGCTGGTCCTGTTCGTCGCAGCGCTGAGCCCGGCACAGGACGCGGGAGCATGGCCGCGGCAAATCACCAAGCCAGGCGGGACCATTATTCTCTACCAGCCGCAAGTTGACGACTGGGAGAATTATCAGCAGGTGGACGCGCGCATGGCGTTCAGCCTGACTCCCACCGGAGGCAAGAGCCAAGTCGGCGTTATAACCGTGCAGTTGAAGTCCGCCGTTAACATGGACGATCACACCGTCTTCCTCAGCGATCCCAAGATTACGAGCGTCACTTTTCCCTCGCTCGATCCCGCGACTGCTACCCAGTTGGAGCAGACGGTGAGGACGTTCTTGAACCCAGCGGCCACCATGACCATCTCTCTCGACCGCCTGGTTGCGAGCGTGAAGAAGACGAAGGCTCCGCCCGTTGCCGATGTCAAGAACGAGCCGCCGACCATTTTCGTCAGCATGCGTCCGGCGATCCTGCTGTTGGTGAATGGTGCGCCGTCGCTTGCGCCGATCGCAGACTCCAATCTTCAGTTCATCGTCAACGCCAACTGGCCGTTGTTCGTGGAGCAGGGAAGTTCTACATACTACCTCTTCGACGGCAAAGGCTGGCTCAGTTGCGCCACGCTGGGAGGCACATGGACGCCGACCAGCAAGTTACCCAAACAGATGTCGAAGGTCCCGGAGAACGCGAATTTCACCAGCCTGAAGGGGTTCATTCCCCCGCCGCCGGGAAGTGCCGCCAGTTCGCCGATGGTCTATTACAGCGCAACACCGGCGGAGATCGTTGTCTTTGGCGGCCGGCCGCAGTGGACGCCGATCCCCGGCACGCAACTGTCTTTCGCGTCGAACACCGACAGCACCGTCTTCAAGTACACGCCGACGGGCGCGTTCTACTACCTGACATCGGGCCGCTGGTTCACCACCACCACGCCGCTCATGGGCGGATGGACATTTGCCACCTACACATTGCCACCCGATTTTGCCCAGATCCCTCCCAGCAGTCCGGCAGGGAAGGTATTGGCATCGGTGCCCGGAACGCCTGAAGCCGAAGATGCAGTCTTGATCGCGCAGGTTCCGACCACGGTTACGGTGAACGCGGCGCAGGCTCCAGCAGAAGTGAAGGTGGCCTATGTTGGCGAGCCGCAGTTCGTGCCCATTGAAGGTACGACGCTGCTGTATGCCACCAACACGCCCAACAAGGTAATTCAGGTCGGTAACCAATACTATCTGTGCTATCAGGGCGTATGGTTTGTTTCCTTCAGCGCTCAGGGACCCTGGCAGACGGCGCAGACTGTGCCCCAGGTGATCTACACCATTCCGCCAAGTTCTCCCGTGTACAACGTGACCTATGTGACCCAGGTGGTCGCCTCCGACGGCTATGTGACGGCTAGTTACACCGCGGGATATATGGGTATGTTCGTTGCTGGCGCCGCGGTGGGGGCGATAGTGACCTGTGGCACTGGCTACTACTATCCACCTTATGTGTATGGCGGATTTTACTATCCGTACGCTGCTACTTACGGCTACCACACCTACAATCCGTATACCGGAGCCTATGGCTACGGAGGTGCTGCCTATGGGCCATACGGGAGCGCCCACTGGGGAACTTCCTACAATCCCAACACCGGAACCTACGCTCGCGGAGCGACAGCATCCACCGCGTACGGAACGCAATCGGTAGGTCAAGCCTACAACCCCTATACCGGCGCCTACGGCGCCACTCACCAAGGCTCAAATGCTTATGGATCGTGGGGGCAGTCAGTAGTTAGCAAGAATGGTAATACGGCATACACCCAACACGCGACCAACGCCTACGGCTCAGCAGGAACAGTGCAGACTTCGGCGGGCGGGAAGGGTGCTGCTACCAGTACTGCGTACGGCAATACTGCGGCTGGAAAAACGGCCAACGGCGACATGTATGCCGGCCACGATGGCAACGTCTATAAGAACACTGGCTCCGGCTGGCAGAAGTACGACAACGGTAGCTGGAACGACGTGCAGAAGCCAACCACAACCTCGGCACAGAGCTACAGCCAGCCCCATCCCACGAGCAGCAATCCAAACTACGCTTCGGCCCAGCAAAAGGCACAGAGCAACCCCAACTATTCGGCTGACCAGCAGAAGGCACAAAGCAATCCCAATTATTCAGCCGATCAGCAGAAAGCTCAGAGTTACAACCAGCAGCATCCGTCGGGATCGAGCGGGTACAAGCCGAGTAGCGGATCGTCCGACGTGGACAAGGAAGCACAAGACAGGTCCCGCGGTGCCCAGCAAAGCCAGCGCTTTTCGCAGTATCAGCACTCCTCTGGCGGCGGCGACCGTTGGGGCGGCGGCGGCGGTCGAGGCGGCGGTGGGTTTGGCGGCAGGCGATAGCTGCAGGGCAGCTGGAGTAGCAGATGACAACGAAAACGCTGGTGGCAGTGTCGGGGGTGATTGAAGTAGTGACCGGAGTTGTGTTGGCCTTCAATCCTGCTCTTGTCGGCCGCGTGCTCTTGGACGCCGATCTGTCCTTTAGTGGCGTCGCCGTCGCCCGTCTGTGCGGTGTTGGACTGCTTTCGCTGGGACTGGCGGGCTGGCCGAGCGGAGAGAGTGTGCCCATGCAGGTCACGCGGGCCCTGTTCGCCTACAACCTGCTGGCGGCTCTTTATCTGGGATACCTCAGGGTTGGAGGAGGCTTTGTCAGCTATCTGCTTTGGCCGGCATGTATCCTTCATGCCTTGCTGGCGCTGCTGATGGCGCGTCCGGCATGGAAGAAAGTCGGGCAGACTGCTTAGATCCGCCGAGACCGTCCCCTCGAAGGTACCTGTCGCAAGTGACAGTTCCCAGACAGCCGTGATTGTAGTGAACTGGTAGGGTGTGGCGACGAGTCCGGCGGTTTGGGTCTCGCCATCCGAGCCTGGGTTTAACGTCCAGTGTGCCTCGAATTGTTGCGGAATCAGTTCTATTTCGCCCGTTGATTGTCGAGGTCAACCCATTGCATATCTCCCTTGGTGGAGACTAACCGGAATTGTCGCGAATCGAGCGACATTTCAGAGGAGCACATTGATGAGGAAAACCAGGATCTCAAGAATCACATTCATGGCAGTCGTGTCACTGACAGCACTGCTGTTTTGTGGTATCGCTATAGCTCAGAGCGTACAGGTTCAGGGAATAATCGATGGGCGCAGCGGCGCGACCATGACGGTCAAGTCACCGGGCGCCGCCAACGTGGTCGTCCTGCTTACCGATAGCACGGACGTGCAAGAAGTTGAAGGCGGTCTCCATATGCGCAAGAAGCAGATGGGAATGACCGCTCTGGTGCCGGGCCTGCCGGTGCAGGTGAAAGGCTCCTACAACGCTCAGAACCAGTTGGTGGCCGATAGCGTTAAGTTCAAAGGTTCTGAACTCAAGACTGCGCAGGACATTCAGGCTGGCGTAACCCCAGCTGAGCAGCAACTCCAGGCACAGCAGCAGCAGCTGCAGCAAACCGAGCAGCAGATTCAGCAGCAGCAGGCGGCGATGCAGGCTCAACAGGCGCAGCTGACCGCCGAGCAGCAGAAGATTGCCGATAACAAGGCGGCCATCGCCGCGGCGAACAAACGCTTCGGGGAACTGGGTGAGTACAACATCCTGGGTGAAGTAACCGTACTCTTCGGCAATGGCAAGGTAGCAGTCGATCCGCAGTACAAACCCCAACTGCTGGATCTGGCCAAGAAAGCTTTGACCATCGAGGGTTACGTGATTCAGGTAAAGGGATACGCTTCGGCAGTGGGCTCTGCGGCCTTGAACCAGAAGCTGAGTACGGAGCGGGCCAACAACGTAACCGAGTTCCTTGAGCAGCAGGGTCGCATTCCACTGACCAATATGCTGGCTCCGGGCGCCATGGGCACGGC